>RCNC010002812.1_pt1 | contig 11505 bp, 11 predicted proteins | sample 2041301 | NCBI WGS metagenome assembly RCNC01 (sample SAMN09708231, study PRJNA481090) | Marine sediment metagenome, whole genome shotgun sequencing project. | biome: marine sediment; feature: ocean; material: sediment; isolation source: Sewage treatment plant 13A marine sediment (STP13A) ... | reverse complement strand
TTTCATCCACTGCGAAAATCATGACCCTCTTGAGCTCGCCAATCTGCGTCGCCGCAAGACCAGCACCATCGGCCGCCTCCATGGTCTCGAACATATCTTCGATCAACTCATGTAGCTCGGGCGTATCAAACGCCGCAACCGGTGTTGCCACCTCGCGCAACCGCGGGTCGCCGATTCTCAAGATGGGTCGTATCGCCATTAGGACAATTGCACGATCTGTTTGCCGGTGTTGCCACCCTTTAACAAGTCGATAAATGCCTGTGGCGCGTTCTCGACGCCTTGTGCAACAGTTTCGCGATACTTTAACTTGCCCTCGGAGATCCAGGCTATCGCCTTGGTGACATACTCGGCACCCGCTTTTGGGTCATCGCTAACAATAAATCCGCGCATGCTCAGTCGTCGGGCGATCATTAGCATCATGCCGCGTGGGCCCGGCTGCATTTCTGCGTCGTTGTATCCGGAGATCATTCCGCACAGGGCAATGCGTCCAAAGTCACGCATATTCCAAAGGGCGGCTTCCATCATTTCGCCACCAACATTCTCGAACAAGACGTCGATACCGTCCGGACAAAGCGCTTTCACACTCCCGGCCATAGATTTACTGGTTTTGTAGTTGAATCCGGCGTCGTAACCGAACTCTTCGGTAAGCAGCGCGACTTTTTCGTCGGAGCCTGCGGAACCGTAAACACGACAGCCCAAGATACTGGCGAGTTGTCCAACGACACTACCCACCGCGCCTGATGCTGCGGAGACAAATACAGTGTCTCCCGCTTTCGCCTCGGCAATTTTCATGAGGCCTACATAGGCGGTCATACCCGGCATACCGAGAATGCCCAGGTGCCATGACAGTGGTGCGGAGCTCTTTGGGAGCTTACGGAGCAATCGTCCATCGCTGACTGAGTAATTCTCCCAACCGAGCATGCCCGTGACTTGATCACCTTCTGAAATGCCATCAAAGTTACTGGCAACGACTTCGCCCACTACGCCAGCTTGCAGGACCTCACCGACTTGAAACGGCGGAATATAGGACTTCACATCGTTCATGCGGCCACGCATGTAGGGATCAACTGACATGAAGAGGTTACGTACCAAGACTTCTCCGTCTCCCGGCGTTGCCGCTTCGCCTTCGGTTACGGTGAAGTTATCGGCTGTAACCCAGCCAGACGGCCTGCTCGCCAGACGAATTTGTTTGTTTTGCATTGTGGGCTTTCCTACAGTTTGTCTTTCAAAGAATAGTACAGCATGCCAAGCACCATTCCGGGGTAGCGCAGTAAGGTACCACCCGGAAACGTCCTCGTGGGAATACTCGCAAAAACGTCGAAGCGCCCTGCTGTGCCGTTGATTGCCTCGGCGATGATTTTGCCAGCGAAATTGGCAGTCGCGATACCGTGACCCGAGTAGCCTTGCGCGAAGAAAAGGTTCGGCTGCAGCCGTCCAACATGTGGCAATCGATTGACCGTCACCGAAAGCGTTCCACCCCAGGCGTAGTCGATACGTGCATCGCTAAGCTGCGGAAACAAATTCAACATCTTCGGTCTCACGAATGCGGCGATATCTTTGGGAAATCTGGCGCGATAGTTCTCGCCGCCACCAAATAGCAGACGTCGATCGGCACTCATACGAAAGAAATTAACGACGAAGCGCGTGTCATGGACACCGAACCTTCCCGCGATCAGGGCATCCGCCCGCTCTTGCTCCAGAGGTTCTGTGGCAATCAGGAAGTTATTGATCGGCATTATCTTGCCGGCCACGCGCGGTTCCAGCTTGCCCAGATAGCCGTTACAGCCGAGCACCACAAACGATGCTTCGACTGATCCGTCTGCCGTATTCACGAGCGCAGGATCGCTGCGGGTGTAATTCAATACCCGCGAGTTTTCGAAAATGCGTACCCCCGCTTCGCGAGCAGCTCGGGCCAGGCCAAGCGCATAGTTCAACGGGTGAATGGCCATCGCCTGATCATCTTGCAGGCCCTCGAGGTAGTCCTCAGTTGCAACCAATGCGTAGGTTTCGTCACGACTGAGCGCTCTTGCGTGCGGATAGTCGTAGCGCTCCGCCAAAGCGTCGGCTGTTTCCTGTGCCATGCCGACGTAGCTCTTCTTATGCACGCCCTCGACCTGGCCGTCCCGCAGATCACAATCGATGTCGTGCTTTGCAACGCGCTCGCGAATCTCCGTTTTGGCCGCTTCAGCAAATTGCCAAAACTCCCGTGAGCGCTCGAGACCGAACTGCTCCTCCATCTCGATGACGTCTTTGCGTTGGCCGCTGCCAATTAGTCCGCCATTGCGCCCTGAGGCGCCGAAACCGACGCGTTCCGCCTCCAGCAAGATCACATCGAAGCCTTGCTCTGCAAGGTTTAGCGCAGCTGACAGACCCGTAAAGCCACCGCCGATGACGCAAACATCAGCGCGCAACGCACCCTGTAGCTTGGCATGCTCGTGCATGCCAACGGCGGTCGCTGCGTAGTAACTGTCGGGATAGCCTGTCTTCATATCTACACTGAAGATTGTGGTCGTATGGGTGTGCCGTCGAAGAAACGGCTGAGGCGAAATTCCTGCAAGCCGATACCGGAGTCCTTGCCGGTCAGCATGCCGGCAATTGCCTTGCCGGCGCCCGGGCCAATGCCGAAACCGTGACCACTAAAACCGGTGGCGATATGAAACCCCTTCGTCGAAGTTTCGTCAATCACCGGTATAACATCCGGCGTCGTTTCGATCATGCCTGCCCATGACTCAACTATAGCGGTGCCCGCCAACGTCGGGAACAAGCTATCCAGATTGCGTCGAATGGATTTGAGTATGCGTGGATTCGGCGCCGGGTTCAGCACCCGTGTTTTCTCAAAAGGCGAAACAGAATCCAGCGCCCAGGTTTTCGGCGTCGACCACTCTTCTGCAAATTCGCGCCCGATGGAAAGCTGCACGCTTTCCATGTCCAGCATGAAAGCACGCAGAAACTTGCGGCCGAATCGAAACGTCGACGGCGTTATCGGGTAATCGAGTGTCATCCCGTTGACGACGGTGTAGCCGCCATCCTGACGACGCCGCAATGCCAGAGAATCATCGAACAGATTGCCGTCCAGAACATTCTCCGCCGGTGCGGTCCGCGCCACCGTGCCACGAACCTTCAGCTGCGGCACGGCAATGCCCAGGGAACGACAAAACATGGAGGTCCACGCGCCAGCAGCACACAGTACGGCTGTCGTTTTGATCGTGCCGTGCTCGGTCACAACAGCAGATACAGCGCCAGCGCTGGCTTCCAGGCCACGAACCGCGCAAGACGTCAGCACGGTCGCTCCGCCGCGAACCGCAGCACGTGCAATCGCAGCAGTCGCTTTGTGCGGCTCCGCTCTGCCGTCGCTGGCCGTGTACAACGCACCATGCCACTTTGCACTGGCACCACGGACCAAGGTGGCGAGCTCGGCAGCATCAATCATGCGTGTATCAAGATCGTACTCCTTCGCGGTCTTGATCCAGTCGTTGTACTCCTCGACTTGCTTCTCGTCCTTCGCGGCGAACAAAACGCCCTGCTCGCTATAGCCAACGTCTTCGCCAATTTCTTTTTCAAGACTACGCCAGATTCGCAGCGCCTCAAGGATCATCGGCATCTCGCGCGTATCACGACCTTGTTGTCGTACCCAGCCCCAATTGCGGCCAGACTGCTCTCCGGCAATGTGACCTTTCTCGCACACCACCGCGTTGACGCCTTGCTTGGCGAGGAACCACGCAGTTGATATACCTATAATTCCTCCGCCAATAATGACTACATCCGCTGAATCGGGAATCGATTGTGGTGCAGCCAATGGCCCGGTCCAGGTTTGCGCGACCAGATCTGACGGCAGCGTCTCGGTCACTCAAGGCTCCCGTGAATTGATTCACTAATCGCATGAATGTGTTCCGGACCGGTGCGGCAACAACCACCTACCAGCGTCGCACCTGCAGCCAGCCACTTTTGCGCCGCGGGCACCCAATCGGACGCGGTGGCAGTCCCTGACCAGGTTTTATCGTCTGCGTTAAATACCTCTCCCGAGTTCGGGTATACAAGAATCGGCATATCCGGCAACGTCGCTTTGATTTTCTGGATGAGCGACGCAATGTGCTGCGGACCGCTGCAATTCACTCCGACGGCACGCACGCTTGGGTGGTCGCGAAACAATTCCACAGCAGTCTCAATCGTGGTGCCATCGTTGATGCATGCACCGTCGCGACAGGAAAAACAGATCCAGGCTGGCGACGATGCCTCTGCCAGCAGATCGCGAAGTGCGATCGCCTCGTCATAAGACGGTATGGTTTCGCATGCCAGAACATCCGCGGCACTGGCATCAAGCTGTGCGACCCGCGCCCGATGAAACTCAAGCAGCTCGGCACGGGAGACACCGTAGTCACCGGTATATTCGGTGCCGTCACTTAAAACTGCGCCGTACGGCCCGATGCTCCCTGCGACCAAGGGTGCGTTCGCAGCAGGGTTGTCGTTGACGTACTCGTCTCTAGCCTGCACCGCGAGGTTCACCGCGCCGGCAATAAGCTCCGGATCGATCGCCTGATAACTCGCACTAATAATGATTTCCGCGCCGGCGTCGAGATAGGCCCGATGGGCGTCGACGATCGCCTGCGGGTCTTGTGTGATGATCGATGCAGACCATAGTGGATTGTTGATATCGCAACCCTGCGCTTCCAACTGCGTGGCCAGACCGCCGTCGATGACGATGGGTTGGTTTGCAGCGAGAATTTTCTCGAAAGTAGATTTACTCAATTAACGTAGCTTCTCAAGTTTTTGAATGAACGGTGCGCCGATCAAGTGCGTCATCACATGTTCTCCGTTCGGCACGACTTCAAAAGTCGTATCCACTCCGCCGGCAAGTAATTTCTCGTAAGCGTCACGAGCCGAACGTTGCCAATAGGGATCATTTTCTCCAACTACAAACTGTACTTTCACCGCTTGCAGCGCCTCAATATCGGCAGCAGATACCCCTCTGGGATTTCCTGCCATGCCGGTAATGCTGTGAAATCGCTCAGCATGGTCGGTGATCAACTGGAATATCGCCGCACTATTGGCGCTCCAACAAACCGCATGAAACTTGCCACCCTCAACATTAACTTCCATCGCGACCGCGTCCAGCAGTGCATCCAGTGAACCACTGCCAGCAATATCCCAAATCTGAGCATCAACGATAACCCAGCCTTTGATATGTGGATCTGTCTGCCAGTAAAAACCGGGATCTGCGCCTTCTTCAGCATCACCAGGACCGATGAGCACCGGATAGCTGCTCTGCGCATCAAAGTCAGGCGGCAAGTGAATCGCGAATGGAATTGGGTCGCCGGACGATTCAATATGCCGGTATATTGTATTCCCACCTGCGGCAAGAGCCGCCAATGGTGCCGTCATTAGCAGTAGTAGGATTCCAGCCATGCATCTTAGTTTCATAACGAACCTCCGACAGTTGTTCCCCAGTATAGCTGCCAGCACCGCGCTCGCAGTGACATTAAGTGCCTGCGAGGCACCCGCGCCGAACATCACGCAAGCACCTTTCACTCCCGACAGCGGCAATCTGGCTATTCGATGTGGCGCCCTGATCGATGGGCTAGCGGACGAGGTTTATCACGACCGCATGGTTGTGATTCAGGATGGTCGGATCACGGGCATCGCCGACGGTGACGCAGATGCTCCACCTGGAGCGGAACACCTCGATCTCAGTGACAAGACATGCCTGCCCGGATTGATCAATTCGCATGTGCATCTCGGAGTCAAACCGGAAGACGCGGTCGATTACAACATCTACTACATCAGTACCGCCGACGAGCGTAATCAGGTTGCGCTCGATCTTGCTGCCATTAATCTGTCAACGGGATTCACCACGGTTCGTAATGTCGGCGAGTTTTTTCCTGAGTCGATCACCCATGCCAAGGCCAACATCGACGCCGGGCAAGCAATGGGCCCGAGAATTCGAAACGGCGGCCCTTATATGACGATTCCGGGCGGCGGCGGCAGCCTTGCCGTGCCCTATATCGACGAAAGTGAAATTCCTCCAGCCGCACGGCAAGGCGAAGCCAGAGGGGCCGAGGCGTTCCGTGAGAAGGCGCAACTCGCTGTCGCCAAAGGCTATGACCATTTGAAAGTCATAGCGTCGGGTGCCGTTTTCTCTTTTGGCGCATCCCCGGGCGCTCCGGAAATGACCCAGGACGAAATAGCGGCAGTGGTAGAGGTCGCGCATGCAGCCGGCATTAAAGTCACGGCCCATGTACACAGCGCGCAGTCCGGTATCGACGCGGTTCTCGCCGGTGTCGACAGCATCGAGCACGCGTCGTTGCTTACCGATGAAGTGATAGAGATGGTTGCAGAAGCGGGTGTCGTACTTTCCATGGATGTTTACAACGGCACCTATACAGACACGGTCGGACGTGAACAGGCTTATCCTGAGGAATACCTGCAAAGAAATTTCGACACAACCGAAGCGCAGCGCATCGTATTTGAAAAAGCTTATGCGGCTGGAATTCCGATTATGTACGGCACCGATGGCGGCGTACTCCCGCACCGTATGGGAGGATGGCAGTTCGACATCATGGTTGAACGCGGCATGTCGCCAATGGATGCGATTAAGTCAGCGACTTCCTTACCTGCCAGTCACATGGAAATTGCATCTGATGTTGGCGCCATCGAAGTCGGTCGCTTCGGTGACCTGATCGCCGTGAGCGGCAACCCACTCAGGGATATGAAAGTCATGCGCGACGTTGATGTTGTCGTTAAGGGCGGACTTGTCTTCAAGAACGGTGCTGCTAATGACTGACATAGTCGCTGCGGACATCTGCCGCTTTTGGTTCGACGAGGTTGAACACTCGAGCTGGTTTAAAAAGGACGCGCAGTTTGACCGCGATCTGGAAAGTCGATTCGGCGCCTTGCTCGAACAAGCGAAACGCGACGAGCTCGATCACTGGTGCGATTGCGCGGCTGGATATCTTGGTCTTATCGTATTACTCGATCAGTTTTCAAGAAATATCCATCGCGAATCGGCTGAAGCATTTGCCGCGGACGCAAAAGCGCTACAGCTCGCACTGGAAGTAATTGATAAAGGGTTGGATAAAGAGCTGACCCTCGAACAGCGCGCTTTCGTATATCTGCCGTTCCGCCATGCGGAAGACCTGGCGATGCAGAAAATTGGCCTCGACAAGACCCGTGAAATTAATGCAGAAGGTTACGGCTCCGATAAATATGCGATCAGCCACTTGTCTATTATCGAACGGTTCGGCCGCTTTCCACACCGCAACAAAGTGATGGACCGAGAAAACACCGAAGATGAAGAAGCCTACCTATCTGACGGCACAGCTGGGTTCTAGAGATATTTATGCAAATTCGCCCCTACGTTAGCGACACTGATGGCGAGCAACTCCGCGCCTGCGTGATCGAGCTACAAAACTTCGAACGCGAAATCGACCCACGCATGCCGTCGGGTGAAGAAATCGTCGACGACTACATTATCGCGATGCTGTTTCGCTGCCGCATGTGTGAGGGCCAGGTTCTGGTTGCTGACGTCGACGGCGAGATCGCCGGCTATGTGACGATGTTGAATCGCGTACAGAGCGATGATCTGGATGACGGTAATCTTGAGTTCGGACTGGTTGCAGACTTACTGGTGAGAAATGCCTACCGCGGTACCGGACTAGGGCGAGAGCTTATGGCTGCCGCGGAATCGTTCGCAAAAGAAAATGGCGTTCGATGGCTGCGTATCTCAGTGATGTCCGAGAATGCGGCTGCCAGAAAACTCTATGCATCATCCGGCTTCTCTGAAATCTACGTCGAGCTGGAAAAGGATCTGGATAGCCCTTGCGATGCATGATAACGAAATGCTAAATCGAAAAAGCGGAAAACTAAAGACGTTAGTAGCGGCACTACTCTGCGTGTCGGCATTGGGCTGCTCACCCGAGAAAACAATCCTCGATACGGAACCGTTTACTATCATTGTGCTTCCGGATACCCAGCATGAGCTCAATTTCCAACGTCAAAAGGCGCAGGGATTCGCCATCGACAGCAGTGAGTTGTTCATTGGCCAAATGCGATATGTTGCCGGCCAGGCAACGGCGAACGGGGGAAACCTTGTCTTTGTCTCCTCGGTCGGCGACGTGTGGGAGCACGCGACGGATGGCTGGGAATCTGGCCATGCCTCGCGAGGAATTGTGGCGGAACCGGGTACCACGCATCGCAACATTAATCGCGACGGTGTGTTCGACGTCGAAATCCCGAAAGCCGTTGAAGGCTACACGTTGTTGAGTAATGCGGGCGTTCCATTTGGTGTGGCGCCCGGAAACCACGACTATGATGCGTGGTGGTCGGTTGCCGGTTCAGAGATTGGTGCCAACGGCCGGGCGCCGGCACATATTGGTGGTCTTGATAATTTTCGCGGGGTCTTCGGCAATGACAGCGAATTCTTCGCAGACGAGGAGTGGTACGTTGCTTCGTTTCGCGGTGGCGCGAACAGCGCGCAAATTTTCTCCGCAGGCGGATATCAGTTCTTGCATTTGGCTTTGGAAATGCAGCCAGGCGATGAGGTTCTTGCATGGGCCGAACAAATCGTTGCCGCACATCCAGGCTTACCAACAATTGTTGCCACGCATGACTACTTAAACCCTCAGGGCGAGCGAAATTATCACGCTATGGAATTGGCAGCGGACGATCCGGAGTACCACAACAGCAGAGAAGACATGTGGCAGGAGTTCATTCGCAAGACGGATCAGATATTTATGGTTCTGTGCGGACATCAACCTGGTCAGGCGTTGCGTGTTGACGAGAATGATTATGGCCATGCGGTTTACCAGGTCTTGTCGAACTACCAGAAACGCGGCCAAGCAGGCCTGGACGCGGGGCAACCGCTCGGGCGCGGAGGAAGTATCTCCAGTATTGGCGACGGATGGTTACGAGAAATGACGTTCCACATCTATGACGACAAGCCAAGAATCGACATAAGAACGTATTCAAGCCACTACGATGCGTATTCGAGTGAATTGGCAACGTATGCGAAGTGGTACAAGGAAAACGAACAACCCGAAATGTCTGACGCTGAATTTGCGCAAGCGGATGAATTTACAATCGAACTATCGGACTTCCATAGCCGCTTCAGCCCATAACTCCTTGGCCCAGTCGCGAATCTGCAGCGACTCTTCCCAACGGTCAGATAGCTCGCGTTGCTCGCCGTCCGTAATGGCGTAGGGCGGTGGGCCAAGTTCGCAAAGAAAAACCAATTCCGCGGCGTCGGCGTTTCGTGCACGCCACGCCTGCATACCTTCTTGCCACCAGCTTTTGAAGATCTCTACCCATTCCTGATGTTGCGGAAAGTTGATCTGGATCTGCACCTGCTCACGGTTCGCGATACGCCCTTGAAAGCAATCGGAACGATTCAGGATACTCGACACGTACTGCTGATCCCGTTCCGTTATTGGATTGCGCATTTCCCGATCGACGACGAAGTGCGAAAGATCCGCGCATAGTCGCATCTCTGGCACGAGGTCCATGAGCAATAGCGTGTAGTACATGTCGTTCAGCAAACCATCGCGATGCGTTTCGAACAGCAACGGCATGTCGCGGTCCGCCGCTTCCTGCATCCAGCGCTGCACGACCGGCACTGCATCCTCCGGCCTCAAAGGCATTACGCCGCTGATGACGTTAACCATGCAGGCGTTCATTTCCAACGCAAAGTCGAGCAAGGGAACCATGTCATCTTCGGTGGCTGGGAACGCGTTCACCATGCAACCGAGATCGTACTCGCGATAGAGGTCCCCCAATTTGCGTTGTTCCGGAATTTCATCCGCGGACGGATCGATGCACATGCCATCGAAGCCCGCCTCTGCAACCATGCGAAAATTCTCTTCGTTGCTGCGCTCCGGCACGTGCGGACTGCGCAACTCCATGCCCCACAACGATTGATAAATTTTCAGTTGTTGCACTAGTACGGGCCAGGCGGTGTCGCACTCCGACGTGGTGGAACCCAGAACGCTTTATCGACGACACTGGCTTCGGCCATCGCTCTGTTCCAGTGCATCTCACGTTGATAGTAGATTTCTACCCACACTTTGCTGCCGGGGGCACCATGCGGCATTCGAACGGTGCCGAGTGCGATATTTTGTTTGCATACCGGCGACCACACGGCGGACGTGACAAACCCAATATGAGATTTATTGTTCTTTGGTTTCTCGAAAATATAGGAAGCGCTAGCCACCTTGTTACCTTCGATATCCAGCTTCACCAATCGCCAGGTAGAACCTTTGCGCTTCTCTTCGGCCAAGGCCCGACGACCGTTGAAGTTGGGTTTTTTGAAATCGACCAGCCAGTCCATGCCCAATTCCAGCGGAGAACGGGTTCGCCCGGTGCGTACTGTGCCTTTAGCGGGCAAGAAATCTTCAAACGGAGCGAGGTAGCCCGCTTCAACACGCGCCATCTCGAGCGCATGTACGCCTATTGGACGAATGCCATACAGCTTTCCGGCCTCGAACAATGCGTCCCACAATGCTTCTGCTTTAGCAGGCTCTATCCAGAGTTCGTAGCCAAGGTCACCCGTAAACCCGGTGCGCGACACCATGAGCTCGGAGCCCTCGAAGTCGCAATGCATGAGGCCGAACACTTTTAGTTCATCGAGACCGGGAAGACCGAGTCCGTTAAGTACCGAGTAAGAGGTCGGGCCCTGCACCGCAAGTCCTGCGACCTCGGCCGTCTCTTCCACGATGTTGACGTTGAAGCCGATCGCCGACGCCATCAACCAGTCAAGATGACGCTCTTGTGAACACAAGCGGTATTCGCCTTCGCGAAGATGAAAAATCGTACCGTCGTCAAGCACCTGACCCTGATCGTCACACCAAATTGCGTACGCAACTCGACCAGGCTTGATCTTCGCCATGTCCCGCGTGACAACACGATTGATATACGCCAGCGAATCCGGCCCGGTGATGCGGTACTTCGTCATCGGCGACACGTCAAAAACGGCGGTCGCGTTGCGAATCGCGAAGTACTCTGTCTCCGAGCAATACAACTCATCGGGCGTCGAATAGCCTTTCCAGTTATGCCAGGAATTGACCGTATCCAGCTTGGACATACGCTCGTAGAACGGAGTCCGCAAACGACCTTGATTAACGACTTGCATAGTCATGCTGCTTTCTCCCGTCCGAGAATCGCTCTTGCTGCGTTGCGCCCAGCGGCACCACTAACGCCACCACCTGGGTGTGCACCTGCGCCACACAGAAACAGTCCATCAAGCGGCATACGATATTGTGCTGCGCCGACTACCGGACGTACGAACATGAACTGATCCATGGTTAGTTCGCCGTGATGCCAATGCCCACCAGTGATGTGGAATTCTTTTTCTATGTCAGCCGGCGTGAGTAGTTCGCTGGCTGTGATTCGAGAAGCGATGTCTGGCGCGAATCGTTCGATGGTGCGGATTGTTGCCGCTTCAAACTCAGCCCGTGCTTCGTCTGTCCAACCACCTTTCAGGCCATACGGCGCGTACTGCACGATGGCAGACATGACGTG
>RCNC010003085.1_pt1 | contig 11506 bp, 10 predicted proteins | sample 2041301 | NCBI WGS metagenome assembly RCNC01 (sample SAMN09708231, study PRJNA481090) | Marine sediment metagenome, whole genome shotgun sequencing project. | biome: marine sediment; feature: ocean; material: sediment; isolation source: Sewage treatment plant 13A marine sediment (STP13A) ... | reverse complement strand
CATGTTCTTGCCGGAACATTTGATCATTACTTCATAAGTATGGCTATTCCGCAAGGCAGCAGGCTGCGCGAACCGCTCAACAATGCTTTGAACAGAGCAATTAAAAATGAAAAATGGGATATGTTAGTAAAACAATATTTAGGTTCCGTTAGTTGAATTTTATCTGCTAAATCACAATTGCCGATCTCTACTATGTAATTTCGATTATCCGGCAGTAATTTTGACACGTTGGGAATTTCATGGCAATATTGGTGGGGTGGTGGATTCTAAATAGCGCAAATTTTAACATTTGTTTATAGTGAATTTCTTGACCTTAAAAAAGTTAAGTTTCCACGCCTTTAAGACGGGGAAGCTTAACCTGTATTAAATGGTGATAGATTGGAACAGACCGAAACCGATATAATACATAAGCTGGAGGAGCGGCTGCGATTCGAGACGCTGCTGGTGGAGATTTCTGCACGCTTTGTCAACCTGCCCACCGACCAGATAGACGGTGAGATTGAAGATGCTCAGCGCCGGATCTGCGAATGCCTTGGACTGGATATGTCTTCGCTTTGGACCGTATTTCTTGACGGTGACCCATCTTCACAGCCCGCCGGAAGGCCCGTCGCGACCGGAGGGCATTGATGCCAATGAGGCGTTTCCCTGGGTTTTAGAAAGGATGCTGCGTGGTGAGGTGCTGGCGTTACACACAGAAAACATGCCTCCGGAAGCGGCGCGCGACCAGGAAATGCGCCGCCATTTCGGAGCCAAATCGTCGGTGGTTATCCCCCTATCATCTGGAGGAAGGCCGCTCATCGGTGTGTTGGCCTTCGATACCTTGCGGAATGAACGCGCTTGGCCTGATGAAACCGTGAAGCAACTTGAACTGATCGCACAGGTTTTCACCAATGTCCTCGACCGGAAACGCGCAGAGGAGACCTTGCGCGAGAGTGAAGCACGCCTCAGCCTATCCGCGGATTCCGCCGAGGCCGGGCTTTGGGAACTGGATTGCAACACCAACCTCTTCTGGGCCACTGGGCGGGCCAGGGAGATCTTCGGTTTCGGCCCGGAGGAAGTCATCAGCATGGAACGTTTCGAAACGTCGATTCATCCCGACGATCTTGATGGGGTGAGGCAGGTCATCGCCCGGGCACTGGGTGAACACGAACCTGTCAACGTTGAATACCGTATCCTGGTGGGCGATGGCTGTTTGAAGTGGATTTCTTCCCGTGGACGTCCCTATTTTAAGTCCAACGGAGAGCCGGATCGCCTGATGGGCGTGTCCCTTGACATCACCGAGCGCAAGCGGTTTGAACATGAGTTGGAAGAGCGGTTGCGGTTTGAACGATTGCTGTCTGACATGATCGGCCGATTTTCAGGCACCTCCTCAGAGCACCTTGACGCAGAGATGCAAAGATCTCTCAAGAAAATCATCGAGTTATTACAGATTGATCGCATGTGGTTGATGACTATGACAGACGACAGCGCATCGTGGCAAATCATCCATGCCGCCTGTGCTGAAGGAATACCGCCTTTCCCGCTACAAGCTGATTTGCCCAAATCACTCTTTCCGTGGCTTTTCGGAAAAATCGTTGACCAACGAGAAGTGGTCTCGGTGGGATCTATCAATGATCTGCCGCTGGAAGCGGATATCGATAGGGAATCTCTCAAGAAGTGGGGCATCCAATCGTTTATAAATATCCCGATCGTCAGGGGGGAAATTATCAGTTGCGTGAGTATGACAACAGACCAGAGTGAACGCGACTGGCCCGAGGAGTATATTTCTCATCTGAGGTTGATTGGCGACGCCCTGTTCAATGCGGTGGAGAGAAAAAAAATGGATGAAAATGTCAGAAAAGCCGCTGAAGAATGGCAGTGTACGTTTGATTCCATTCCGGACACCATCATGCTCCTGGATCGAAATCTGAAGATTGTTCGACACAATGCTGCTGCGGCTTCCTTCTTTAAGCGTCCGACCGAGGAGATCACGGGTCAGCAGTGTCATCATTTGATGTATAGAGCGAATGAGCCGCCACTCGAATGCCCGGTAATGAAATCGCTCGGCACCGGAAGTCATGAGGAAAACGAGGTATACGATGCCGAGCGAAACACAACGTACCAGATATCCTCAGATCCTATTATAGACAGGCAAGGACAAATAACGCAGATTGTCCATAGAATCAAGGACATCACGAAGCGCCGGAATGCCCAAGCCGAGGCCCGGCAGCATATGGAAGAAATCGCTCACGTGACCCGGATCTCCATGATGGGGGAATTGACAACTGCGCTGGCTCACGAGATCAACCAGCCACTCACGGCAATTCTGAGCAATGCGGAAGCAGCCGTGCGATTTCTCTCTCAGGAATCACCGGACATTGGTGAGATCCGATTGATCTTCAATGACATCATCCGGGATAATCGACGAGCCAGAGATGTTGTACAGAAAATCAGATCTCTTGCAAAGAAAGATAAGGTTCACGAAACACTCTTGGACCTGAACGGGGTGATCGGAGAGATCCTTACTATGGTACGAGGCGATGCCATCCTCCTGAATTTGTCCATTACCACCGATTTTTCACCGAGTTTGGCATTGGTCAGTGCCGACCGGGTCCAATTGCAGCAGGTGATTTTAAACCTGTTTATGAACAGTGGCTATGCCTTGAGAAATATTGCATCCGGCCAAAGAAAAATCATTGTGAGAACGGCAATGCCGGACAGCCGAACCGTGAAGGTGATTGTGAAGGATTTCGGAACCGGCATCGATGAAAACAATATTGCGCGTCTTTTCGATCCCTTTTACACAACCAAAGCCGAGGGTTTGGGAGTGGGACTTTCCATCAGCCAGAGGATCATCCATGCTTATGGCGGGGCCATCGAGGCTTCGAATAATCCGGAAGGCGGCGCCATCTTTGCCTTCACGCTGCCGGCCCACCAGGGAGATCTGCCGTGACCGAGGAAAATCCCATAGTGTACGTCATTGATGACGACCCGTCCGTGCAAAAAGCGTTAGAACGTTTGCTGCGATCCGCCGATCATGAGGCCAAGATCTTCTCATCCGCGGTTGAATTTCTGGATTTTACATGCCCGGATGCTCCCGGGTGTATTGTCCTTGACATCAAAATGCCGAATTTGAGTGGCCTGGAACTTCAGGACCGACTGGCTGAAAGGAATATTTCCTTTCCCATCATTTTCATCACCGGTCACGGAACGGTTCCCACAAGCGTCAGAGCCTTTAAATCCGGTGCCATGGATTTCCTGCAGAAGCCTTTTGACGAAAAGGACTTCCTGGAGGCGGTTTCGCGTGGCATCGAAAAGCACCGCCGCCTGCGGCGTGAACAAAAGAAAATGAAAATTCTGCTTGCCCGGCTCGATACTTTGACCCTTCGGGAACGTGAAATTTTCGACATCGTGACAACCGGCATGCTGAACAAGCAGATTGCCTATGATCTTGAAATCTCAGAAAAAACCGTCAAGGTGCATCGGGCCCGTGTGATGCAAAAAATGGGCGCTCAATCCTTTGCAGACCTCGTTCGCTTTGCCGAAAAGCTCCGAATCCGTTCTTCGGCAGACTGACATCCCTTATTGGACCAAAGTCCAATGGCCCAAGGTCCAATATCTTTTTTATTTCAGTTGCGATAGACTCCCATCAAATATTTACCATTCTTGCTTTATAGCAAACTTCAGAATCCATTAGCCGGCTAATTTTAGTTAGAGATGTGGGGGTTCCTTGCCGAAAAAACCATTCACGGTGCATGTGGTCGATGATGACGATTCCATCTGTAGGGCCCTGAAGCGGCTGTTCAAAGCTTCCGGCTTTCAGGCATTGACTTTCGAATCTGCAGAAGACTTTCTCGAATCCACCACAAGCATGGGGAAAGGCTGCCTGATCCTGGACATCAGTCTCCCGGGGATGACAGGTCTCGACCTTCAAGAGAAGATTGCCCCAAGGGGGGCAAATTGCCCGGTCATTATCATAACCGCCCACGATAATCCGCAATGGCGGGAGCAAGCTATAAAAGCGGGAGCAGTTGCTTATTTGAAGAAACCGTTCGGCGAACAGTCGCTTCTGGACGCCGTAAGTCTCTGCCGGCAGCAAACCGATGAAGAATAGGAATCTGAGGCTGGCTGGCCTACAGAAATACGGGTATGTGCTGTTTTTTATGACCGACTCGTCCATAGAGTAGATTGACAAGAGTGACGGCTGGGAGGTTGGTAGCGGCCCAGAGCCTTGCGCTGGAAAACCTCAGCAACCAGATCGCGTCAGCGATCAAGGAGATGATATAGGCAGGCGATGCTGCGTGAGAAGGGATGCTTCGAGAAATAACCCTGTAAGAAGGGGGTAACCCTCTTTTACAACCAGAAAGGAGGTTCGAAAGTGAAAATTCTAAAGATCATAGCGGCAGGGGTGATCGCCTTTTGCGCGCCGCATATGACCCTGGCTCAAAGTTCGCCGGCGGTGAAGATCACCGAGGCCCGAAAGGCCAACGCTGTACTGATGCGCCAGTATACCTGGCACTCCCGTACGGAACTGATCGAGAAGGGGGAGAAGAAAGATATCCGCATCGAACTGGTTGACTACAGTCCCGACGGTCAAATCCGGCATACGCTCCTGAACGATCAGCGCGCACCCCTGCCACGTGGTTTCCTGCGCCGGTCTGTCGCCGAGAAGGAAAGAAAGAAGATGGGGGGGTACCTGGCCGGACTGCGGTGGACTCTCGATCGATACACACTGCCCACAGCAGGCAAAGTCCTAGATTTCATGAATCAGGCCGTCACAACCGGGCCGGACCCGGCCGGGCAGATCCAAATGACCGGAAGGGATGTCATTCTCCCGGGCGACACCCTTTCAATATGGTCAAAAGCAACCTCGCACCAGACGAGCAAGATTGCAATCACCACCTTCTACGAGGGGGACGTGGTCGAGCTCACTGCTACCTTCAAGACGCTGCCGAGCGGGCTGACCCACGTAGAGTATGCCGAGGTGGTGATACCCGTCAAACAGTTGACCATGCAGGTGCATAATTTCAATTATACCGATAATGCGCCGGCCGCTACAGTTCAAAAGGTTAAGAAAAAACCCTTGACGGGCCCGCCGTCAACCAAGGCGGCCAAGAAGGGAACGTCCCTTCAGGTGGTTGAAAAAAAGCTAAAAGATTTAAAAGCCTTGCTGGATCAAGGGCTCATCACCCAGAGCGATTACGACGCCAAGAAAGCACAGATCCTACAAGGTTTCTAACAGCAAAAGGAGGTTTCCAATGAAGTTTCGTAGCCACATCGTACTGTGTTTGCTCGCCCTGCTGGTTGTTGCCGGGTGCGCCAAAACAAAGATTACCAGCCGCGCCGAACTCGTGACCGAACAACTCCCGCGGCCTGCTCACATCTGGGTGTACGACTTTGCCGCCACGCCCCCAGATGTTCCGGACGAATCCGCGCTTGCCGGGCAGCATTCCGAGCACAGCACGCCTCAAACCGCTGAGCATATCGCGACCGGCCGTAAGCTGGGCGCTGAAATTGCGGCGGAGTTGGTGGAGCATATCCGCGACATGGGATTGCCCGCAGTTCATGGGGTGCCGGGACCGAAACCGCAGATCAACGACCTTGTGATCCATGGCTATCTTCTCTCGATCGAGGAGGGAAGTGCCAAAAAACGCGTCGCAATCGGATTTGGGTCCGGTACGTCCGATTTAAAAGTGGCGGTTGAAGGCTTCCAGGTGACACCCCAGGGATTGCGCAAACTCGGATCCGGCACAGAAGATGCCGCCGGAGGCAAAAAACCGGGGGCGGCTTTGGGGGTTGCTGCCTTAATTGCCACACACAACCCGGTGGGACTCATCGTCAGTAGCGGGATGAGTATCTACGGGGAAAAGACCGGTAAAGACACGGTTGAGGGCAGGGCCAAGCAGAGCGCCAAGGAAATTGCCGATGTGCTTAAAAAGCGATTCCAGGAACAGGGCTGGATCAATTGAGAGGACGGATGGCATCCGTTATTATACCATTTTTTCCCAGAGAGAATGAGTCTCCTACTGTTCAGTAAATAGTTTCGGGGTCTGGGACTTTCACCCAATAATCGCTCCAACGGAAGGAAGAAAGAAATGAAGAGAAAAATGAGAATTGAAATGATTTGGCTCATTATCCTTGCAGTCTCTCTAACGGCATTACCGGCGTGCGCGAAACAAAAAATAACCGGCATTCCGGGCTCACCGAGCGCCACCACCACCATTGACGGCAAACAACTGCCGCCGATGCCGGACGAGAAATTCGGCGGCAAGATTGAACGCAATGCTATTGATTCGACACCCTACTGGCCGCCTCGTGTGGTGCCGCCGAAGGGTGCGCCCAACATTCTTCTGATCATGACCGACGACGCGGGTTATGGTGTGTCCAGCACCTTCGGAGGCGTCATACCTACGCCGGCAATGGATCGTATTGCCAACGAAGGCCTCCGTTACACCCACTTCCATTCCACGTCTGTGTGCTCGCCGACACGGGCGGCGCTCCTCACGGGACGTAACCATCACCAGGTTGGCACGGGTTCGATACCGGAATTGTCGACCGGCTACCCTGGCTACAACAGCATCATGACCAAGGATAATGCGACGATTGCCAGAATCCTCAAGGGCCACGGCTACGTGACGTCCTGGTTCGGCAAGAATCACAATACGCCGTCTCTCCAGAGCAGTAAGATCGGGCCGTTTGATCAGTGGCCGATCGGTCTGGGCTTTGACTATTTCTACGGATTCATGGGTGGCGATACCAGCCAGTGGCAGCCGGCCAATCTGGCCCGCAATACGACCTATATCTATCCATTCGAGGACGATCCCGATTATAACCTGGTCACGGCGATGGCGGATGATGCCATTGACTACATGAAGACCGTTGACGCGTTGAATCCAGATCAACCCTTTTTCATTTACTATGCGCCCGGCGCAACCCATGCGCCGCACCACCCGACACCGGAGTGGATCGAAAAGATCAGCAAGATGCACCTCTTCGACGAGGGCTGGAACAAGCTGCGCAAAACCATCTTCGCCAATCAGAAGAAGCTCGGTGTGCTTCCGGCGGATGCCAAGCTGACGCCGTGGCCCGAGGATCTGATCAAGCAATGGGATCAGCTCTCCGACTTGGAGAAGAAGCTGTTCACCAAACAGGTGGATGTGTTTGCCGCGTACGTGGCCTACACCGACCACGAGATCGGCCGCGTTATCCAGACGGTCGAGGACTTAGGCAAGCTCGACAACACCCTGATAATCTACATCACCGGCGACAACGGCACCAGCTCGGAAGGCGGGCCGACCGGTACGCCGAACGAAGTCGCATCGGTTCAGGGCGTGCGTCTGCCGGTGGAGGCGCAGATGCAATACTACGATGCGTGGGGATCGGACAAGACGTATCCGCATATGTCGGTGGGTTGGACATGGGCCTTTGGCACACCGTTCTCGTGGACCAAGATGGTGAGCTCGCACTTTGGCGGCACCAAACAGGGCACGGCAATATCCTGGCCCAAGGTGATCAAGGATAAGGGCGGCATCCGCAACCAGTTCCATCATGTCGTTGACATTGCACCGACCCTTCTCGAAGCGACCGGAATTTCACTGCCCGAGGTGGTGGACGGTATTCCGCAGAAACCGATGGAAGGCGTAAGCATGGCCTACACCTTCGACAAGAAGAACGCGGATGCGTCCTCGACGCACAAAACCCAGTATTTCGAAATGATCGGTGATCATGCGATCTACCACGATGGCTGGATCCTCAGCACCAAAGTCATGCGTGTACCGTGGGACAACAGTGGAAAGGCCGACAAGGATCCTGCATCCTGGCCGTGGGAACTGTACGACCTCAGCAAGGACTGGACACAGTACAACGATGTGGCTGCTCAGTATCCCGATAAAGTCAAGGAGCTGGACAAACTGTTCTGGGAGGAAGCGGAGCGGAATCAGGTGTTGCCGATGGATACCACCACCTTCACCCGTTCGATCCTGCCTCGGCCCAACCTCACAGCCGGTCGTAGTGTGTTCACCTATTCCGGCGAAGTCACGGGTACGCCCAACGCCAATGCACCGAATGTTCTGGCCTCATCCTACAACATCAAGGCCGAGGTCGAGATTCCCGAGGGTGGAGCTGAAGGCATGCTGGTGACCCAGGGCGGCCGCTTTGCCGGCTACGGCTTCTATGTGCTGAAGGGCAAACCGGTCTATACCTGGAACCTGTTCGGTCTCAAGTTGGTCCAGTGGGAAGGTCCAGATGTGCTGGCTCCTGGAAACCATGTTCTTGAATTCGACTTCAAATACGATGGTTTGGGCGCCGCCACACTGCAGTACGGAAGCCCCAGCGGCCTGGGCCGCAGCGGAACCGGCTATCTCAAGGTGGACGGAAAAGTCGTCGCCACGCAGAAGATGGAAAAGACCGTCCCGATGCTCCTGCAGTGGGATGAAAACTTCGACGTAGGGGCCGATACCGGCTCTCCAGTTGCTGATAAGGACTACCAGGTCCCGTTCAGGTTCTCCGGCAAGCTCGACAAGCTGACCCTTACCATCGACCGGCCGAAACTCTCGCCGGAAGACATCAAGAAGCTCGAGATGGCCATGCACAACAACCCGGCGAGCGAGTAGCATCTTGAAGAGAACCGGGCAGCCCCGAAACGGCTGCCCGGTCATGAAACACCCATAGCCAAACGTAAATATGTTTAGAAAAGTAAAACTGTAATGAAACATAACTAAAATCAAAAAAGCGCCCAGGGGGTGACCCGGCGAAAGCAAAACACTTGGGGCAGCCTTAAGGGTTGCAGGCTTAATTGCCACACACAACCCGGTGGGACTCATCATCATCAGAGGGATGAGTATCTACGGGGAGAAGACTGGTAAAGACACGGTTGAGGGCAGGGACAATCAGAGAGCCAAGGAAATTGCCGATGTGCTTAAAAAGCGATTCCAGGAACAGGGCTGGATCAATTAATTGGCCGGATTTCATCACTGAATTGACCAATTTAATTCCCGATCTCGAAACTTCCGGGCTCCGAGCTATGATTCTGCGTGCCGAAGGTGACAACTTCTCCGCGGACGAGACAGCCAATGTGGGCATCGACCTCGCTACACCAGTGGTGGAGTCCATTGGAGCCGAAGGTAAATCGCGCTTCACGAGCAGGATCCGCAAGATCGTGGTTGAGGTGAAGTGACGGACTGGAACCACTTTGAAACTATGGGCCTTGAAAGCAGATAAGCCCAATGAAAGGAGATCAAAATGAGAAGAAGCATTAAATTCACCGCTGGGAAAAGGATTTTTTCATTGCCGCTTGCCATTCTAATGATGCTACTGCTTGCGTCGACCGGCGTGCTCGCCCAGCAGCCTGCGAGCGAGATCGAGCCCTGGCAATTTGGTGTGAGTATCTATGGCTGGTTTCCTGACATCAAAGGACAAACGTCCTTTTCGCAGCCTGGCGGGGGCAGCGATTTCGAGATCGACATCGACAACATCCTCGACGACCTCGACTTCACTCTGATGGGCACGTTCGATGTGCGTAAGGGGCGCTGGGGTATTCTGACCGACGTAATCTACATGGATGTTGATAACTCGAAAAACGGGGTTCGTGATGCGACCATCGGCAGAAGAGCGCTGCCGGTAAATGCCACTGCCAATGTTAAAGTGGAGTTAGATAGCTGGGTCTGGACATTAACCGGTTACTACCGCGCACTTGACCAGACCGGGCTGACGCTGGATGTTGTTGCGGGAACGCGCTACCTCGATGTCGAGCAGACGGTGAATTGGGATATCACCGGCAACGTCGGGCCGATCCCGGCCCCTGACCGCACGGGCGCCGTAAAGGAGGAGCTTACCAACTGGGACGCGATTGTTGGTGTAAGAGGCAGAATCGCGTTTGGCGCCCAAAATGCCTGGTTTGTGCCCTACTACCTTGATGTGGGCACGGGCGACTCCGACCTCACATGGCAAGGCATTGCAGGAATCGGCTACGCGTTTCACTGGGGTGAGGTTGTGGCCGCCTGGCGTTACCTGTATTACGACATTTCAGGCAAGGCAATCAAGGACATGAGCTTGAGCGGACTCCTAACTGGAGTCACGTTCAGGTGGTAACGGTTACTTGCATGCTGCTAAGGAGAAATCAAAGAACACCGGAAAGCAAAAGAGCGGCGAGACGACCCACTTATCACAGTGATCGACAAAACAGGAAATATCGCCGATCAGCACCAATTGTATCACTATGAGGTAGCAAGGTGAAATTCTAAAAGCTTGAAATATCGAGAGACAGTCAGGTTTACCAAAACGGCTTTTTCAACAGTCTCTCAATATATCAAAAGTTTGAGGACTGAAAGGCGCACCAAAATATGTGGTAGCCTGAACTCAGAATCCAGAACCTGATAACCTAAGCATTCAAAAAGGAGGAGTTGCAAATGAGAAAACTAACCATGACAATTACGGCCATTTTTTTAAGCACACTTTTAATTGCATGCGCATCCACAGACAGCATTAAGAAAGGGGAAGCAGACGCGAAAAAACCGGTGAACTGCGCTACTGCCGAGGCTGATATCAGGGTCTTGCAAAGCGAAAAAACCCATACCAGCCAGCAGATAGCGGCCGGCGTCACTGCAATCGTACCGGTCGGCCTCGTTGTAAATGTTGCCACGGGTAAAGAAGGATCCAAGGCAAAGGTAGCAACCGGTGAATACAATAAGATGCTGGATGACAAGATAGCGGAGATTAAACGGGAGTGCGGATTGGAATAACCGGCAAGGACAAGTGCTTCGACTGGTCCAAGTTCGACAAGTTCATGCAGGATGCGCTGATGGCGGGCATCAAGGCCGGGTCAGAGTTGAAACGAGATGAAACGGAGTTATGGGGAGGGTGAAGTAGCAACTAAATGAAACCGCGCAAGAGGCGGCCGGAGTTTTCAGCCGCCTTTTGCTAAGTACCAAATAGGGGTCTGACCACGACAAGCTATTAAAATGATATAATATTTTAAATTATTAGGCACGATTATTGGGCTTAGGCCTATCATTTTATCACAAAAAAAAGTTATTTAAGGAGAATCTTTTCAATTGCCGCGTGCAAGACGACACTACATTCCAGGTTATATTTGGCACATTACCCATCGTTGTCATAAAAAAGAGTTTCTTTTGAAATTTGCAAAGGACCGTCGGCGTTGGATGTATTGGCTTTTCGAAGCAAAGAAAAGGTTTGGATTAACCATTTTAGATTATATGGTTACCTCGAACCACATCCACCTGCTTGTTATCGATGACGGTCCAAGTGATGTGATTTCCAAATCAATGCAACTAATTGCTGGACGTACAGGCCAGGAGTACAATCGGCGCAAGAGTCGTAAAGGCGCATTTTGGGAAGACCGATACCATGCAACGGCTATCGAGGGTGATGATCACCTATTCCGCTGCATGGTTTACATTGGCTTAAACATGGTACGCACCGGTATTATTTCTCATCCCTTGGAATGGGAGTTTTGCGGATACAATGAAATTCAAAATCCAAGGAAAAGATATGCCTTAATCAATTACAG
>RCNC010002810.1_pt1 | contig 11513 bp, 10 predicted proteins | sample 2041301 | NCBI WGS metagenome assembly RCNC01 (sample SAMN09708231, study PRJNA481090) | Marine sediment metagenome, whole genome shotgun sequencing project. | biome: marine sediment; feature: ocean; material: sediment; isolation source: Sewage treatment plant 13A marine sediment (STP13A) ... | reverse complement strand
GCGGTTCGCTTGACAGGCCATCTCCGTCTGCCCGACGGTTAGTATGTCCCATTGTTTTTCGAGACAATTTCTGATACTTTATGATATTTATTACAAGATATCATTATTCAATTTGAATTTTTTTTATGCCCTTATATCCCGCTCCTGAAGAGAGCGGGTTTTACAGGCAGGCGGATAAACCGTGATGAGATAATATCACAGATTGTGATAATTAAATAATCTGAATTAAGTTACCGTATTTGGTAACTTATTCCTAATTTTGTAGTAATTGTTGTATGGTTTGGCACACATAGTGAATATGATAAGATAAATGTTAAAGAGATGAGTTATGACAATAAGAGTTATAAAAAATAAAGCAGAATATGAAGCAGCATGCCAGAGGATCTATGATCTGATTAATGCGAATCAGGAGTCTGTTCTTAAAGGAAGTAATGAGGCGGATGAAATGGAGGTTTTGTCCATACTGATCGAAAAATATGAAAGGGAACAATACAAGATCAAGGCCCCAGATCCTATTGAAGCCATCAAATTCCGGATGGAGCAGATGAACCTTAGACAGAAAGATATATCACCATTGTTTGGAGGAAAGACCAGGGTTTCCGAGGTGCTCAATAAAAAGAGGCCCCTATCCTTAAAGATGATAATCCTTCTGAACAGGTACCTTGGAATCCCTCTGGAATCATTGTTAGCAGACAATAAATCTGTTAAGCTAAAACCAAATGAGAGAGAAGTTGTACTGAATGTACCCTCCATAGGTGAATATGTAAATAGTACCCTGGGGCAGGATATAGTAGCCGAAGACTGATAAATAGGTGGTTTATTCATTAAGGATAAACTGCCTATGAGAATCCTTTTTGTCGTCACGGTCCTGCTCCCCATGATAATTTCTGGCCAGGAAAGCAGGGATGGGCTGAGATTTGTCTTCTATAACGTTGAAAACCTGTTTGATCCCTTTAATGACAGCCTGACTGTTGATGAAGAATTCCTTCCGTGGGGGATAAGGGGATGGACATGGAAAAAGTTTGAGGACAAGGTGAACCTTATCCATAAGGTCCTGCTGGCCCTGGGTGGATGGGAACCTCCTGAGCTCATAGCATTATGCGAGGTTGAGAATTATTTTGTCCTGCACTGGCTAATCAATGAGACGCCAATGCGAAAACATGAATACCGGGTCATCCACAAGGATTCACCTGACCCCAGGGGGATAGATGTTGCCTTGCTCTATCGCCCGGACTTTTTTACACCCGTTCTGTTTCGCTATTACATTGTACCGGTCGGGGATTCCCATCCGGATCCTACAAGGGATATCCTCTATGTAAAAGGGATCATCAATGGAGGTGACAGCCTGCACCTGCTTATAAATCACTGGCCTTCACGCTGGGAAGGGATCTTGGAATCAAGACCGGAGAGGCTGGCTGCCGCAGATGTCTTGAAGCATATCTTTGATTCATTGATATTGGCCGATGAGCAGTCCCGCATACTTGTAGCAGGGGATTTTAACGATGAGGTCACGGATATCAGTTTGAGGGAAAGCCTGGGGGTTCAACATCCCATAAATCAATGCCAGGTCAATCGCTTGTATTTCCCCTGTGACAGTCCTATGCCAGGACAGTCAGGCAGCCTGAAATACCGTAGGAGGTGGTACAGTTTTGATCTCATCCTGGTCAGTGGCACAATGCTACAGAATACAGGGCTTTGCGTTAGCAAGAAAGGATACAGGGTTTTTTCACCAGGCTTCCTCCTGGAAGAAGATCCACAGTGGCTGGGACACCGTCCCTTCAGGACCTACAGGGGTTACAGGTACCATGGTGGATTCAGTGATCACCTGCCGGTTTATATTGATATTTATACCAAAGGCGGGCAGGACTGAAGAATTACTTTTTGACAGGCTCATAACCAAGTTCTTTCCCTTTCTCGATCATCAGATCATAAGCTTCCTTATAATCATTTCTGATGATCCCATCGAGGATGGCCTCCTTGATTATACTTTTTAAAATGCCGACAGGTTTTGAGGGAGGAAGGCCGAATATCTCCATGATCTCTTCCCCGCTGATAGGGGGCTGAAAATTACGGATAGAATCTTTTTCATCAAGCAGTTCAACTTTTTCCCTGACAATTTGAAAATTCCTCAAGTGTCGTCTTACTGTTTTTTCATTTTTCGAAGTGATGTCCGCTTCACAAAGTTTCATAAGATCTTCCAGGTTTTCTCCTGCATCGAAAACGAGGCGCCTGATGGCTGAGTCTGATATCCCTTCGGGAGACAGGGCAATTGGCCTGAGATGCAGGAGGACCATCTTTTGGACGAATTTCATCTTCTCATTCAAGGGGAGTTTCATTGTCCTGAAGATGCGGGGAACCATCTTCGAACCGATGAAATCATGCCCATGGAAAGTCCACCCGGATTTACTATCATATCTTTTTGTAACAGGCTTGGCGATATCATGCAGCATGGCAGCCCATCTTAGCCAGAGATCATCAGATATGCTGGAAAGATTATCCACCACCTTTATGGTATGATAAAAATTATCTTTATGCCGCTGTCCATTTTCCTCATGAACACCTTTCAAATCATGGAATTCAGGAAAAATAATGGGCATCAGTCCAGTTTCATCAAGCAGGATCAATCCAACAGAAGGCTTGGCTATAAGCAGGATCTTGTTCAACTCGTCAGTAATCCTCTCCTTTGATACAATGCTTATCCGGAATGCTGATTTTTTAATACCCTCGAGTGTTACCTCATCAATGGTAAATCCGAGTTCAGAAGCGAAGCGGATGGCACGCATCATTCTCAGCGGATCATCTGAAAAAGTTTGTGCAGGTTCCAGTGGTGTTTTAAGGACTTTGTTCTCAATATCATTCAGTCCATTGAAAGGGTCCACCAATTCCCCGTAATTATCTTTATTCAAGGAAATCGCCATGGCATTGATCGTGAAATCCCTTCTGTTCTGGTCATCCTCAAGCGTACCATCTTCCACTACAGGTTTCCTGGAATCTCTTCGGTAGGATTCCTTTCTTGCACCTACGAATTCAATTTCTCCTTCCTGGAATTTTACCATGGCAGTGCCAAAATTCCGGAAGATACTTACAGGGATATTATCTCCCAGGCTGCGGGCAAATTTTCGGGCAAACTCAATCCCGCTGCCCTGTACAACTATGTCAATATCATGCGTATCACGTCCCAGGATGCAATCCCTCACAAAACCACCGATCACAAATGCTGGCATGTTTTCCTCCTGGGCTATGTCCCTGATTGCACTGAAAATCTTATCATTGAGACATTTCTTCATATATAGATATGACAATATTGTATTTTTCATGACAAAATTACAATAAAATCGTCACATTAGGAGCTGGCATATAATTTGACCAATGATGTTAAATTCGTACTTTTGTAAATATTTATATTAATTCATATTAAAATAATTTGTGATGACAGAACATCTTACAGTGGATACTTTTAAAGAAAAGGTATTCAATTTTGAAGAGAACAAGGAATGGAAATTTGAGGGTGAAAAGCCATGTATCATTGATTTCTATGCAGACTGGTGCGGGCCGTGTAAGATGGTTGCTCCAGTCCTCGAGGAGCTATCAGAGGAGTATGATGGCAAACTTGATATCTATAAGGTAAATACCGAAGAACAGAAAGAGTTATCAGCTGTCTTCGGAATACAGAGTATACCGTCTCTTCTGTTTGTCCCAAAGGACGGGCAGCCGCAGATGGCTATGGGGGCATTGCCCAAAGATACACTGGAGAAGGCATTCAAAGATGTTTTAAAAGTGGATTAAATCCTTTCAAAGAAAATATTAAATGAAGCCGTATCAGTTCAATCCTGATGCGGCTTTGTTATTTTTAGGGGATATTGGAACACTGCTGCATATTCCGCTACGCGAAACACGCTAGGCAGCTTATCCAACATCCCCTTTAAAAATTAATAGCCAGACCAAATCAGCCTATACATTTCAAATCATTCCTTAGGAAGGATGTAATTCTTAGGCATTGGCTTGGTGGAATAACAACCTTATTAAGTAATTGTGAATTTATCTTTATCTTTGTTGTACTTCTCTAAGGGGGTGCCTAAAAATTGCGGGCTGAGATCATACCCTTAGAACCTGATCCGGGTAATGCCGGCGAAGGGAAATTAGGAACTATGAAGTGTAATATTCAATTCGTGATTTATGAGATCAATCTGGATTGCCATCCTGCTGGCAGTTTTTGTATCCGGTGCTTATGCCCAGTTTGAGCTGTCAGGTACGGTGAAAGATGATGAAGGTCTGGCCCTGATCGGAGCAAACGTATATATTGACAAGACTTTCCAGGGGGCCATTACGGATGTAAACGGACATTTTGCCATCCGTAACCTTCCAGCCGGAAGTTTTCAGGTGATAGCATCTTTTGTGGGATATGAGACAGGGTCAGAAAGTATTGAACTGCAAGGGAACCTGAATCTGTCATTTGTGCTGAACCGTACTACATTCATGGCCGAAGAAGTGATCGTAACGGCCAGCCGGGCCGGCCAGAATTCACCCGTGGCATATACCAATGTTTCAAAAGAAGAAATAGAAGACAGGAATCTTGGGAAGGATATTCCACTGCTGCTAAGCCTGACACCATCGATGGTCACGACATCGGATGCAGGGAATGGAATAGGTTATACGAGTTTCAGGGTTCGCGGGACCGACATGAACAGGATCAATGTCACAGTGAACGGGATCCCCCTGAACGATTCAGAGTCCCATGGTGTATGGTGGGTCAACATGCCTGATTTTGCAGCCTCGGTGGACAATGTACAGATCCAGCGCGGAGTGGGAACATCCACCAACGGGGGTGCAGCATTTGGCGCCACCATGAATTTTCAAACATTTACAATGAATCCCGAGCCTTACGGCACATTTAATACTGCTTATGGTTCCTATAATACCTGGAGGAACAGCCTGAGTGCGGGGACCGGCATGCTAAATGATAAATTTACCCTTGACATGAGGCTTTCGATGATAAGCTCGGATGGTTATATCGACAGGGCATTTGCTGACCTGAAATCCTTTTTTGTAAGCGGTGCATATTATGGTGAAAAAAGTTTGCTGAAGCTCAATGCCTTTTCGGGGAAGGAACATACATACCAGGCCTGGAATGGTGTCCCACTGGAGATGCTGGATACGCACCGTACATTCAATTCGGCCGGAATGATCATCTCACCGGGGGGAGATACAACTTATTATGATAATGAATCGGATAATTACCAGCAGTCACACTACCAGCTGTTCTACTCAAGGGAACTTGGTGAGAGATTCATATTTAACGGGGCATTGCATTACACCTATGGGAGGGGTTATTACGAGCAATACAAACAGGATGAGGACTTGGCTGATTACCAGATCCCGGATGTGATCACAGGCTCGGATACTATTACCTCAACAGATCTGATAAGACAGAAATGGCTGGATAACGATTTTTATGGCTTTACCTGGTCCCTGAACTACAAACACAGGAGTCTGGAGGCATTTTTTGGTGGCGGATGGAATTACTATGATGGCAGGCATTTCGGGAATGTGGTATGGGCCCGAATGTCTGGTGAATCAGAGATCAATCATGAATGGTACAGGAATACGGGTTTGAAGCGGGACTGGAACATGTACCTGAAAATGAACTACAAAACAGGAAAGCGGGTCAACCTTTTCGGAGATCTCCAGTACCGCCATATTGGGCACAATATAGATGGTATTGACGATGATTTAAGTGTACTCTCCGAATCGCATGTATACCAGTTTGTGAATCCAAAACTGGGGGCGACTATTGATATTAGTAACCAGCAGCGGTTTGCGATATCTGTAGCAATGGGGAACAGGGAACCGAATCGCGGCAATTTTGTGGATGCAGATCCTGCCCACCCTGTGCCGACCCATGAGACCATGCTGGATTATGAACTGGCATACAGGTTCACCGCTACCAGGACAGTGCTGGAAGCTAATCTGTTTTATATGGATTATCATAACCAGCTTGTTCTCACAGGAGAGATCAATGATGTTGGTGCAGCCATCATGACGAATACTGATGACAGTTACAGGATGGGAATAGAACTTATCGCAGGTATCATCCCGGCAGGCAAGGTCCGTTGGGATCTTAACCTGACATTGAGCCGGAACAGGATCAGGAACTTCAGATCCTACGTGGATAACTGGGATTTCTGGTCGGACCCGGAAAATGAGCCTTACCAGGTGGTCAGTGAGCTTGGAGAGACGGACCTTTCATTTTCTCCGTCAGTAGTGGGAGGGAGCAGTATAACCTACGAGCCAATTAAGGCGCTAAAAATCAGTTTATTATCAAAATATGTTGGTAAGCAGTATATTGATAATACCTCCTCGGAAAACCGCAGGCTGAATCCATACTTTGTAAATGACCTGCAGGTACAGTTTACGCTAAAACCTTCATTCATGAAAGAGATAGGAATAAACCTGATGTTAAATAATTTCCTGAATGAACGATATGAATCCAATGCATGGATTTACAGGTATTACTATGAGGGCAGGGAAAACAAAATGGACGGGTATTTTCCCCAGGCCGGAATACATTTTATGGCAGGGTTGTCACTTAAATTTTAAATTTGTATAAAACTTCGATGTGGATCACCAGTATCTTCCTGGCACTTGTTTTTCTCATTTCCTGCAGCGGAAAAGAACAGGCCAGGAGAAATATCTTCCGCTACAATGAATCAAAGGGAATACCAACCCTTGATCCTGCATTTGCGCGGAACCAAACCATCATCTGGCCAGTTAACCAGTTATTTAACGGCCTTGTACAGCTCAATGAGAAACTTCAAGTCAGGCCTTGCATAGCTCATCACTGGGAAATAAGTGAAGACGGGACAGTGTATACATTTTACCTCCGCAGGGATGTGTATTTTCATGATCATCCTCAGTTTCCAGATGGCCGGGGTCGGGCAGTCATTGCGGCTGATTTTGTATTCAGCCTGAACCGGATCATTGACCAAAGCTTAGCTTCACCCGGAGCCTGGATATTCCATGCAGTAGACCGGCAAGCTCCGGCTGGATTAAATGGATTTGAGGCAGTGAATGATACCACTTTGCGAATACACCTGACCAGGCCTTTTCCTGCCTTCCTTGGTATCCTGAGCATGCCTTACTGCCATGTAGTCCCACAAGAGGTGCTCGAAAACCTTGGTCCGGATTTCAGGAAGGAACCTGTTGGGACGGGTCCGTTCAGGTTTAAATACTGGCGGGAAGATGAGAAACTGGTCCTGGTCCGCAATGAAAGATATTTTGAGCGTAACAAACAAGGTGAGCGATTGCCTTACCTGGATGCTATTAATATCAGTTTTACCAGGGACAAGCAATCTGAGTTTATGGAGTTCATGATGGGGAGGCTGGATTTTCTCTCGGGACTGCACCCTGTCTACAAAGATGAACTGATAACCCGTGGGGGAAAGCTGAATCCTGCTTATTCAGGAAGGATTAAAATGATCACGGAACCTTACCTTAATACTGAATACCTTGGTTTCCTGGTTGATCCTGAACAGGAGGCCGTCCAAAATAGTCCGGTACTGATCAGGGAAGTAAGGCAGGCCATAAACGTGGGTTTTGACCGGCGTAAGATGATGAGATACCTGCGTAACAATATTGGCCGTCCCGCAGGGGCTGGATTCATCCCGGAGGGAATGCCCTCATACAATGCAGAAGCAGTGATGGGCTACACGTATGATCCTGATATGGCAAGGGAATTACTGGTAAAAGCAGGGTATCCAAATGGAAACGGATTGGAAAGTATTACCTTAACCACTACTTCTGATTACCAGGACTTATGCGAGTATATTCAGCATGAGCTATCGGAAGTGGGTATCAGGTTGGACATTGAAGTAAATACGGGTGCTTCTTTCAGGAACCGGATGGCCAATTCCCGCCTTGAATTTTTCAGGGGTTCATGGATTGCTGATTATCCTGATGCGGAGAACTACCTCTCTCTCTTTTACAGCAGGAATTTCAGTCCAACAGGACCCAATTACACCCATTTCAGCCATCCGGAGTATGACAGGTTATTTGAAGAAGCACTGATGATCCTGGATGACAGTGCCAGGTATGCAAAATACCAAGAACTCGACAGGATCATTGTGAAGGAGGCTGCCATAGTACCATTATACTATGACCAGGTTGTCCGTTTTATACCGGAAAGCCTATCAGGCCTTGGCTCTAACCCTATGAACCTTTTGCATTTGAAGCATGCCTTCTGGCTTGAATGAAGCGCAAAAATAAAAAATCCGAGAAAGATTGTATATTTGTCGCGGGACTGCTACCTAACCCTAAATATCGCAACCTATGTACAGGACAGTCTGGGAAAATTGCAAAGCTTCTGTTTGCGCCATCGATTTCCTCAGTAAAGCAGGCACCAAAATCATTACTTGCACTGGATTCAAAGTAACCGGTTATCTTGTAACAGATGACGTAATTGATAAATTTGCGAAACCGGCAGAGGTTGTTCTTCGCTTCACTGAAGATGGAATCACTCAGACCCTAATTTTGCGAATGTCGTTTAAGGACTTTTTAGACAGGAAAGTTAAAACCAATGGGCGGCTTAATCCTGGTTTTGTACTGTTTGATTTAGACCTCAAGGAATTCAAGGATATTCCTGCTCTGAAGTGCAGCAAGAAGGTAAATCACCGGATCGGACAACCAATTGCTGTGCTTGGATACCAGCTTGAACAGGAAAACCTGGCCATCAAAAGTGGCATAATTTCTTCTCTCATTAAGTCAACAAATGGATTTAACACCATTCAAGTGGACTGTACAATCAAACAGGGAAATGCCGGGAGTCCCCTGATCGATGCTGAAAGTTTAGAAGTGATTGGTGTTATCGGCCACCGTCTTGCTTCCCTGGCGCGCTCATACAAGGAATTGATGAGGATCATGAATACCAATCTGAAGGTACTGAAAGAGGCAGAAGGTAAAATTAACATGGAGGATATTGATCCAATACAGGTGCTGATCGTCAACCAGAACCAGATTAAACATATGGCTACAGAATTCTTCAAGACAGCGAACATGCGCGTCGGTTATGCAACCGAACTATGCAATCTTGCCGATTTCTGTCCTGACATGGAAGATATCAGTAACATTGACCTGGAAGTGAATCTGGATAATTGAGATGGATGGCAACATGTTAAGAATCCTCATCTTCTTCAAGGCCATCAATTACTTTTTGAATTTCGCTTTCAGTTGATTTGAGCTTCTTCTTGCATGTTTCAAGCAGGTAGGCCACACGTTTCACCTTATCCGTCAGTTCATCCACATCCAGTTCACCTGATTCAATTTTCTGAAGGATCTCTTCGATCTCAAGGATGGCCTCATTGTATGTGGGGTCTTTGCTCATAGAACTATCGTTTTACTTTTATTGGCAGGGTAAAAGAGAAAGTACTTCCCTCTTTTGGGGTGCTTGTTGCCCAGATTTTCCCCTTATGCATATCCACAAATTCTCTGCAAAGTATCAGGCCAAGACCGGTTCCCTTCTCTTCCGATGTACCTGGCATGGTAACATTACTATCTAGCTTGAAAAGATTCTCAAGCTGATTTTCAGACATCCCAATACCTGTGTCCTCGACGGAAATTGTTATTTCACGCTTATTCTGTTCACAGTATACCCTGACCTGGCCTCCGTTGGAAGTGTATTTAACGGCATTGCTAATTAAATTCCGGAGAATGGTGGATAATAGATTCCTATCTGCGTTTACAAAGACTTCCTCAGGGATCTCAGACACCATATTTACTCCCTTTTTATCAGCATGGATTTCAAATACCTTAAAAATTTCTGTGACCATGGTCATAAGATCAGTCTTTTCAGGATTGTAATCAATATTACCTGATTGGGACCGGGACCATTCCAGCAGGTTCTCAACTAGAAGGTGTATATTTTTAGCGGCCTCATTGATGATCTTGCTATACCTCTGGATCTCTTCCGAGGTATAATCCCTGGAATTACCTGATATCAATTCACTGAATCCAAGCAGGGCGTTCAATGGATTTCGAAGATCATGTCCGATGATGGAAAAAAACTTATCCTTGGTGGAATTTAACTCTTTCAGGTGCTTCTCTGAATTTTGCAGCTTTAAGTTGGCTTTTTCCAGCTGTTTGTTTTTTTCCTCCAGGAGCTTTGTGGTTTCACGTTTTAACCTGTTCTTCTGGTAGTACACGACAAACACAAGGATGATCATCAAGGATACAGCGGCAAGGAAAAATATGGTGTTCTTTAACCTGGTGGCCTTTAGATTGCTAATCTCATTGTCTTTCCTCAATAATTCAATCTCCTGCTGCAATGACTGGGCCTGGGAAAGACTTTCCATTTCCTTGATCCGGATCATGGCCTCCTGCGAATTAATACTGTCTTTGGTAGAGGCATATAAACGGTAGTAATACAGGGCCTGTTTATGATCTGTTTGAATATCATAATATTCAGACAGATAATGATAGTTCTCCCGAAGATCAGGCAATGAATTTACTTCTTCGGACAAATCAAGGCTTTTATGAAATGCATCGAAGGCCTGCTGATAGTTCTTTGTTTCCAGGTAGGTTTTTCCCAGGTTGGTATAAATGGTAGCCATCATGGCCTTGTTGCCCAATTTTCGACTGATTTCCAGGGCCTTCTTTTGATAGTCCAGAGATTGGCTAAGCAGTCCCATAGATAAAGATGTCTCACCAAGATTTGTAAGAGCTATCGATATGTTATCCTCATCCCGGGTCCTTTGTGCGATGTCATAAGCCTTGGTTAAATAAAGATATGCAGTGTCGTAATTGGCATTTTCTTTATACAGGGCACCAATGTTGTTCATGATTGAGAAAAGACGGACTTCGTTCTGTAATGCTTCAAAGATGATCTTCGCTTTTTTCAGGTAATAGAGAGACTTCTCGTGGTCCTTCATTTGTAAATAAACGGCTCCGATATTATTGTAGGAACTCGCAATGCTGTTACTGTCTCCCAATTCTTCCCTGATGGCAAGTGCCCGCAAATAATGATCCATGCTTTTGGTGAAATCACCCATCAGGTAATATGCATTTCCGGTCATGTTTAAGGACCTGGCAATCAGCTGTTTGTTTTCAATCTTAAGGGCGAGGGTATGGGCATGGATGGCCATCAGCAGGCTTGTATCATAGGAACGCTGCCAGTAAGTTTTGGACAATTCACAAAAAATCTCAACCTTCTTCTCCGGCGTTGCATCATCCAGTAAGTTCTCGAGGCTATCCTGCCGTGACTCAACTTGAGAGAAAATGGACAGAGGCCAAAATATAACGGATAAAAATAGTGTAAGAGCGAATCTGGTCATCAATTTGCCGGTTCTTCTTTAGCTAAAGTAAATTTTTTTTCTGTATATCTGTTATTTTGCTTTTGAATTTACCCTTGTATAATTCCGTTTCAACAATGGTTCCGGGCTCAGTATTTTTCACATCCTTAAGCGCTTTTCCATCATTCCGTGATATGGAAAAGCCCATTTTCAAAATTTGGCCTGGTTCAGCAT
>RCNC010008320.1_pt1 | contig 11514 bp, 10 predicted proteins | sample 2041301 | NCBI WGS metagenome assembly RCNC01 (sample SAMN09708231, study PRJNA481090) | Marine sediment metagenome, whole genome shotgun sequencing project. | biome: marine sediment; feature: ocean; material: sediment; isolation source: Sewage treatment plant 13A marine sediment (STP13A) ... | reverse complement strand
CCGCTCATCGACACCGCAGCCGTGGCGGACTACCGCCATGCACTGGCGCAGGTGTCAGCCCAGGGAGGAAAGATCATTTTTGGCGGCCAGGTCCTCGAAGGCCCCGCGTATGCGTCGGGTTGCTATGTTCAGCCCACGCTGTGCGAGGTGGAAAACGACTGTGACATCGTTCAGAATGAGACCTTTGCACCCATACTCTACCTGATCCGTTACCGCGGCAATGTCGATAGCGCTATCGCCATCCAGAACGATGTTCCCCAGGGTCTTTCGTCGGCCATCTTCACCAACGATTTACGCGAGGCCGAGGCGTTCCTCTCCGCCACCGGTTCAGACTGCGGCATTGCCAATGTCAACATCGGCACCTCCGGCGCAGAAATCGGCGGCGCCTTCGGCGGTGAGAAAGAGACCGGCGGCGGCCGGGAGTCCGGATCCGATGCCTGGAAGGGGTATATGCGCCGTCAGACCAATACCATCAACTATGGCCGCAGCCTGCCCCTGGCCCAGGGAATCGTCTTCGACATATAGGCGGGGATATCGTTTCTACAACGTGTGTCCCAAATAAAAGCCTCACTTTTCCGACAACCCGAGGGTCACCCCGGTGTACGGCCAACTGCTCATTTTTCCCCTTGCTGACGGTTCTTTTGCCTGCTATCCTCTTTACGTTATCGGCACCCGTGCCCGGATGACAGGAGGTGAGATGGCCGCCAAAACCAGAAAAGTCAGTGTCAAATCAAAAGTTTGGCTGGAGGATCGCCAAGGACGGATCATTTTCGGCCTGGGCCGCATGCGAATTTTAAGTGCCATTGAAAAATGCGGGTCCCTCAACGCGGCGGCCAAGGATCTCAAAATGAGCTATCGGGCGGTCTGGGGCAAAATCAAGGTAACCGAAGAGGCCTTGGGCAAACCCCTGCTGGTAAAGAGCCAGGGCGGCAGTGCCGGCGGCGGCTCCACCCTCACACCCTATGCCCACACCCTCATGGAACGCTACGTGGCCCTTTCCCGCGTCATCGACACCCAGGCCGACAATCTGTTCGAATCCGGATTCCTCGATCCGCAGTAGCCATATCACCCTGAAAATGGTATACCCCGGGGTACGGGCGGCAATCGTGCCGCCCGGGCAGAAACGTTTTCTCACACCACGCCGATCGATCTTTAAACAACATGCACCGAGCAGGAAAAACCAATGGGTTGACCGATGTTCCCGGCATTTGGGTGGGGCATTATACCGATACGGCAGCTGCCTCCGGAACGACCGTGGTGATTTGTGCCGACGGGGCGGTGGGCGGCGTCGATGTTCGGGGAGCTGCGCCGGGCACCCGGGAAACCGACCTGCTGGCGCCTGAAAATCTGGTGGAGAAAGTCCAGGCGGTCTGTCTCTCGGGAGGGTCGGTTTACGGGTTGGCCGCGGCGGATGGGGTCGTGCGGCATCTGGAATCCAGGGCGATCGGCTTCCAGATAGATGACATCCACGTGGCCCCCATCGTTCCAGCGGCCGTGCTCTTCGACCTGGGACGCGGCCTTGAATTCAGACCGCCGGTGGACAGCAGTTGGGGCGAATTGGCCTGCCGGTCCGCCGGCCCGGGACCCGTGAAAACCGGTTGCGTGGGTGCCGGTACGGGCGCCATGTCCGGCGGCATCAAGGGGGGAGTGGGCAGTGCCAGCCTTGTTCTGGACATGGGTATAATCGTGGCCGCCCTGGTGGCAGTCAACTCCCTGGGATCGACTGTTGATCCGGCCACGGGCACGTTCTGGGAGGCCCGTCTTGAAAGCGGAAAAGAATTTGCCGGGCGTATTCGCCCTCGGGTGGTGCTACCCGCGACGCCCACCGGTACGACGGGCGAGAACACCACCCTGGCCGTTGTGGCCACCGACGCGGTCCTCACCAAACCCCAGGCAAAAAAGATCGCCATGATGGCCCATGACGGCATGGCCCGAGCCATCCGGCCGGCCCATACCATGTTTGACGGGGATATCGTCTATTGCCTGGCCACAGCCAAGCAGCCCCTGCCGGAAAAGTCCAGTTTATTTACGGCGCCGGTCGCCCAGACCATCAACGAATTGGGTCATGCCGCTGCCGACTGCCTGGCGCGGGCTATTATCCGGGGGATTCTCGACGCACAAAGCAGTTATGGCCTGACGGCCTACCGAGATCTTAAGCACGTGTAATTGAAAAAGCAGTTCTCCGCCCATTTATCACTGAAAGGAGAAAAGATGAAAATTGCCTTGGGTTCCCTTTTCTTGATCCTCTCCTTTGTTCTCGTAAGTTCCGCTTTTTCTCAGGCGCCGATCAAGGGCGGCACGTTGACGGTCTGCCAACCGGCTGAGCCGCCGGGGCTGGATCCCACGACCCATACCGCAGCGGCCATCGACCGGGTCGTTTACGCCAACATCTACGAAGGTCTGGTCAAGGTGGACAGCGGAGGCGGCTTTCTGCCCGGCCTGGCAAATGGCTGGAACATCTCGGCCGACGGCCTGGTCTACACCTTCAACCTGAGAAAAGGGGTGCGCTTTCACAACGGGGAGGCTTTCGATGCGGCGGTGGCCAAATGGAACCTGGATCGGTCTGCCCTGCCTGAGAACGGCAATCCCCACCCCGAGTATTTCAACGGTATCGAAAGCATCGAAACGCCGGACAGCCACACCCTGGCCATCCGGCTAAAATCCGTAGATGCCCTGTTCATCGCCCACATGGCTGAAGGGGATGCGGTCATGCTGCCCTTGAAGGGCTTTGAAACGGCCAAATCCAATCCCATTGGCACCGGCCCCTTCAACTTCGTCAAATGGATCAGGGGGGACCGGGTGGAAATGGCCCGCTTCAACGGCTACTGGAATCCCTTCCTGCCCTATCTGGACCGGGTGATCTTCCGTTTCATCGGCGATCCGGCCGCCCAGATCGCCGCGCTCAAGGCCGGGGACATCGACGTGATTGGCTATATCGCCGCGCCCGAGTCGGCCATGATGCTGGAAAAAGACAAGCGTTTCAAGGTCTATGCCGGCACCACCACCGGCGAGGTGATCATGTCCACCAACAACCAGGCCGCCCCCTTCGACAACCGGATGGTCCGCCAGGCCATGGCCCATGCCATCGATCGTCAGACGGTTATAGACCTGGTCATGTTCGGCTACGGCACTCCCATCGGATCCCACTGGTCGCCCTCCACCCCCTACTACAAGGATCTTACCGGGCGATATCCGTACGATCCTGAAAAGGCCAGGGCCCTGCTGAAGGAAGCCGGCTACCCCAACGGCTTTTCGGCCACCATCAAGCTGCCGGCGATCTATTCCTACTCCAGACGGGCCGGTGAAGTGATCGCCGACATGCTCACCAAGGTGGGCATCGACCTGACCATCGAAATCGTGGAATGGGGTCAGTGGATCGATCGAATTTTCAAGAAGAAAGAATACCAGCTGACCATGATCGGCCACGTTGAGGCATGGGACATCGGCATCTACGCCAAACCGGACTACTACTTCCAGTACGACTCCCAGGAATTCCGGGATGCCTATGCCAATGCCCTCAAGGCCCCGGACGAAGCCAGCAAGGCAAAATGGTTTGGCCGCTGCCAGGAGATCATCGCCGATGATGCGGTCAACGGGTTTCTTTTTTCCGCTCCCAGCCTGCCGGCGATGAAAGCCAATGTCATGGGGTGGTGGGAGAACTACCCGACCATCGCCCTGGACTGCACAGCGGTGTGGTGGAAGCAGTAATCATGGCGTTCAGGCACCCATGACCAGCTATCTGATTAAAAAAATGGTCAGCCTGGCGGCCGTGCTTTTTCTGGTCTCCCTAACCGTCTTTTCGGTGCTCTTCGTGCTGCCGGGCGACCCGGCCCAGATCATCCTGGGAATCAATGCCTCGCCGGAAACCCTGGCGGCTCTTCGGGCGCGGCTGGGGCTGGATCAACCGTTCTGGACCCAGTATGGCAGCTGGATCGGCAGCCTGCTGCAAGGCACCGGCGGCCACTCCATTACCTATGACATGGCGGTGTTCGAGCTTATCGGATCCCGCCTGGCGGTCACCGGTCCCCTGGCGCTCATGGCCATGGCCATTGCCGTGGTCCTGGCCCTGCCCCTGGGTGTTTTTGCCGCCCGCCATCAGAACCGCCCGGCAGATGCCGCTGTGATGGCCGGCACCCAGCTTGGGCTGGCAGTGCCCGAATTCTGGCTGGGCATCCTGCTTATGCTTCTTTTTTCCGTTCACTGGGGAATTTTCAGTGCCGGCGGGTTTCCCGGCTGGGATGAAGACGTCTGGGGCTCCCTTAAGGCCCTGTTCCTGCCGGCCCTGGCACTGGGGCTGATCCGGACGGCCATTCTCACCCGGCTGACCCGATCGTCAATGCTGGAGGTGCTGCGGGAAGACTATGTACGCACGGCCCGGGCCAAGGGGCTGAAAGAACACCATGTGGTTTACGGCCACGCCCTGAAAAACGCACTGATTCCGGTGCTGACCATTTTGGGTCTGCAAATGGGACAGTTGCTGGCTGGGGCCATCATCATCGAAAATGTATTCTCCCTGCCCGGATTGGGGCGACTGGTATTCCAGGCCATCGGCCAGCGGGACCTGCCCGTGGTGCGTGAGGTGGTTCTCTTCATGGCGGCGGCCGTTGTGGTCGTCAACTTTCTCGTGGATCTCTCCTACGCAGCCGTTGACCCGCGGATTCGGCTGGAGGGGCAATGACCATGAGGCGCTATTTTAAAAACCTGAATTTTTCGTTGGGGGTTGCCCTGTCCACCGTGGTGGTGGCCATGGCCCTGGTCAGCCTCTTCTGGACGCCCTACAGCCCCAACACCATGGACGCGCACCACCGCATGGAAGCTCCCTCCATGGTCCACCCTTTAGGCACAGACCAGTATGGCCGGGACCTGCTCTCCCGCGTGATGGTCGGCGCGGTGAATTCCATCATCGTCGGGTTGATCACCGTAGCCATCGGCATAGGGGCGGGAGTCGTCCTGGGGTTGATCAGCGTGTGGGGCGGCCGACTGACCGATGAAGTCATCATGCGCTTTTCAGACCTGCTCTTCGGCTTCCCGGCGGTGCTGTCGGCCATTCTGATCACCGCGGTCTTGGGGCCGTCGGCGGTCAACGCCATGCTGGCCATCGGCATTTTCTATATTCCGGTATTTGCCCGGCTCACCCGGGCATCGGCCCTGACGGTAAAGGGACTGGACTACATTGCCGCAGCCCGGGCGGCTGGACAGACGGAGGTGTCACGTGCTGCCCAACATTCTCTCACCGCTGATCATCCAGGCCACCATCCAGTTCGCCGTCGCCATTCTGGCCGAAGCCAGTCTGAGCTATCTGGGGCTGGGTGCCCAACCCCCGCACCCCTCCTGGGGTCGGATGCTTAACGAGGCCCAGACCTTCATGGCGCTTACCCCGTGGATGGCATTGTTCCCGGGCATGGCCATTGCCTGGACGGTTCTTGGCTTCAACTTGCTGGGAGACGGGCTGCGGGATATATTGGACCCGCGGCTACGATGATAACTAATAAATCACGATAGCCAAAAAACCAAATGATAAATAAATAACAATGATCAAAATCCCAAATATTTATGATCTTGAAGATAGGATATTTCAATCATCAATCTTGATCGCTTCGTAAAAGCTGACTCATCATGACGGACTTGACCTGGCACCAAGAATTTATTGAAGTCACTGGATTCCGACTTCCTTCGCAATGAGGGGAAATATGGTAAAAGCGACTTTTGGTTTTTTCCCTTGTTTGAGTTTTGGATATTGTGATTTGGAATTTCTTTGAGATTTGGTTTTTGCAATTTGTTAATTCCCGCTTATCGGGGACAGGACAAACCATGATACCCGAATCAGTCATTGAAAAGGTGCTCAATCAGATCGACCCTGAAGGGGTGATCAACCTCGCCACCCGGTTGGTGAGATGCAATTCGGTGTGGGACCCGCAGGCAGGTACCAGTGAAGCCGAAGCGGCGGAACTGGCTGCCCGTTGGGCCCGGGACAGGGGCTTCGATGTGACTGTGGAAACCGTGGCCCCGGACCGTCCCAATGTGATCGTCCGATGGACGGCCGGCCCCGGTTCCCGAACGCTGATGTTCGAAGGGCACACGGATGTGGTCACACCCGGCAACCTGACCCGGTGGAAATACGATCCTTTTGGTGCCCAGATCCAAAAGGGCCGCATGTACGGCCGTGGCACCAATGACACCAAGGGAAACCTGGCCGCCATGCTGGTGGCCATAGCGGCCATGAAAGCCTCGGGCATCCCCCTGGCCGGGTCAATCGTGGGTGGCGTATTGTGCGACGAAGAGGGCATGATGACCGGTGTTCAGCATTTCATCGCCGGCGGCCATGCCGATGCAGTGACGGCGGCGGTGGTCTGCGAGCCCCAGGACGGACTGGTCTGCATCGCCCAGAAAGGTGCGGTGCGGGCCCGGTTTACCGTCCACGGACGCATGAGCCATGGGGCCATGCCCCTGTCCGGTCTCAATCCGGCCCCGGCCGTGGCCCGGATCATCGATGGACTGGCCGGCCTGGAAGCCGAAGCAGTCCAGACCGTCGGCAAGGATCCTCTGCTGGGCTGGCCCAGCTTCACCCCGACGGTGGTCCAGGCGCCCTCCCAGGGGCCGCCCCAGCTCAATGTGGTGCCTGGCGAGGCGGAAATCCTGGTGGATGTGCGCACCATCCCCGATCAGAACCACGACGCCATCCGGGATTCCCTGTCTGCACTGGTGCAGCAAACCATCAGGGAAGTCAACGCGCGATACCGGGAGACCGACAGGCAGCTGGGCATCCGGCGACCCTGGGAACTGGACGTGACGCTGCGTTTTCTTTCCGACCGGCCTTGCACCCATACTGACAGGGATGATCCCGTGGTCGCGTCCGCCGTTTGGGCCAGCCGGCAGGTCAGCGGCAGGGAGCCTGAATTCGCCGGCGTGCCGGGCGCCACCGACGGCACCTTTCTCTGGGCACTCAAGGATATACCCATCGTCACCATGGGCGCCGGGGATCGCCAGGTGCCCCACCAGGTGGACGAATGGGTCGATCTGGACCAGCTGGTGGACACGGCCCGTATCTATGCCCTCACGGCCCTGCACTACCTCTATCCCGGAAACCACCCTTGAGTGATGTGCTGCTGGACATCCGGGGCTTATCGGTCCACTTCTTTACCCCCGAAGGGATCGGCCGTGCCGTCGAAGCGGTGGATCTGTCCATCGCCCCCGGTGAAACATTGGGACTGGTGGGCGAATCAGGCTGCGGAAAAAGTGTCACCACCCTGGCCGTGGTGGGCCTGGTGCCATCACCACCGGGCCGAGTCGTGGCGGGAGAGGTTCGCTTTTTAGGCAGGGACCTGCTGCAGGCCGATCCCGAGACCCTGCGCCGCATCCGGGGTCGTGAAATCGGTATGATTTTTCAGGAACCGATGACCGCCTTGAACCCCGTGCTGACCATCGGTCGGCAGGTCGCCGAACCCCTGGTGGCCCACCTGGGGATGTCTCGGACCGATGCGCTGAAGAAAGCGGCCCGGTGGCTGGATCGGGTGCGGATCCCATCGGCGGAAAAACGACTGGGCAGCTACCCCCACGAGCTGTCCGGCGGCATGCGCCAGCGGGTGATGATTGCCATGGCCATGATCTGCCGGCCGCGTTTGCTGATTGCCGACGAACCCACCACGGCGCTGGACGTAACGCTCCAGCGCCAGGTGCTGGCACTGATGGCAGAGCTGAAAGCCGAACTGGAAACCGCCATGCTGCTGATCACCCACGACCTGGGGGTGGTGGCCCAGACCGCCGGCCGGGTGGCGGTCATGTATGCGGGCCGCGTGGTGGAGACTGCCAACGTGCGTCCCCTGTTTGCCGACCCCCTGCATCCTTACACCCAGGGGTTGCTTAAATCCATGCCGATGCTCGGAGCAGGCCGTGGACGGCTGCATGAAATTCGCGGCAGGGTGCCGGCCGCCACAGACCTGATCTGCGGCTGCCCCTTTGCCGGACGCTGTCCGTCAGCGTTCGACCGGTGCCGGTACGAGACACCCGAGTTGGAAACGGTCCGGCCGGGAAGGAAGGTTAGCTGTTGGCTGTTCCGGGATTAGTGAATTGAGGAATTAAGGAATTCGGAATTGAAAGAATATTGTCTCTAATCGCTTTCAACCGCCAATTCCCCAATCCCTCAATTCGCAATCCCCCAATTCAGGCATGTCCGGGTTACATAATGTCAATGAATCACTGAAATGAGAGGCAAGCGGATGAATCCCGCACCCCTGCTTGAGGTCACGGACCTGACCAAACACTTTCCCTTGGGCCGCGGCTTTTTTTCTCGCCCCACGGGTTGGATCAAGGCGGTCAACGGGGTAAGCTTTTGCATCAGTCGGGGGGAGAGCCTGGGGCTGGTGGGCGAATCGGGATGCGGCAAGAGTACCCTGGCCAGGCTGGTGGTAAGGCTGCTTACACCCACCGACGGATCCATTCGGTTTGGCGGTCGGGAGATCGGTTCCCTTGATCGACAGGCGATGCGGTCACTGAGAAAGCGGATGCAGATCATCTTCCAGGACCCTTACGCCAGCCTGGATCCACGCATGACCGTGGCAGCCAGTGTCACCGAACCGCTGCTGAACGGAGGCACGTTTTCAAAACGCGAACAGCGAGCACTCGCCGCTGATCTGGTGGCTACCGTGGGCCTGCGGACCAGCGACCTGGACCGCTACCCCCACGAATTTTCCGGTGGTCAGCGCCAGCGAATCGGCATTGCCCGGGCCCTGTGCGTGCGGCCTGAACTGGTGGTTGCCGATGAACCGGTCAGCGCCCTGGACGTCTCCATCCAGGCCCAGATTCTCAATCTGATGAAGGATCTTCAACAGCAGTTCGAGCTTGCCTATCTCTTCATCTCCCACGATATCGGCATTGTGCAACATTTTTGCGATCGGATCACCGTCATGTACGCCGGCCAATTGGTGGAGATCGCCGGCGCCGAGGGGTTTCACGGTGCCTGCAGGCATCCCTATACCCGGGCACTGGTGGCCGCCGTGCCCCGGCCCGACCCGCAGGTAGCCCTGCCGCCGGTGCCGGTGGAGGGCGAACCCCCGGATCCGGCCGCGTTGCCGACCGGGTGCGCCTATCACCCCCGTTGCCCCCACGCTTTCGATCCATGCCCGGGCCATCGCCCGCCGCTGATCGAGGCGGGTGGAAACCACCTGGTAGCCTGCTGGCTCAACAGGGGAAGAGGAATGAACAAAGGAGAGCGATGAATATCACAGTGATCGGCGCCGGGGCCATGGGCAGCCTTTTCGGCGCCCTGCTGGCCGAGGCAGGCAATACGGTAACCCTGCTGGATATCCACCGGGAGCATGTGGATGCAGTCAACGCAAACGGTCTTTCCATCGAGAAAGCGGGGAACCGGCGCATCGTCGCGATTCAGGCAACCACCGATCCGGGCCGGATCGGTCCGACCGATCTGTCCCTTGTGTTCGTCAAGTCCACCCACATCGCAGCGGCCGCGGAAACGGCCGCCCGGCTGTCCGGCAAAACGGACCTGGTATTGACGCTGCAAAATGGCATGGGCAATGCGGACACACTCGCTGAAACCCTCGAACCAAGTCAGGTAATCGCCGGCACGACGTCCCACGGTGCCACCTTTCTGGGGCCCGGCACCATCCGCCATGCCGGTGAAGGCGATACAGTCATCGGCCCTTGGGCGACAGCGGGAATGACGGGTGCCGAACAGGTGGCCGAAGTGTTCTGCCGGGCGAACATCGTCACCCGGGTGGTGGTCGATGTGCGCACCGTCCTATGGGCAAAACTGTTGATCAACGTGGGCATTAATGCCATCACGGCCCTAGCCGGAATCAAAAACGGCCAGATTCTGGAACTGGAATGGAGCCGGCAGCTTTCCCGTGCAGCCGTAGAGGAGGCCATGGCGGTGGCCCGTGCTCAGGGCGTTGCCATCGATGGCGACCCGGTGGAAAAGGTTTTTCAGGTGGCGGCTGCCACTGGACCCAACCGTTCCTCTATGGGCCAGGATGTGGACAACTGCCGGCTCACGGAGATTGCCGCCATAAACGGTTTTATCGTCAGGATCGCGGAGAAAGCCGGCATTCCGGTACCGGTGAACCGGACGCTTACGGCGCTGGTGGAGACACTGCAGGCCCATTATTGATCCAGCTTTTGTTCCGCATACGAAATGCATGGATGCTTATACCAAAAAGGAGGTGTTCCATGGCTGAAAGCAAAGTGAGCGTACTGGACATCATTCAGGCAAAAAAAGACGGTAGGAAACTGGTCATGGTAACTGCCTACGATTATCCCTTCGGACTGATGGCGGACGAGGCCGGCGTTGATATGGCGCTGGTCGGAGACTCGCTGGGTATGGTGGTCCTGGGTCTCGACAGCACCGTACCGGTCACGCTGGATATGATGATCCACCACATCCAGGCGGTGGTACGCGGATGCAAACGGGCCATGGTAATCGGAGATATGCCCTTTATGAGCTACAACACCGGTATCCGGGATGCCATCATCAATGCCGGACGGCTGATGAAGGAAGGCGGCTGCGATGCAATCAAGTTGGAGGGTGGTGTGGATTTCGCCCCGGTGGTCCGAGCCATCGTCAAAGCCGGCATCCCCGTCCAGGGCCATGTGGGCCTCACCCCCCAGACGGCCAGCGCCCTGGGCGGTTTCAAGATGCAAGGCAAGGATGCAGGGGCGGCCCGAAAAATCATCGACGACGCCAGGGCCCTGGAGGCGGCCGGCGCCTTCTCCATCGTCGCCGAGGCTGTCCCGGCGCCGTTGGGCCGGCTGCTCGCCGAGTCGGTGACCGTACCGGTCATCGGCATCGGTGCCGGGGTGGACGTGGACGGCCAGGTGCTGGTCACCCATGATATGGTGGGCCTGTTCGACCGGTTCGTGCCCAAGTTCGTCAAACAATACACGATGGTCCGACCCACGATCATCGATGCCATCAAGGCTTATGGAAAGGATGTCCGGGCGTCGGCATTCCCCGCTGCCGAACACAGCTTCGACATGTCCGATGCGGCCCTGGTGGCTCTGAAAGCATCCCTGAAGGAAAAATAAAGCCCGACACGAAAGGAATGTCGATGGATATATTGATCAACAACCAGGAGGCCCGGGTGCTGGGCTGCCTCATGGAAAAAGCCATGGCCACGCCGGAGTATTATCCGTTGTCCCTCAACGCCCTGGCCAATGCCTGCAATCAGAAATCCAACCGGGACCCGGTGGTGAGTTGGAACGAGCAGACCGTTGAGGATGCAGTGGACGGCCTTGAAAAAAACGGACTGGTTAACCGAAGCACCGTCGGCCGTGTCCCCAAGTACGAGGAGATCTTCACCCGGCAGCACAACATGGTGGCGTCCGAGGCTGCCGTGCTATGCGTGCTTTTGCTCCGCGGGCCCCAGACACCGGGCGCCATCCGCAGCCGCACCGACCGCCTGCATGCCTTCGATGGCCTGGACGCATTACAGGAAACGCTGGACCGGTTATGTGAATGGGGGCGCGTCCATCGCCTGGAACGACTGCCCGGCCACAAGGAGT
>RCNC010004249.1_pt1 | contig 11515 bp, 10 predicted proteins | sample 2041301 | NCBI WGS metagenome assembly RCNC01 (sample SAMN09708231, study PRJNA481090) | Marine sediment metagenome, whole genome shotgun sequencing project. | biome: marine sediment; feature: ocean; material: sediment; isolation source: Sewage treatment plant 13A marine sediment (STP13A) ... | reverse complement strand
GCGGTATCGTGTGCGTAGCGTGTTTCCTGCCAGCGGCGACCTGAAATGGAACCCGCATCACTAAGTTTCTTATCCCGCGCCCAGACCGACTCCTGCAGGTTCAGCTCTGCCCTCGCCTTCAGGTATTCTCTTTGCAGGACAACCACTTCGGGGCTGCGAACCGTCATCAAGGGGTCACCAGCTGTGACATGGTCACCCACCTGCACAAAGGCACGGTACAAAATACCCGGGAAAGGCGTTTTGATGGCCCACTCACCATCCGGTGAAAACCCGACCCGTAAGGTCAGCTCAGCGGTCTCGCCGCTCGCCGCCAACATGATTTCCTGAACCTCAATACCCAACAGCCTTTGCTCTTCTGCGCTCACCTCAAGCACTTCGGCCTGGGCAGACAGTGTCCCCATCATCAAAACCAGCAGACTGCACAGGCCATGCGGTAATATTTTATTGATTTTCATAATGACTCTCCGACAGCCTGGTTGTAAGCAGCAACGGCGGCATCCTGCTGCAGCATCAGCAATTCGTGTGAACGCTCGATTTCTTTCAGTTGGGACAGGCGTCGCAACCACTCCTGTACCGAGAACTCACCCAGTTCAAAAGCCAGCTTGTCCAGCCGGTATCGTTCACTGGCGGCGTCGATCATCAGCCTGGAGTTCTCCAGTTGCAGGCCAGTGGTATGAAGAACGTGGCGCGCCTCGTGCAGTTGCAGGTCGAGTGCCCGCCGGGTTTCGATCAATTCGGCCTCAGCCCTGGCCAGGCTCTCGTTGGCCCGTGCAATTTGTGGCCCCTGCTTTGGAGACTTGCCCAGGGGCACGGCCAGGCCGACACCCAATGCATCCACGTCGGGGCTGGTGCGGTCGCCTCTGAACCCCCGCCAAAACACCTGCAGCGATGGCCTGGACGAATTGCCCTGGCGACTGACCTCGGTTGCCGCAGCGGCCTCTGCATAACGTTCCATTGCATACTGCAGAGCCGGATGGTCCTCGCGAAGCTCTTGTTCGCTATTCTGCTTTTCTGATATTTCGGACGGCGCCTCGACCAGACCCGTCAATGCCTGGTACTCGCGGGCTGCATCCTGGTATTCCGCCTCCAGGGTCATAGTCTCCGCTTTCCACAGGGCCAGTTCCTGCAGGGTAGCCAGTTGATCCGCCCTGGACAGCTCTCCCACCTCGGTAAACAAGGTGACTTGCTCGAGCAATTCAGACAGCCGCTGCTCCTGCTCCGTGGCCAGTTCCCACTGGCGCTTTGCCAGCACGAGATTCCAAAGTCGTTGCCTGAGTAAAGCACTTACCCGCCAGCGGAAATCGGCGGTCCGTGCCAATTGAGCCTGGGACGCGGCTTCCCCGAGCCGGGTTTGGGCGCCCTTCTCACCGGGCAACCAAAGGGGAACCGACAAAGCCACCTCGTTCTCATAGGCGCCGATGTCATCGAAAGCATGGTCACTCATGTGAAAGCCACCCACCTCGGGAGCCTCCGGAAACCAGAATCTGCCGAGTTTTTGCTCGGCCTCTACTGTGGATTGCGCAGCCTTCAATACGCCGGACCTGGGATGTCGTTGCAAGGTGGTGTCAAGCACCGCAGCCAGGGTCATCTGGCTGTCAAACCGGATCGCCACTTCTTCGTGTTCCTCCGCAGCCATGGCGGTGCCGAAGAACAACGTAGTAGCAAGGCCGAACAGACAGCAGGCCCTCGGTAATTTGGAAATACAATGCACGAGGTCTGCCCTCCGGCTTGTGCGGAAACATGGAAGCTCGCGAATGTACCTGACCTGGGCCGCCACTGGAATCCGGCATATGTCTAGTGCGGCTCGCATGGTACATTTGTCCCCTGCCAAACTTCATTAATAACGCCTTGAGAACCGGGTTCACATGCTGTACGTCAAAGAAATAATCATTATGGTTCTGCTGGCGTTTGTAATCGGCGGCAACTTGATTGATGTCGTCTACGACTACCGGGAAGGGGCCAGCCTGGCACACCTTTTGGTAGAACTGGCGCTGGTCGCCGCGTCCTTCCTTTTAATCACGATTCTCAGCGTAGGTGTCTGGCGTGAAAGCCGCTCTAACCGACGGCTGAAAGCCGAACTTGCTTCCGTCACCAGCGAACCACAGCCAGCGCAATCGCCGTCCCTGATTGCCGCGCGTCACGACATGGCAAAAGTTCTGCAAAGCCAGTTCGAGGAATGGAAGTTGACGATAACGGAGAAGGAAGTTGCCCTGCTGTTATTGAAGGGGCTCAGCTTCAAGGAAATTGCCGCAGTTCGAAACACACTGGAAAAAACAGTAAGGCAACAAGCTTCATCCATTTATAAAAAGGCCGGCGTGAGTGGCAGACACTCTTTTTCGGCCTGGTTTATCGAGGATATCCTGTAACCATGAAAAAACTGATTGCTGTATTGGCATTATTCGCGCTCTTTTCCCACCCTGCCCTGGCGGCTGAAGGCTCTGCCCGCAACCCCGTAAATGCTGAACTCGCGTCACGCTTCGCACGACTGGCGCTGGATTGCGTGCACCGGGAATACCCAAACAAGATAGGCCATGTGCTCAACAGCGAAGCGGATGCCCGCACGCCTTCGTCCCTGCACCCGGTTTTTTATGGCTGTTTTGACTGGCATTCGTCGGTGCATGGCCACTGGTTGCTGGTTCGCCTGTTACGAACCATACCGGCGGAACGCATGCCGGCTGATTTGCGCAGCGAGATCATCAACTCGCTTAACCAGAGCTTCACCGCACCTGGAGTCGCCGAGGAAGTTGCATACTTCCGTGAAGAAAACCGGAAATCGTATGAGCGGCCCTATGGCTCCGCGTGGTTTTTACAACTCACCGCGGAGTTACGTGAATGGGATGACCCGCTGGCCGAAGCCTGGCTCGAGACACTACAGCCGCTGGAAGTGGTTATCGTCGAACAGATCATGTCCTGGCTGCCCAAGCTGGCCTATCCGATCCGCCTGGGAACGCACAACCAGAGCATGTTCGCCTTCGGGCTGATGCTGGATTGGGCACGGGCCTCCGGTGACACCGCGATGGCCGAGATGGTCACAGAACGCTCACTGGCCTTTCACCGGGCTGACCGCAATTGCCCACTCGCCTATGAGCCTTCCGGCGAGGATTTTCTCTCCCCCTGCCTGATGGAAGCCGACCTGATGCGGCGGATTCTTTCACAGGATGAATTCTCTGAGTGGTTAAAGGGCTTCATGCCACAGATTCCGCTCGACGGCAGTGGTAACTGGATTGCTATTGGAATTGTTAACGACCCCACTGACGGCAAACTGGTACACCTCGACGGCGTTAACCTGTCGCGTGCCTGGAACCTCCAGGAAATTGCCCGCGCCCTGCCCAAGGCAGACCCGAGGCGGCCATCTCTGATGGCGGCTGCCGGTGTCCACGCCAATACCGGCATTGCGAATGTATCGGCCGAAAACTATGAGGGCAGTCACTGGCTGGCCAGCTTTGCGACCTACCTGGTCACTAAAAGAGGCCAGCCGGACTAGGCACCGGACGAATCTTCCAATCGGTCTGCCGGCTCCTGAACCGGCAGGCTCTTGTTATGCTCTTTCAGGTGCGCCCTTACGTCAAAGAATATCTTCAGGCCAATCACGACTATTATCACCGGTCCCGTCTGCCCCAGCACCATGCTCAGCCCACCGCCCAGGATCAACACCAGGTGCATAAAGATAATGCGGCTATAGGGCTCTGACATCTGGTGGGAAACGGTGCGGTTGCGGTACTCATCCTGGCCGAAAAAATTACTGAAAAAAGAATATGCGTGGCTTATGAACAGGGCGAGCAGCGCCGGCCACAGTGCCACGAACAGCGCCGCCACATCGGCCAGGTCCCCGGCCGAATCGTTCATACCGGCCACGCCCTTAACGAACAGCACGTAAATGAACAGAAAATGCACCGCCATGAAGCCACCGAAATGCCCCATAAAGAAAGGTACAGCGACCAGCGCAAACCAACGCCCAATCAAGATGATCTTGCACACGTTAAAGAACCCTATAACTGCGCTCTCTGCCCAGTAGAGCACCATCACGTCGCTCAACTTCCAGCCGAAAAATGCCGCACCCACCACCGGTACCAGGTTGGCGATGATCAGTAACAGGGTCGATGGGGATGCCAGTGTCAGGGGACCGGTTGATATCACTGCCGGGCCGGGTTCCGCAGCCAAAGGTGCAACCGGTGCAGGTTTGGGTTCGGGCTCCCACTGGGGTTCCAGTTCTTCCGGCAGCGCCTCACCACGTCTGACGGCCTTTCCACTGACCATGTGGATGCTGTTGCGGACTTGCGTCAGCTCTTCGGCACCCACGTCCGAGCCAAAAGCCACTGAATTTGCGCCGTAGTCAAAAACCAGGTGTGTCCCGCGCCACGATGATCCGGATTTCTTTTCCGGGGTTTCCAGCCGCAGGTTGCGCATTTTCGCGACGTCATAAACTGCAGACAGGCCCAGGAAAGGCAAACCCAGGATTAGCTCGACCCGGCCGGACCGCACCAACAGCACTTCGCGGCCAAACAGCATCAGCACCAGGATGGAAGTCATGATCAGAGGTGCCATCGACCAGCCTAGCAACCAGGCGCTCATGAACACGATACCGACCAGATCGAACAGCGAGTTGAATTCTCCGAAGCTACTGCTGACCTGGTTAAGCGTGGTAAACGTTGGAACCAGGAACGCCGCATCCATGGCAGCCAGGATGGCGATAGCAACCCATGAACGTCTGAATCTCCAGACGCGCCGATAGCCGTCCGCTCCATTCATGATTCCCGTGCCAACTTTGAAACCGGGCCTGAGTCCTTTTCTGATCATGATCGGATTATAATGGAGTCTGACGGGTCTGAACCCGGAATCTCCCGGAGATTGATCAATGAGCTCAATCACCAGCAGCCAATTGACGCAGGAGCTGCAAACCGCCGTCCCGCGGCGAATCCTGCTTGACTCGGCCGAAGCCATGCGACCGTTCGAGTGTGATGGCCTGTCCGTTTACCGTCAGCTCCCGTTGCTCGTAGCCCTGCCCGAAGACATCAAGCAGGTTCGACAAATTCTGCAAACCTGCCACCGCCTGGGTGTTCCCGTGGTGACCCGGGGTGCAGGCACCGGGCTATCCGGCGGTGCACTACCGCTTGAGAAAGGCCTGTTGCTGGTGCTGACAAAGCTGAACCGGATTCTCAATATTGACCTGCAGAACCGCACGGCCAGGCTACAACCGGGCGTGCGCAACCTCGCCATCAGCGAAGCGGTTGCCCCGCATGGCCTGTATTACGCGCCGGACCCTTCCTCGCAGATAGCTTGCAGCATCGGTGGCAATGTCGCCGAAAACTCGGGCGGTGTTCACTGCCTGAAGTACGGACTGACCGTACACAATGTGCTGGAGGTGAAGATGCTCACCATTCAGGGCGAGGAACTGGTTTTGGGGGGTGAAGCGCTCGATGCGCCCGGCTACGACCTGTTGGCGCTGGTCAACGGGTCGGAAGGCATGCTGGGCGTGATCACGGAAATCCTGGTGCGCCTGCTGCCGGTGCCGGAAACGGCCCAGGTCGTCCTGGCGGGCTTTGCCAGCATAGATCGGGCGGCAGCCAGCGTCGGCGCCATCATCTCCGCCGGCATTATTCCGGCGGGCCTGGAAATGATGGACCGCCTGTCTGTGGAAGCCGTGGAAGCCTTCAACTCCCCCGGCTACCCGCTTGACGCTGAGGCGGTTTTGCTGTGTGAACTGGATGGCGGTAAAGCCGAAGTCGCCGAGCAGATGGCTGCGGTGCAAACCATCCTGGAGCACCATCAAGCCACCTCCGTTGCTGTGTCGGCCAACGAGGCCGAGCGTCTGCGTCTGTGGCAGGGGCGCAAAAATGCGTTCCCGGCCGTTGGCCGCATCCGGCCGGACTATTACTGTATGGACGGCACCATTCCCCGCCGGAAATTACCTGAGGTGCTGGCAGATATCCGCGAAGCATCACAGCGTTACGGGCTTGCCGTTGCCAACGTGTTCCATGCCGGCGATGGTAACCTCCACCCGCTGATTCTTTACGACGCCAACCTCGACGGCGAGCTGGACCAGGCGGAAAAGCTCGGGGCCGAAATCCTCAGCCTGTGCATCGCGGCCGGTGGAACGGTAACCGGCGAACACGGTGTCGGCATGGAGAAAATCGATTCAATGTGCGAGCAGTTTGCACCGGCCGAACTGAAGCAGTTTCATGCCCTGAAGGATGCCTTCGACCCCGATGGCCTGCTCAACCCCGGCAAGGCGGTGCCTACCCTGCACCGCTGCGCTGAACTGGGAGCGATGCATGTACACAATGGCAAGCTTCCCTTCCCCGACCTGCCCAGGTTCTAAGCCATGAATCAGCAGGACTTCCTGGTAGAAAAAGTGAACATGGCGATTGCCGGGGGTTCGACGCTGGCGATCAAGGGTGGCAACAGCAAGGGATTTTATGGCTACCCGGCGCACGGCGAGCCGCTGGATGTCTCCGGCCACGGGGGCATCGTTGAATATGATCCAGGTGAACTCGTTATTACCTGCCGGGCCGGCAGCCTGCTGTCTGAAATCCGGGAGACTCTGGAAGAAAACGGCCAGCATTTTCCATTCGACCCCCCCGGCTTCGGTGCCTCGGCAACAATTGGCGGCACCGTAGCCTGTGGATTTTCAGGACCACGCCGCCCCTGGTCAGGCAGTTTGCGTGATTACCTGCTCGGCGTGAAACTGGTCAACGGCTCCGGCGCGGTTGTTCAGTTCGGTGGACAGGTCATGAAAAATGTCGCCGGGTATGACGTGTCGCGGCTAATGGCCGGCTCAATGGGCACTCTGGGCCTGTTGCTGGAGGTATCGTTCAAAGTGCTGCCACGACCGGCGCGGGAATTGACCCTGGAGTTTGAATGTGACCAGGCCGAAGCGATTCGCAGGGTTAACCAGTGGGCCGGTCAGCCGCTTCCTCTATCCGGCGCCAGCTGGTGTAACGGACAATTGCGGGTTCGACTTTCCGGCGCTGAAACTGAAACTGAAAGCGCCACCGGGCGCATGCAAGCCAGGCAGGTGAGCGAGGATGCATCTTCATGGGTGGATCTGCGAGAGCAACGCTCTGCTTTTTTCGCCCGGTCCGGCAAACTCTGGCGTCTGTCTGTCCCACCCGCTACGGAACCACTGGATCTGGATGGGGATTGCCTGGTCGACTGGGGCGGGGCCCAGCGCTGGTACTTCACGGACCAGCCCACAGAGAAAATTCGTTCAATTGCAGCTGAAGCAAACGGCCACGCCACGCTGTTCAGAGGCGAGAGCGACGATGAACGCTTCCACCCCCTTGCACCGGTATTGCAACAAATGCAGCAGAGAATCAAACAGGCGATGGATCCCCATGGGGTTTTTGACTTTTACCGTATGAGTCGCTGCGACTGATGCAGACTTTTCTGAGTAAGGCATTCAAAAACACGCCCGAGGGCCGCGAGGCCGATGAGATTCTCCGTTCCTGTGTGCATTGTGGGTTCTGCAATGCCACCTGCCCCACCTACCAGTTGCTGGGTGATGAGCGCGATGGGCCGCGTGGGCGTATCTACCTGATCAAAGAGATGCTGGAGCACAACACTGCCAGCCGCGAAACACAGTTACATCTGGACCGCTGCCTGACCTGCCTGGCCTGCGAGACCACCTGCCCTTCCGGTGTGCAGTACAACCGATTGCTGGAGATCGGCCGGGCGGCCGCCGAAGCCGGCAACACGAGACCTTTGACCGAACGCATCCAGCGCGAGGCCCTGGTACAGACTGTCCCCCGACCCGTTCGTTTTAGCACGCTACTCAAGTTGGCCAGCCTCGTCCGGCCCTTGTTGCCGGCCGCACAACAGAAAAGCCTTCCGGCTGTGGAGCGGGATATACAAGCCTGGCCATCCACTCAGCATCAGCGCAAGGTGCTGTTGTTGCAAGGCTGTGCGCAAACAGTGGTAGCTCCCCGGATCAACCTCGCAACAGCCCGTGTGCTAGACCGTCTGGGCATCCGGGCTCTACCGGCTGAAGGCTGTTGCGGTGCACTAAGCCACCACTTGTCGCGGGAGCAGCAAACTCGGGCCACCATCCGCAATAACATTGACCGCTGGTGGCCCGCGATCGAAGCGGGTGCGGAAGCGCTGATCCTGACGGCCAGTGGCTGTGCCCCGACCGTAAATGACTATGGCCGCTTGATGCAGCAGGACCGGGAGTACGCAGTTAAGGCGGCCAGGGTAGCGTCCCTGGCGCAGGACATTTCCGTTTTCCTGGAGCAGCAGAAGCTGGAGTCTCTATTCGAAGGACCCGCGGGCAAGCCACTGATTGCGTATCACTCCCCGTGCACGCTGCAACATGGCCTGAAGCGCGCCGGCAAGGTCGAGGCCCTGCTGACCCGCCTGGGCTTCAGGCTGGCCGGCGTGCAGGATGCCCACTTGTGTTGCGGCTCAGCGGGTAGCTACTCCATCCTGCAAAAGGACTTGTCGCAGCAACTGCTTGATCGAAAGCTGGAGTGCCTGGAACAAGAACAACCCACCCTGATCGCCACGGCCAACATAGGTTGCCTGATGCACTTGCAAAGTGGCACAGAACTGCCCGTCAAACACTGGATCGAACTGCTGGTCAATCGGCAGGTATAATCACTTCACCCTGTACATTGCTTACGTCTATAGCGCCACTGCCGTCGTTCAGCACATGGAAGTCTCCACCTACTCCATCCGCGGAGATATCGCCGGAAGAGTCACGCTCAACGATGTAGTTTTCTCCAACGTCCCGGAACCGTATATCACCCGAGCTATCGCTTTTAACCAGAACGGAACCGTCAATGTCCGCTCCCCGGATATCGCCCGAACTATCGGATTCAATCGTCACGTCACCACCGATATTGCGAAAAACGATATCGCCTGATGAGTCCTTGACCACGGCTGAACCGCTGATGTCTTCAATTTCAATATCACCTGAACTGTCCATGACACTCACATCGCCGGTACGCTCGATAGTCAGGTTTCCTGAGCTGTCGCGTACGTCCAGCGCCGTGCCTTCGGGCACTTCTATTTCAAGGTCAAGGTAAGCATATTTGCTGCCGGTGAGGGACCAGTTAGATTCAACCCTGGGCAGGTCGACAACGATTGAGGCCTCGCGGCCACCACTGACTGATACGCCTGACTCATCCAGCCAATCCTGGTCTGAAGCCCTTGATCCGGGCTGTGGAGTCAGCCGAACCGCCGGTTATTTCCAGATCGCCGGCTGCCGCTGAGATAGACAACAGCTCGGTGCCGGTCAGATCCAGCTGTTCATCGATGCTTTCTTCAAATTTGCAGTCCCATGCCTGCAGTCCAGTCGTGAACAGGCAGGCGGTCAGTATCAGAAACTTCTTCATGGCAGGTGCTCCCTCATGCAATTACATTCATCTATAGGATGCAAGAATGAAGCCAAATGGATGCGTGATGCCTATAACCGGTAATGCCTGAGGTCCTTCAGCTTTTCTTCCGGAATTTATGCAGATGTCGTAACGAAAGACGCCAGATTATGGCTAATGCCGCCAAAAAGTTTAGCGAATGACGATGACGACCATAAGTGCGACTAGCAACGCAGCCCAGAACGATATGGATATGATCATCGAGCGCCGGGCCTGCTTCTTCTCATGCCAGGTTCTCGGGCCTACGCCCTTGGCGAAAAAGACGACATTGGCCGCAAAATTCAGGCAGACCACGTTGACGGTCAGAAGCAACAACGCGCCGGTAGCCAGCGAAAACTCTCCACTGCTCAGCATCAGGCCCATTGTCACTGCCGGCGGCATCAAAGCGACCGCGACCATCACGCCAACTAACACGCTGGACAGTCCGGTAGTAAGGGAAAGAACCGCCGCAGCACCTGAAGCCAGGGCAAGCGCAACCGAGTCGAGCCCAAGGTCGGTCCGTGCCATCAACTCCTGGCTTTGCAGGTTAACCGGCCATAACAGGCCCACCAGCATGGCAAGAGCCAGCGTCAGGGCCAGGCCGGCCAGGTTGGTTTTTACCGAACGCCACATTAATTGCCGGTCACCCAGCGCTGTACCCAGGGCCAGCGACAGGTTAGGTCCCAGCAAGGGGGCAATTACCATTGCCCCAACGATGACGGCAACATTGTCTTTAACCAGGCCCACAGCGGCGACCACCGCAGACAGGAAAACAAGGATGAAGAAATTGAGATTGAGCTGGGAGTTCTTCTTCATCTCGCTGAGTAATTCTTCGCGGGATGAAGCAATGCCTTTTGTCTTACCCTTGGCTGGCTCCCCGTCATCTTCAATGACCGGCAGGGTCGCCTCTACATTGCTGATGACAATCCTGGCGTTGTCAGAACTCGCAAGGACAGCTTGCAAGCGGTCGAGGGTTTTCTGGGAGTTTTCAGCGCCAACCAGGATATGAATGGTCTGCCGTCCGTCCGCGCCCTCAGCATCGACCCAGTGATCGAGGCCGTGACTGGCCGCCAGCGACTCTACCGTTGCAACATAGCCTGCCGGAGAAATGACATCAATAATTCTCATTACTTAGCGCACCCTGCTACCACCTGAAGTGTTCTCTGTCCTCGGCTGCCCGCCGCCAGAACTCGGTGGATTTATTGCCGCCATAGAAAATTTCCAGCCTTAAGCGAATGCCCGGGTTGAAATCGTAGTCATACTTTTCATCCCAGGTAATCTGGGGAATGATTTCGTAGTAAAGCCACTGACGCTTTGTTTGTTTCCGATAGCGAAGCGCAACCTTGTATTTGTCCACGTGTGTGTCGGGCCGGGTATGGAATACGGTGGAGAGCTCGTACTGCAGGCCTTTCTGCGGACCCAGGCTTTGCGTGAGAAAACTGCTGACCTGAGTGCGGTAACCTTCCTCCTCTGATTTTTCTCCACGCCAGCGCCCGTCAAACGTCTGGCGGAAGAAAAGGTGCTCGCTGACCACCCGGTTCAGGTCCAGCCGGGAATTGATCTGCCAATAGTTATTGGTTTGCCAGCGCAGCGATTGCGTAAATCGCCAGGAACCCCTGTTACCGATCACGTTCTCATAGCGCACCCTGGGGCCAATAACACCCGCGACTTCATTGAATTTGACGCCTGCGGTGAAACTGGTATTCCACCGGGTGGTTTCCCGCATAAAGAACTGAAGTCCTACAACCCCTTGCCGGGAGGAGTCATCCGCAGAATCCTCGATGACGTCGTCGTCCTCATCGGCGCCGGCTACCAGGCTGACCCGGTTCCCGAGGCTGGGCAGGTTAATCCTGAGCCTGACTCTCAATTTGGCCGAGAAGTGCTGTTTGCTCCGATAAGAGAGTTCCGGGCGAATCCTTATTTGGCTATTTGCAGCCTCTGCCTCGTAATTAGGGTCATCAAAAAAGCCGTCTGCCCACTGCGATGCACGTTGCACACGGGTATCGACGTAGTTTTTATGCCTGTCCAGCAGCGACGGGCGCTGTTCCTCGGAACCGTCGGTCTCTTCTTCCTCCGGTTCGATGGTTACATCAGGCACAGCCTCGACACCTTCAGGTGTCGAGGCAAGAGCTGTGGGACCGGCCGTTATAACGGCCGGTCCCACA
>RCNC010002809.1_pt1 | contig 11516 bp, 7 predicted proteins | sample 2041301 | NCBI WGS metagenome assembly RCNC01 (sample SAMN09708231, study PRJNA481090) | Marine sediment metagenome, whole genome shotgun sequencing project. | biome: marine sediment; feature: ocean; material: sediment; isolation source: Sewage treatment plant 13A marine sediment (STP13A) ... | reverse complement strand
AGGATTGCCGGGGGGCTGCCGCCCAGGTGTTCGACCCGGTAATCGCTGCCATAGTGCGCCTGCTCGATGTGAATGGCGAAATCGAGGTTACCCAGCGCCAGTTCCTGCAACTGGTTTTCCACCCGGGTGATGACACGCACGCTTAGCCGGGGAGCCTTGATGCTCAATCTCGCTATTAGCCCCGGTAACAGGGTGACGCCTATGTATTCGGACAGTGCCAGGGTTACCTCTCCCTCAAACGTCTGTGGTTGAAAACGTGAGCCTGCCAGCAGGTGGGTGATATCGCCCAGTACCCGGCTTAATCCCTCGGCAAGCTCCAGCGCCCTGGGTGTGGGCTGCATGCCATGGCTGCTGCGAGTGAACAGCGCATCGCCAAATAAGGCGCGCAGGCGTGAGAGGGTCTTACTCATCGCGGGTTGGGTAATGTGCAGCCGTTCGGCAGCCCGCGAGACACTTTGCTCTTCGAGTAAATACTGCAATGAAATCAGTAGGTTAAGGTCTACTTTGCTGAGTTCTCTGGTATCCATGGCATGTGATATAAATTAGATTCATGAGATGTATAGTTATAATACATTGGATATATATCACGGCAAGTTTTATCTTCGCCGCAACTCGAGATTGACCCTGGAAACAGGGTCCCGGTTGCTACCGGTAAGTGATGATGGGAAACCATCCAGGTCCTGTAGAGTTATTTTTAGCCCGTCCACTGGACGGGCTTTTTTTGCCTGGGGATTGGGGCCGGGTTGCGAGACAAGAGGGAAGTCAGCCCCCTCTGTCTCAAGGGGCTGTTTGAACAGGGAAGGGGAAAGGGGTGGGCTGAGCTGAGCACCGTGATTGCCCCCTGAACTTACTTCAGCTTGGGCTTCGCCTTGCCGATAGCGCGCCGTTTGATCTTGGGTCGCGCGTTGCCGGGTCTGCTGGCAGCGGGCGCTTTCTTGCGAGTGCTGGCTTTTGCCCTGGGCTTTATTGCGGTCTTCGTTTTGGCTTTCGCTTTCGTCTTGGCCTTCACCTTGGCTTTCGCCGGTGTTTTGCCTGCGGTTTTCGCGGCAGGTTTGGCTTTGCTGGCCGTTTTGGTTTTGGTTTTGGTCCTGGTTTTTGGCTTGGCTTTGAAGTCTGAGTCTGCCGCAGCCCGCTTGCGTTTGGGTGATTTTATCTTGGCTTTGGCCTTCACTGCGGCGTTTTTGCTGCTTCCGGGCCGCAGTTCGATCGCTGCCGCGTACAGTTCTTCGTAGGACGCTACCAGGCAATCGTGATAAAACTCAGGATCCGGCATGATATCCCTGTCGGCCAATACAGAAAGGGTCAGCTTGCCGGAATAGCTGAACACCAGGTGGAAGATTCCCATACCCGGTGTGAGTACACCCAGCCCGTAATAATCAACCATCTTCGCTCCTGCACAGTACAGTGGGAAATCAGGCCCCGGCACATTGGAAATGCAGGTCGAGATATTCACTGGAAGGTGCTGGGAAAGTTCGTTGCGTGACCAGAAGCTGGCCAGCGACTTGGATATAAAGGGGGAGAACACCCCGGCCAGCTTAAGTGCGTCGACCATGGGGCTGGCCTCGCCACTCACCTTGGCCTCCGCAGTGGATCGATTGATCTCGGCGAGCCGTTTCATGGGGTCTGCAATATCCGTGTGCAGTGATGCAAACACGGAGCCCACCTGGTTGTTTTCTTCTGTTACGCCGCGACGAGTGCGCATGTTGAGTGGCAGGGCGGCCGCCAGGGAGCCTTCCTCAGGCGCCTCGCCCCTCGCCACCAGATAGCGTTGTAAGGCACCACCAATGACGCCCAGGGCGACATCGTTGATGGTGACGCCGGCAGCATTTTTGATGTCCTTGAAGCCTTCCAGGGGAAACTCGGCGGCGTCGAAAACACGATGCGGTCCTACCGACTTGTTGAGGATGGTTTTAGGCGCTGAAACGTCGGGAGCGGGAATCTCCTTGCGCGCGATATCCAGCGCGTACTTGCCCAGGTCGCGGCTATTTTTTAACGTACCTGTCACCAGTTGCGCGGTGTTCTTGACGCTGTTGATGGTCGCTTTGGTCAGTAGTTCGCCGACCGAAGGAATGGTATCCACCAGCCGCGGCTCCGCTTCACTGTCGTCGAAGGGCTCGGGGTCGGGGACGAGGTCATGCAGGGCAGCCATAAAGGAAGAGCCACCCGCACCATCGACCAGGGAATGGTGCATCTTGGTATAGACCGCAAAGCAGCCTTTGGGCAGGTTGGGGATATTGTCCAGGCCCTCAATGATGTACGCCTCCCACAGCGGACGAGACATATCCAGCGGGCGCGAATGCAGGCGGGCAATCTGGATGCACAACTGGCGCCAGTCACCCGGCTCGGGCAGGGCGATGTGCCGCAGGTGGAATTCCACGTCGAAGTTGGCATCTTTCACCCAGTAGGGCCGATCGAGGCCTCCGGGTACTTCCACCAGCCGTGTGCGGAACAAGGGCATATTGCCCAGGCGCCGCTCGAAACTGGCGATCACATCCTTGAAGCGCACTAAGCCTCCGTCCGCGGTTGAAGGGTCATAGATGCCCATTCCCCCCACGTGCTGGGGAGTGTTGGTTTGCTCCAGGTTGACGAAAGCGGAGTCAAGTATTCCTAGTTGTTTCATGGTTTCTCTAAGCCCTTGTGGGACGTGGGTTCACTCTGAATAAGGTAGTTCAATTTCGGTCGTTTTTCACGGTCAAATAGCAACATCAACCACACCAGCGTGGCAATGGCCTGTCGCTTTGGCCCGTTTGTCTTGCGGGAAAAGCAGGCACATGGCATCGTTGGTTCGTGGGCGCCGCAAAAATAGGGCGCCGTTATATCACTGTTGGCTAGCCCAATCTATAACAGGTGCTTAAAATTTGGTCAGCATGTCAACTATTTGGCCTAAATGGGGAATGCCCCCTTGCGCGGTCCCCGTGGTTTTCCCCCTGGTCCTCGTGCTTTGCCTGGCGGCGTCATCCTCCCGGGCTGGCAATCATGCCTATGGCGAGCACTTCATACGCCTGGGGCAGTACTGGGGCGAAGAAACCCGTGTTCGACCGGGTCCGCCAGGCGGGCAGGCGGAGGATGCTGATGTACAAAAGTACCAGCAGCAAATGTTGGCACTGGAAGAAGCGGGCGGGCCCTATGCCGATATGCTGTCGGAACCGCTCATGGGTATGGGGTGGCACTATCGCCAGCAGGGGGAGTTGGAGCAGGCCCTTGGTTCGTTCCAGCGGGCACTGCATGTAGTCAGGATCAACGATGGGCTGTACAGCGAACGACAGGTACCGATTGTGCAGGCCTTGTTGGATGTCTATCGCAGCAGTGGCGAGTATGAAAGCCTGGATGAACGCTACGATTACTATTTCCGGCTTTTTGGCAATGGTAAACCGCCTTTTACCGATATTCGACTGCGAGCGGCCCTGGCTTACCTGAGGTGGCAGCGGGAGGCCGTGCGGCTGGACATCGATGATGAGGAAAGTCGTCGACTGTTCGCACTGTATCGACTCAATGAATCACTGCTCAAGGCGGTAGCCGCGGATGCCTCTGTGCCGTGGCACTGGTACCGTGACCTGGCACTGAGCCAATTGAAGAACCTGTACCTGGTGCAGGACCGGGTTGCAGCCACTGCTCACAGTAATGGATTGTCCCTGTCCAGGCAGTCCATGCAGGGGGAATGGGAAGAAAAAGATATCAATAAGAAACAACTCGAGAGAATCCAGCGCGATGGGGCACCCCAGGGCACTCGCCTGTTGGATGAAACGATTCGCCGTTACGACGGACCATCCGACAGTGTCGAACTGGCCCGGCTGTACCTCGCCAAGGGCGACTGGTACCAATGGCTGGGGCGAGAGCAGCAGGCCAATGGAGCCTACCAGGCGGTGGCAGAGCTTCTTGCCGGCGCGGGCCGGGAAGACCTGCTGCAGCAATGGTTGGGGCAGCCGGTGGAGCTGCCTGACAACGGGGCTTTCTGGCAACCTTCCTCCTCGCCGGCGCCCGCTGTGGCTGCGGTGATCAAGCTGCAGTACGACGTGTCCGCCCGGGGGAGGGTTCGCAACCTGTCCGCGCAGGCCGACGATTCGGTGAGTAAGGGTAAGGTAGCGGGGCTTAAGCGCAGGTTTCGCCAGATTCGATTTCGGCCCCGTTGGCACAGCGGTACAGCGCAAGCGGTGCAGCAACTGCAGCGGGAATACGTGCTGCTGAACTAGTTGCCTGGGTGTTGGTCAGGCGTTTTCCAGCACCATAATCGCGCCCTTTGCCTTGATTGGGGTGCTGGTTTGCCAGTCGATGACCTCTGCGCAGTAGTGTTTTTCACAGCGCTCTGCCATGTCGAAAAAGGTAGAGCGCTCGGGGTCAGCGATGAGTATCTGCTTGACGCCGGCGTTGACAGCCCGTTTGACCATATTGAACACCGGGTTGACCAGTTCATCCCAAAAACAGATGTCCGCGGCGATCAGCATGTCGAACTCGGACAACTGTTTGCTGCTCAGTTTTTCAAAGCGCGATACCAGGGGTGTGGTAGTCACGCCGTTCAATGCAGCGGTAGCCTCCAGGTAGGGGAATACATCGGGGTCGGCGTCAACCGAGGTGACCTCTGCCCCCAGTTTCTTAGCGCACCATATGCCGGATACTCCCCAGCCACAGCCCACGTCGATAATCTTGCCGGTGTGCTCTGGCCGGTTCTTGTGCAGGTAGTCAATCAGCAGGCAGCTGGATTTCCACAGCTTATCGCCGTGAATGGACGGATGGGTTCCCTGTCGTTTTACCTTTCGAATAGCGGGGTGTGAGCCCTTTGGCATGGTGACTCCGCGAAAGCGGCGCTCGGTGCGTGGTTTTTTCTGACTCAACTTGATTCCTTATCCGTAGTGTTGGGGTTGATCCAAATGGGTGAGGTCCACGCCCGTTCCTGCAGCGTGGGGGAATAAAAGGGCTGTTGCGCCGGGTCCAGGCAGCATTTGCTGTAGACGTCACCAATGGCGCCGTCATCCAGCATTTTCTGGTTGACGGTAGTGGCCTGGTCTGCACAGTTCGCGGCAAAGGGATTAACGCCAGCGGCCTGGCAATGCAGCGTGCTCCAGCGGCACGAGGGGTTTTCCAGTACGCGTACATAATAGAATGCAGCCTGGGCTGCATCGTAGTCCGGATCCTGCCATACGGTACAAAGGTCCTGATGCCCGGTGCCGGTGGGGGCGCAGGTCTGCGGATCCACACTCGCGCCATTGTCCGCTGCGCCGGCGACATCAAAAACCCGCTCGTGGGTGCGGCCATCCACATCCAGCCAGCCTTTAATGACCTGCAGGCGCTGCAGGTCCACACCCGGGTGGCCAGGGCTGCCCGGGTCTTTTACCGCGCTGACCAGGAATGCAGGGGAGGCCAGGGGCGCTGCCAGTTCACCGCCCATGGGGACGCCACCGACATAGGCCTTTTCGATCATCTGTGGATCGCTGCACAAGTCGGCAGAGAGCGCATCGCCGGCAAAAAAGCGTACCACGGGCCGGGTACCACTGGTGGCGTAGGCCTCGCGCTTGCGCATACCTTCGAAGATACTGTCCCGGGAATTTTCCTCTGCCCAGACCACGGCCAGGCCACCCGGGTTGTCGAAAAAATGATCCTGGACATTACGATACCCGGCGTCCCGCCTGCCCAGGTGTCCTACGTAATTGTCTTCCTCTGCACCACCGGGAGTGGCGCTGTGGGTGTCTGTGCTGCCGATAAAGCCCATCTTGAAGGGGTTGGTGCCAGTTTGGCGTTCAAGCGCGAGGCCGTCCTTGAGGGCGTTGCGCACCATGTTGCGTCGGCCAAAGTCATCGATGCCAACGGGCTTGCCGCTGTCAGTGCGTAATTTACCAAATACAGTGCCCAGCATGGACAGGTTGTCTGACAGGGCCTGCTCGAAATCACAAAGCTCGTCCTCGGTAGCGACGCCCCGTCCCAGTAGACGGTCGAAGCGACACTCACTGGCGGCTTTGTGCTGTACCAGTTCAACCAGCGGTTCAAAGAACAGGCGGTCCTGGGCTTCCTGCTCTGAACGTGGGTCCGGGAACATCAGTCCGCGGCTGAGATTGGAGTTGTGCGGGATGGAGATAACATCACAGCCTGCGTCACCATCGATGCACTCTTTCCTCAGCCGGCGCCACAGGTCCGGATAGTTCCTGGAACCGGTGTCATAGGTCGAAATGGCAGTGCTGGTGACATTCTCGTTGCGAAATATCACATTGCGGTGCAGGTTGGCGTAGTCGGGGGCGTCGGTGTACTCGTAAGCGTTGAATGTGGTGAAGCTGCACTCACTGCTGCGATCATAGTGCTGTTCCGCGGCTGCCTGGATGCGCTGCCAGGTTTCCTTGTGCGCGGCATCGCAGTCACCCAATGTGCAGACAAAGGATTGCGGTTTTTCGCTGGATGTAGCGGTGACACCCAGCGACACCCAGTAATTGGCCGCCAGCAGCTGTATATAGAAATATTCGCTGCGCGAGGCGATACAGGCGGGAAACCAATAGGCCAGTTTCGAGGAATCCTGTGTGCACAGGTTGATGGGGCCGAGGAACTCCGCGTGGTCGGTAATTGCGGTGAAGTCGAGCGGGCGCTGTATCCGGGCCTTGATCACCTGGTTGGAGTCCGCATCTGATAAGGTGATAGCCTCGCCTTTGGCATAGCCATAGGCTGCGTCCGGGTCGTTGCGCTGGCTGGAAACGTAGCTGTCGAAGGAGTAACTGGTATGCACGTGCAGGTCACCGAACATGGGTCGCTTGGTGTCGGTATACTCAGCGCAGGGAGTGCGTTCCTCAGTACGATTGAATGCCTCGCCAGCCAATAGGGAACTGCTGATCAGGGAGGTCGCCAGGAATGTGGCCAGGTAACGTCCCCTGGCGACAGCAGAATAGGTCTTACCCATGTTAGATTGAGTCCTGGAAGGCAACTAAGCTCGCTATTGTGGCATCGCGGGGGGCTATGTGCCACTGTAATGTCACAACCGCCGGGGGTGGTCGTGCACTGGCACCGCGCCCTGCGCTGCGTTAGGATTGTGAAGTCTGTGATTGTATAGTTACATAAAGATAAAAAGAGGCACTCTGACATGGCAGTTGGCAGGCGGCAGGTTGAATTACTGGAGAAGAACAAACCGCGGCAGGATAGGGCCAAACGCACCTATGAGGCTATCCTCGCAGCGGCTGCGGAATTGTTGATGGAAGTCGGTGTAGAGCGTATTTCCACTAACCTGGTTGCTGAGAAGGCCGGGATCACAGTGCCGGCCTTATATCGCTACTTTCCCAATAAATACGCTGTTTTGAATGCCCTGGGTGCAGCGCTCATGGAGAAGCAGAACGTTGTTTTCGACGAGTGGCTGGAGAAATGCCTGGCAGAAGAAGGCGGTGGCCCCCAGTCCTTAATGGATAATATCTATGAACTGCTGTGGAAGACCTACGAGCTAACCCGGGAGCAGTCCGGAGGGATCGAAGTGGTGCAGGCACTGCGAGCAGTTGCTCCCCTGCAGGATGTTCTGCTCGCTTCCCATCGGGCGGTGGCCGATCAATTCGCGCAGCTGGTAGCGGAGATGTTGGGAAGACCAGTGGATGAGTTGCTCAGCATACAGGCTCGTTTAACCATCGATACTGGTTACGCCATTGTAGAGATGGCGTTGGAAGATGAAAGCCTTGCCCCGGAACCCCTGATTCGCGAAGGCGCGTACATGATCCAGCGCTATTGGCATGGCTTCCTGTTAATGAATGAGGAAGGCGCTTAGTCCTTTGCGACTAATTCTCAGCACCTGGTCCTCAGCACCTAATCCTCTGCACCTAATCCTCAGCACCTAGTCCTCTGCAACTACGTCCTCGGCCTGCGGGCCTTTATCGCTTTGCTCAACGATGAAGTTGACTCTCTGTCCGTCGCTCAGGCCGCGTCTGCCTTCGCCGCGGATGGAACGAAAGTGAACGAAGATTTCTTCCCCGTCATCCTTGACGATAAAGCCGAAGCCCTTGGAGACGTTGAACCATTTGACCTGGCCCTGATCGCGGTTGGCGTCGCTTGTACTCGGAGTGCTTTTGCTGAGGTTGTTGTTCTGGCTGCCCGTGCCCGTGCCCGTGCTCGAACTGCTAGCGGGCGGCTTGCTGTCCCTCACCAACAGGGCAGTCGCTGCGGTGGCCATAAAAAATGCCAGCAGTAGCAACAGGCCATAGTGATTGCTCCCCAGTTGTACCGTGCCAGTGGCCATTAAGCTGCTCAAGGTATAGGCAATGGTGGCGATTACCAGACTGATAACCAGTTTGACGATAAGACTCATCGGTTTCCTCTCAAAGAATTACTGGGCCCACGGCGCGCAGGCCTGAATGCGGGGCATTCTAACACCAAAGGAGCCGGGGTGAATGCCCGGATTATAAATAAGTAGCAGCAATACAGAACTCCAGTTTCAGGCCTTGGCAGGCGGCAACGTGAGCTTGAGTTTATTGGGGAGTTCGCCCTGTCGTTGCACCAGCACCGCAGAGCGGTCAGAGCTTCTGCACGTCTTCCGCCTGCAGGCCCTTGGGACCTTGGGCCATGGTGAATTCGACAGTCTGGCCCTCATTCAGGGTCCGATAACCGTCGCCCTGAATAGAGCGGAAATGCACGAAAACATCTTCATCGCCTTCCTGCCTGGTGATAAAGCCGAATCCCTTGGCGTTGTTGAACCACTTCACCGTGCCGTTTACACGATCACTCATACTACCTTCCTCGAGTTTGCTTATTATTATGGTCTGCGTCCGCCAGTGATTGGGCGGTAGCAGCCTTACTCCGTACTTTCTACTGTACCGTTAAATATCCTGGATGCGCTGCAACTGCTCCTTCAGTGTGTCCAGTGCCTGCTGCTGTGCGTCCATCTTTTCGCGCTCTTTAGCGACCACCGCTGCCGGGGCTTTGGCGACAAATGACTCGTTACTTAACTTACCGCCAAGTCGTGCAAGGTCACTGTCAAGCTTTGCGATCTCCCTTGCCAGGCGGGCAATCTCTGCATTTTTATCAATCAGGCCCGCCATGGGTACCAGTATTTCCAGCTCTCCCGCCAGTGCAGTTGCGGCCACAGGAGCCTCTTCGCCAGTTGCAAGCCAGCGCACCTCCTCAAGTTTAGCCAGCTTTTTGAGGTATTGCGAATTTTGCTCAAGCCGCTCCCGGTCTTTATCATCGCCATTGGCTAAAAGTACGGTGAGTTCCTTGCCCGGAGGGATGTTCATCTCTCCGCGGATATTGCGAACGCCAAGGATCACCGCCTTGAGCCATTCTATGTCCGCCTTCGCTGCGTTATCCACTGCACTGTCGTCGGGCAGTGGATAGGGCTGCAGCATAATGGTGGGGCCGCTCTTGCCCGCCATTGCTGCCACGGATTGCCAGATTTCTTCGGTAATAAAGGGCATGAAGGGGTGCAATAGGCGCAGCCAGGTCTCCAGCACCCGAATAAGGGTCTGGCGGGTGCCGCGCTTGGCTGCAGCGGAGGCGTTATCATCCCACAGCACAGGTTTCGACAGCTCCAGGTACCAGTCGCAATACTCGTTCCAGATGAATTCGTACAGCGCCTGTGATGCCAGGTCGAAACGATAGTTGGCGACGGACTGGGCAACCTCGGTAGCCGTTTCCTGGACTTTGCCGATGATCCATCGGTCAGCAAGGCTCAGTGCAACCGGGGATTCATTGTTAGTGCCACAGTCTTCGCCCTCGCAATTCATCAGCACGTAGCGGGCTGCGTTCCAGATTTTGTTGCAAAAGTTCCGGTAGCCTTCGATGCGTCCAATATCAAATTTTATATCCCTGCCTGTGGAGGCCAGGGAAAAATAGGTGAAACGCAGGGCGTCGGTACCGTAGGCTTCGATGCCATCGGGGAACTGGCGCCGGGTGGACTTTTCGATCTTGGCCGCCATACGGGGCTGCATCATACCGGCGGTGCGCTTGCCGACCAGGCCGTCCAGGTCGATGCCGTCGATCAGGTCGATGGGGTCGATCACATTGCCCTTGGACTTGGACATCTTCTGGCCTTCCCCGTCCCGCACCAGTCCGTGAACATAGACCGTATGAAAGGGGACTTCCTTGCGCAAGTGCAGGCTCATCATAATCATCCTGGCGACCCAGAAGAAGATGATATCGAAACCGGTGACCAATACTGAACTGGGGTGAAAGATGGCCAGTTCTTCCGTATCTTCCGGCCAACCCAGGGTGGAAAAAGTCCACAAGGCAGAGGAGAACCAGGTATCCAGGACGTCCTCGTCCTGCTTAAGTGCCACCTCGTCCGCTATGCCGTTTTCCTGGCGCACGGCCGCCTCGCTTTCACCCACGTAGAAGTTGCCCTGTGGGTCGTACCAGGCCGGTATGCGGTGTCCCCACCACAGCTGGCGGCTGATGCACCAGTCCTGGATGTCGCGCATCCAGGAAAAATAGGTGTTCTCCCATTGCTTGGGTACAAACTGGATGTCACCGTCTTCCACCGCTTTTATTGCCGGTTTGGCCATTTCCCTGGCGTCTACATACCACTGGTCGGTGAGATAGGGCTCTATCACCACACCAGAGCGATCCCCGCGGGGCACCTTGAGCTTGTGGTCTTCCACTTCATGCAGCAGGCCCAGCGCGCCCATATCGGCCACCACTTTTTGTCGCGCTGCCTCGCGATCCAGGCCTTGATAAGCCACGGGCGCAGCATCGTTGATCGCGGCGTCATCGTTGAAAATGTTAATCATGGGCAGGCCGTGGCGGCGTCCCATTTCATAGTCATTGAAATCGTGCGCCGGGGTGATCTTGACACAGCCGGTACCAAATTCGCGATCCACATAGTCATCGGCGATAACGGGGATCTCGCGATCGGTCAGGGGTAATTGCACCGCGCGCCCGATCAGGTGGGCATAACGCTCGTCCTCGGGGTGTACCGCCACTGCGGTGTCGCCCAGCATAGTCTCGGGTCTTGTGGTGGCTACGGTCAGGTGGCCTTCACCGCCGGCCAGGGGATAGTTGAAATGCCACAGGTGGCCCTGTTCCTCTTCGGAGATGACTTCCAGGTCGGAGATGGCGGTGTGTAGTGCCGGGTCCCAGTTCACCAGCCGTTTGCCGCGGTAGATAAGCCCCTCGCGGTAGAGTCGGATAAAGACTTCCTGCACGGCATCGCTCAGGCCGGGATCCATGGTGAAACGCTCGCGCGACCAGTCCAGGGAGGAGCCCAGGCGCCGCAGTTGGCGGGTGATGGTGCCACCGGACTCTTCTTTCCACTCCCAGACTTTTTCAATGAATTTGTCGCGGCCAAGGTCGTGGCGGGTCAGGCCCTGTGCTTCCAGTTGGCGTTCTACCACCATTTGCGTCGCTATGCCGGCGTGGTCGGTGCCCACCTGCCACAGGGTGTTGTAACCTGCCATGCGGTGGTAGCGGATCAGGGCGTCCATGATCGCTTCCTGGAAACCGTGCCCCATATGCAGGCTGCCGGTAACGTTGGGTGGCGGTATCATAATGCTGTAGGCCTGCTCGCCACCCTGCGGGGCAAAATAACCTTTGGCCTCCCACTCCTGGTACCAGCGGGTTTCTATATTGGCGGG
>RCNC010002808.1_pt1 | contig 11517 bp, 15 predicted proteins | sample 2041301 | NCBI WGS metagenome assembly RCNC01 (sample SAMN09708231, study PRJNA481090) | Marine sediment metagenome, whole genome shotgun sequencing project. | biome: marine sediment; feature: ocean; material: sediment; isolation source: Sewage treatment plant 13A marine sediment (STP13A) ... | reverse complement strand
CGCATGTACGTCTGCTCACGCATCTGGTAGTCCATCATTTCCGCGTTAGCCTTATAGACCTGGTGTCCCAGGAAGGCGTCGTAGACCCTTTCAACGCTCTCGACGGAGACGCCCGCACCGTAGAAGTTCCCGCCCATGGAAATCGATTCACGGGGAGCCTGAATGGCCCGCTGGCGACTGTAGCCCGGTGTGTTCACGTTGGCGATGTTGTTCGCCGTGACGTCCAGACCGAACTGGGCCGACTGCAGCGCGGACCGGCCAATATCCAGTAGGTGGTTTATACTCATCGTCTGTTCAGGTTTCCCATGTGGTCGTAGGTGGATGACTGGTAACGAAGATTCTGCAGAAAGGCAAGGAGATGCCCCACCTGCTCTTTCTGTGTCTCCATGATCTCCTTATGCGTCCGGCTGAGATCTCGGAGTTCCTGAATCAGGGTGTTGCGCGTACGAAAAAGGCCGGACGTCCCCGGCGCCTTTGACAGGGAGGCTTTGTCTTCGTCAACCAAGCCCTCTCGCTGGGTATGCAGTCGCCGCATCCGTATCGCGAGGGCCTCTTTTTCTCTGGTGAGCCTGAGCAGGGTCTCCCGGTCCATGCGCGCCAGGCACTCCCTTTCCTCCCGCATCAAGCTATGCAACTGCTCGAGTTGCGCTACTTCCTGTTCGAGGATTTGTTTCCCAAGGCTCGCCATCGATCATTCCTCTCCGAGACTCGTCGCTGCTTCAGCGATCATCTTCTCTGCCACCTTCCGGCTGTCGGGCTTGTAGGCCCCTTCCTGGATCTGACTCCGGAGCCGCTCCACGAGTTCAGCCCTCACCTCGACAGGGTCGGAGGCTTTGAGCGTCTTTTCCATCTCCAGGAGCTTTTGAGCGTCCCTGGACAGCCTGATCCGGTCCTGGCGGACTTCGCCGGTTTTCGCTGCTTCCTTGCCGGCCGGACGAGAAGGCTTCACCGGATTTTCCGAGACCTTCAGGTCATTCTTGCCTATGTAGGGTATCTTCATTTTCTTTCTCCTCGCCTTGCGGGCGTGACATCTGTGTCCTCTCTTTGCACAGAAGATGTGACGCCCAGCGTCAACAGGGATGAGAGAACCTCGGCCAAGTTATCGGTTCGTTCTCTCAAAATCTTTAAAATCTCCCGTTGAACCGAAGGCCTTTGCCCTCCTTCGGTGCTGCTAAGCTTGGCGAAGTCTCCTTTTCTGTTGGAAAGACCCAGCGTTCAAGCTGGTCCTTCACCCCGATGCCCCCTGCGCCGGCAAGGGCGTCCGACAGGGCATCGTCGATAAAGCTCATGTAGATGTCCTTTCCGAACATCTTGCCTCCCATGAAATCCTTGCAGAAGGTCTCTCGCATCCCTTTGACCAACTGGGATATGAAGACCGACTCGAAGGACTCCGCCGCCCGGTCAAAGGCCGCCTTCTTTTCTTCGAGGGTGGCGTTGGGCGCAACGGAGAAAACGGCTGGAAGACCTGTGATGGACATTAGTTCAACTCCTTATCAAATCTACATAATCACCAGTTCGGCGCTCAGTGCCCCGGCGGCCTTCATGGCCTGCAGGATTGCGATCAAGTCCCTCGGGGTCACGCCGACCGCATTCAGGGCCTTGACCACGTCCCCCAGCGAAACGCCGGCCGGAAGCACCATGAGATTGGACTCTTCCTCTTCCACGGAAACATCTCTATCTTTTGTCACAACCGTCCTGCCCCTCCCGAAAGGCGAAGGCTGGGAAATGACGGGCTCTTCCTGAATCAAAACGCTCAACCCGCCATGGGAGACCGCGACCGTGGAGATTCGAACGTTCTCTCCCATGACCACCGTTCCTGTACGTTCATTGACCACCACCCGGGCCGGGGAGTCCACCGCGACCTCGAGCGTCTCCAGACGGGCGATGAAGTCCACCACATGGTCCTTAAAATCACCCGGCACATCCACGAACACGGTCCGTGAATCCTGAGAGAAGGCCACGGTCTGTCCGATTTGCCGGTTCATGGCCCTGGAGATCGCCTCGGAGGTCGTGAAATCAGGCTGATTGAGAACGAAGAGAAGTCGTTCCCGAAGCTCGAGGGGAACCACCACGGATCGCTCGACCATGGCACCGTTTGGGATCGACCCCACGGTCAGGTGATTCTTTACTTGCCCTTCGCCGCCGCTGCCTGCGCCAAACCCACCTAGAGAGAGGGCCCCCTGGGCCAGGGCATAGGTCTCGCCATCCACCCCCTGCAGGGGTGTCATCAACAGCGTGCCCCCCTGGAGGCTCTTCGCGTCTCCGATCGAAGAGACCAGCACATCCAGCCGTATGCCGGGCCGAGAGAAGGCGGGCAATTCTGAGGTCACCATGACGGCGGCCACGTTCTTCACCTTCACCTGCATCGGATCCACGTTGATGCCCATCTTGACGAGCATGTTCACCAGACTCTGGATCGTGAACTCCGTCCCCTGCTTGTCCCCGGTTCCGCTCAACCCGGCAACGAGTCCGTACCCGACCAGCTGGTTGTTTCTCACACCCACGATCTTTGTGATGTCCTTGATTCGCGCCCCGTGGCTCGATTTGGGGACAAGCAGCAAGGCTCCCGTGAGCACCAGGAGAAGGGCCATCCACCTGCAGACTGTCAAGGCGATTGCCTCGCCACCTAAACCGGTCCGTGCCATCTGTCCCTCACGTTGTCTGAAGAGTCCTCGCCAGCGTCCCATGGGCCGCATCCTTTTACCGTTACAGAGGCCAGACCCAATCCATGATCCGGGCAAACCAATTCGGGCCCTGCGTGTCTCCCAATACGCCCTTGCCCGTGTAACGTATCTGGGCTTCGGCGATCTGGGTGGAAAAGATCGTGTTGAATGCGCTGATATCTTCGGGTCGTATGATGCCCGCCAGAGTAAGGTGCTGTTTCTCCCGGTTCACCTTGATCTCACGCTTTGCCTCGATCCGGAGGTTTCCACCGGGGAGTTTCTCGACAATGGACGCCGTAACCGTCAAGACCAGTTTGTCCTTACGAACCGTGGTCCCCCCCCCCTGGAAATCCCTCTTGTAATTCCCTTTGAAGGTGGGCGAGAAGGATTGCCCGGAAGAGAGGAAGTTGCTCATTCCATAGTCGTCCGGAAGGCCGAAAGTGTCCTCGAGGGCTGCATCCAGATTCGATGATCGACCTGTCTCCGTAGTGGCTTCCTGGCTCGCAGAAGATTCCTCGATGATCTTGACCGTGACGATGTCCCCCACGTTTCTGGCTCGCCGGTCCAGGTAGTAGTCCGCCATGCCCTGTTTCCAGATGGATCCGTTCGACCCGTCCAGGTCTCGGACGCCCTCAACGGGCACTTCGGAAACGGTCTGCGTATGGGCACATCCGAAGAGGGAAAGCACCAGACAAAGCAGAACGCAACTCATCGTCCTCACGGCACACCTCCTAGAAGGAAACGGTCACAGTGTTGGCGTCCACCACCGTGGCAAGCACCTCTTTTCCAGAGGATTTGTTCAAGACCCTGACCCGATCGCCGGGGTTCCCCGATTCCAGGAGTTCCCCCGGGGCCTGCACCCGTATGGCACCCGACTCTGCAACGATCACCACGTCATCCCCCCGTTGCATGTCCCGGCGGTCCCGAACGTGCCAGCTCTTGACGCATGCACCCTTGGAAACAGGTCTCCAGACCTTCTTCCCCACAACGTCTGTGGCTCGTTCATAGAGATCCTCGTGGTTTCTCCACCCCTCCCGGAGCTCTGTGCCTACATCCTCCGGGCCGATGCGGTGCCCGATGGGCAGGGTACGGTGCGCCACCACAACGGATCGTGCCCTTCGCAGGTTTGCGGTCACCCATAGCGTGCGCACGAGTCCGGAAGTCGTTTCCACTTCTGCCCGTATGGGCGTTTTGGCCCGCCACTCGGCCCCGGACGCGAGTTTCACGCCAACGAGTTCACCCCGCACAGGGAGCATGTCCCCGCGACGAAGCTCCCACTGTTCCATCTCCACGCCCGCGGGCGCACGGCTCTCGATGTAGCCGACCAATGCCTCACGCAGGTCGCTCTCCGTGACTTCTCCGGCTAGACACACCCCGAGAGGCCGCAGGAGGAGGACAACACACAGGACAAGCCACGTGGGGACCTCATATCGAATTTTGATTCCACTCATGATTATCGCCTCAGCTGGTTGGCGGTCTGAATCATCTCGTCGGCGGTCTGAATCGCCTTCGAGTTCATCTCGTAGGCCCTTTGACTGATGATCATTTTCACCATTTCTTCGACCACGTTCACGTTCGACATCTCCAGAAAGCCCTGGGAAATCAACCCGAGGCTGTCGTCGCCCGGAACACCGGTAATCTCATCTCCCGAGGCCTCGGTCGCCCCGTACATATTCCGGCCCATGGGCCGCAGTCCAGCCGGGTTGATGAACTTCGCCAGTTCTATGTTTCCGACCTCCGTGGGGATGTCGGAGCCACTCTGTGTTACAGAAACGATCCCGTCGGAGCTGATCGTTATGTTTCTCGTGTCTTCCGGTATCGAGATCTCCGGGTCCATAGGGAGCCCCGTGGGCGTGACGATTTGTCCATCCCGGTCGAGCTTGAAGGATCCGTTCCGCGTGTAGGCAAATTCGCCGTTGGGCATCAGAATCTTGAAGAAGCCGTCCCCCTCGATCGCCAGGTCCAGCGAGTTCGCGGTCTGCTCCATGTTTCCCTCGCTGAAGATCTTCTGTGTGGCAACCGGTCGGACGCCCAGCCCCACGGCGAGCCCGGTCGGATACTGAGTGTCGGGCGAGGAGGCCGCACCCGGTATCCGTTGTTCCTGGTAGAGCAGTTCCTCGAAGTCCGCCCGGCTCTTCTTGAACCCGACCGTGTTCACGTTGGCCAGGTTGTTTGCGATTACGTCGAGGTTCAGTTGCTGACTTCGCATACCGGTTGCGGCGATCCAAAATGTACGAATCATGCTTTCATGCCTCCCTTCCTATCCGTCTTTCCTAGAGTCTTCCCATTTGCTGAACGGTCTTTTCCTCCAGGTCGTCGAAGCTCTTGATCAACTTCATGTAGGACTCGTGGTTGCGAACCAGTTCCATCATCTTGATCATCTCTTGCATGGAGTTGACGTTCGACCGTTCGAGATGACCTTGCACGATCCGGTAGTTCTCCTGCTCCACCGGTCTCCCTCCTTCATCGACGATGAGCAACCGACCGATCTTCTGCTCCCCTGACCGCACCTCACCATCGTCCGAAATATCGACCCTCTTTCGGGGATCAACCCGGATTTCCTGTCCCTTGTCGTTGTGGACGACATCGCCCTCCTGGGTGACGATCCTCCCCTCTCGGTCGAGCCGCAGCCGTCCGTCACGAACGGGCTGGGCGCCTCCGTCCTTCCGAACCTGGAAGTACCCCTTTCCCTCGATCGCCAGGTCGAGGGGACGGCCCGTTGGCTCCAGGACGCCCTGCTCCATGTCCATGACGGGCGGCTTCGACTGCACGAATGCGAGCGAGTCCGAACCGGTCCAATCACTTCCGGGAACCGAAAAGGGGAAGGCCTCCAACTGGATCATCCGCTCTTTGAATCCGGGTGTGGACGCATTGGCCAGGTTGTGCGTCACCTGGTCGAGGATCCTCTCGTTCGCAACGGCCCCGGATGCAGCGATGTAAGCGCCTATGTCCATTCTGTTTGTCTCCCTCGTCTGAAGAGATGTTCGCATCCCCTGCAGATAGCAAGACCCATACCATCTGGGTCAACCGTAAATGTCTATCGAATACGATAGGTTATGATCTCCCGTGGGGCCAGGAGCCCCGGCAATTCCTGCCTACCCGGAAGAGATTGCCTTCTCGTTCATGGGGTGGCGTCCCCGACAGTTCCGGCCTACCGGCAAAGGAATGCCTCGTTTTTGACCTGGTAGAGAAATACATAGATCTCCGCGATCACTTGGTAGAGTTCCTCGGGAACCTCCTGGTAGAGGTCCAGCCCGATCAGCGCCTCTACGAGCAGCGGGTCCTCTCGCATGGGCAGACCGTGCGTCTTTGCCTCTTCGATGATTTTTCGGGCAATCGAGCCCCTCCCCTTTGCGACGACTTGAGGGGCATGGTCCCGGTCCTTCTTGTACCGGAGCGCTACCGCCCTTTCTCGCGTCTTATCCGTATGACTCGACAAACCGGACCCCCTCAAGTTGGCTTCGAAGCCTCTTCGGCACGCCCCGCGAAACCCGCACGGTACCCCCAGGAAGACCCATGTCCGCCAGCTGTTCCTCCAGCCTGTGCACCGCCTTCCGAAGGGCGCTGTAAGCCATGGGGCCTGAGGAAAAGTGAACTTCCAGCCGCTTGGAACTCCACGCCACTGTGACGAGTAGTTCCTCCGCCGACAGGAAGGGCACGCGAAAGGTCACCAGAAACTCGGTGCCGCGATGCCTTTGAAATCGCTTCATGAATCCTTCGATCAGCGTCTCCTCGCCGAAGGGCAGCCAGAAAGGGAATGGCCCCTCCGGCCCACGCTGCAGGCTGAGGAGTTGTTGAACTTCCAACTGCTTCAAGGCGGCGCTGATCGTCTCGCGGACCGAGGCGACCGGGTGCTTGCCTGTCTGACTCAGCAGGAAGAATTTCAGGTCCTCCCCGAGAGAACGAGGCACCCTCTTTTGAAGGGCTTCGCGGACTCTCGCCTCGTAGAAGAGACCGCAGTTCAAAAGGGCCGCCCGCACTGCCTCTCCTGTTCGGCAGTCCGTTGCGAAGCCGGCGGGCAGGGAGGCGTTCGAAAACAGGGTGCGCAACAGGGAGGCGAGGGGCGTGTTCAGCGTCTGCCTCTGGGCCAGGAGGGCTTCGATCGCATTCGCCGGAATCGGCCGGGAGAGAAGCTGGATCACACCCTGCCGTATCTTCACCTCGGCAAGATACCGTCCCCCCTCCTCGAGCGGGACCCCACTCTGTACGGACAGGGGCTCGCCCCGCACAAGAATGCGGTATCGATTTCCAGGCAGGCTTTCCAGGACCCGGAAGGACACCGTTTCTCCGTCCCGTAGTACACCGGAAGGCGCAGGGCCGGGTTTCTGGACTGAAGAAACCTGCACGACCTGTGCGTTAACGGTGGCTTTGTCTGGTACAGTCACTATGCCTCTCTCGTTTCTTAGCTGTTAGCTATTAGCTCCTAACCTCCGCCGCCCCGAGGGGACTCTCAATCGTCCTCGTCCTCGATTCAGACCATTAGCCATTCGCTTCTCGCCACTACCCCGGCAGAGTACGCACCGAGGGGCGGCGGGGTGGGCTAACAGCTAAAAGCTAACAGCCAATAGCTTTTTCTGCCTTTAGCCCAGTTCAGCCTTTCAAACCAACCGTACCGCTTCCGGCTCGAGCGAAAAGGGTACATGGACCCCACGGTCCTGTTTGTCGGTCTTGGCCATCTCTGAAATGGCAAGCACCATCTCGACCTCCCGCGTCGGCAGTTGAAGACGCTGGGCGATCTGTTCCATGGTGCAGCCCTTCTGCTTCAAGTTCGCTGCCTTCTCCGTTATGTCCCCGAATGCCCAATCACCGGGAGCGTCCTCGGCCGAAGGGGTCGCTGCTTTGCTCCAGTCTGGGGCCGGAGGCTTGGCGGCCGCGGCGCTTTCCTTACCGCCGAACGACTCCAGGCGGGACTGCACCCGGCTCCAGACCACATACATGGCCAGGAAGATCAGGGCGGCGGAAACGACGAGGTCGAATCCGACCAGGATGATATCATTCATAGGAGACTCCCTTTCAGAGGATCAAACGCGCGTATCCAGCCGGTTGTCCTCGGATGACTTCTTTTGCTTGTCCTTCTTCCTTCCCCCGTTTGATCGATCGCGCTTGATCGTCTCTCTACGTTGCCGGGTCTTCTGGACTCGATCCGGGTTCTGTATCGGATAGGTAATGCTTCCGACTTTTTCCGATACGTCGATCATGTGACTCACCTCCCTTCTTCGTGGCGTTCGCGGGGGCCGCCCGCGTCGTGCCTCGGAAGGACACTGTCTTGTGCGCGATCACTGTTGCTTCTTCACAGAGTGGACTGTCCTTCCGTAAGAGCCTCAGGGGAATCATGTTCAGGGCTGTCATCGACTCAGCACCTCCTTGCTGAGTTTTCCTTTCAGTCGCATCAGGGCCTGTGACTGGAGTTGGCAAACACGGGATTCACCGATTCCCAAGACCTTTCCGATTTCCTTCAAGTTCAGTTCCTCGAAATAGTAGAGCTGAATGATCCGGGCCTCTCTTTCAGGAAGCGAATCGATCGCACCGGCCAGGATCTCACGAACTTCCTGGTATTCCGCTGCCACGCCAGGGTCCGTGGTCTTGTCGCGGGAGGCCTTTTCCGACATCTCCTCCACGGCTTTCGGTGACAGGTGCAGGTCTTCCAGGCTCAGGAACGAAAGGGGACGGGCCCGCACAAGGAAGGCCTGGTACTGCTCTTCCGAGAGCCCCAGATCAGCCCGTATTTCATCATCCTCCGGAGGGCGCCCAAGCCTCCTTCCCAGATCCTGGATGCTGTGAACGTATTTCTTGTAACGATCGCGAAAGGACCTCGGCGTCCAGTCCTGCTCCCGAATCGCATCGAGCATGGCACCGCGAATCCGGATGGAAGCATACGTTCGAAAAAGGTTTTTTCTCGAGGGATCGAAGTCCCGCATGGCCTGCAGGAGACCGAGCGATCCGGCGCTGATCAAGTCCTGAACCTCCAGGTTGTAAGGCAAACGGACCGCGAGTCGATAGGCGATCCATTTTACCAGGGGAAGATGTTCGAGGACCGACTCTTCCTCTGCCCCCTGGAGATCTCGAAGACACTCCGCCGACGCTTTCCTCATCTTGTCCCTTCCTCCAAACTCCGTCAGCCGACTCCGTGGTGGTACTGTTGAATATCCACCCGCCTCGGATTCTCTCCCTGCCCACCCATATGCAAGCCGGTGGCCACCAATTTCCCCGCCAGTGATCGGATATCCCGACAAGCCGGGCTGTCGGGTTGGAACTCCAGCAGCGGTCTCTGGCGAGACACGGCCCTCGGCAAGTTGCGGTCTTTGGAAATGAACCCCATGTAGCCAGGGTGGATTTCAAGGAAATGCTCCGCCGCCCTGGCGAGCGTTTGATACACCTCCCTCGCCTGCTGCTCCGACTCCACCCGGTTGATCAGGAGCTGGAAGTCCTGCTCTCCCGGCGTCCGGGAGAGGACCTTCATCGTGGCATACGCATCCGTGATCGACGTAGGTTCCGGTGTTGCGACCAGCAGAATCTGGTCCGCAAAGCTGCTGAAGAACAGAACATTCGATGAGATGCCCGACGCTGTATCGATCAGGATCGTGTTCGCCTCTTCGTGCAGGCTGTGGAAGAGGGAGAAAATCTGTATCTTTTGGCCCGTCGTGAGCCGTGTGAGTTCCTCCACCCCTGATTCGGCCGGCAGGATCTTCACCCCCTTCGGCCCCTCCACGAGCGCCTCCTTCAGCGTGCACCTCTGCCCAAGGATGTCTCCTAGGGTGTAGGTGTGCTGGATCCCGAGAAGCACGTCCAGATTTCCGAGGCCAAGGTCCGCGTCGACGATCAGGACTCTCTGACCGACGTCGGTCAGGGCGATGGCAAGGTTCAACACGATGTTCGTCTTCCCCACTCCGCCTTTTCCGCTGGTGACTGTGTAAACACGTGCAGGCTGCATTTTTCGTCCTTCCGGCACCATCGATTACGCCTCCATCATCATGTCCAAAAGCATCCCCTTGTTCACTGGAAGGATGTCGTGCAGAATGTCCTGCCCCGTGGTCATCCAGGACAACGGAACCGGATGAGACAGGACGGCATCCATCAGGCTCCCCACGCGGTGACTCTCGTCGATCTTGGTAAGGATCAGGCTCTTCAGCGAAAGTCGGCCGTATTCCTCAAGATCTTGCAGCAATACGTCGCTCCGGTAATGGGGGCTCAAGAGAAGATGAAACTGGGCGTGGGGGCAGAGGGTCATCACATCGAAGAGCTTCTCCCGCAGTCCCTTCTCGTTCAGGCCCTTGCCGGGCGTGTCGACGAGGAGGGTATCGACCTTGTCGCCGAGCTCGAACAGCTTCGGGACCTCGCTTCGCTCGTACGCAATCTCAACCGGGATATCCAGGATCTTGCCGATTCGTTGCAGTTCCTCGCTGGACCCCACCTTCTCTCCATCCAGGCTCACCAACCCGACACGCCTCTTTCGATGGAACCGTTCGATGGAAGCCAATTTCGCGAGGGTCGTTGTCTTCCCCACGCCGGTACGACCCAGCAAGCCGATACACATTTTTTCGTCCCCCAGAGGCTGCGTGGTCGTGACCCGGGAAAAAAAGAACCGGCGCAGTTCTTTCCGCAGCGCGTCTTTCTGCATCAGGTCTTCGGGCCCCAACCCTTGTGACAGGTCTCGCACGACCTCGTAGGCGATCTTTTCGCTCAACCCCTTCTGTTTTAGTTCCTGGTATAGGAACAAGGCTGCCTTGCCGAGCCCCATGACCTCTCGCTCTTCCACCAGGGAGAGCAACATCTGTTTGATCTCGAAGATCTCGCTTTCCAGCCCGTTTGTGTCGTACGCCTGGGCTTCCCGAGGAGGGTCCACGGCGACTGTGAGTTCGATCCTTCCCCCGGCGAGCGTTTTTTGCGAAAGAATGACTACGTCCTCGCCCAGTTCAGCCTTCGCCTGTTTGAGGAGTTCCTTCATGGTGTTTCCATACAGTTTTTTTACAACCATCGTCTACCCTCTAACGGTTAATGGCCAAGATGCGCGTGTCCGGAGAAATCTCGTTGTACGAGAGAATCGACAGGCCTGGCAGGAAGCGACCCAGGAGCCTCCGGACATGCCTGCGGAGTTCCGGCGTGGTCAGAAGAACAGGCACCTGCCCTCTTTGGCTGACCTCTTCCATGGATTTGCTCACGTCCCGAACAAGGCTCTGTACCTCGTTCGGATCCAGGGCCGCAAAGCTCCCTTGATCGGTCGAGACGAGCGTCTTGGAGATCTTCTCTTCCCACTGCGGCGCCATGATGATCGCCGGCAGGGTGCCGTCCTCGTTCTTGTGCTCTCGGCTGATTTGTCTCGCCAGGGAGTGCCGAACATACTCTGCGAGCATCTCCGGGTCCCTGATTGCCGTCCCATGATCGCCCAGGGTCTCGAGGATGGTCAGCAGGTCCCGTATGGAGACTCTCTCCTCGAGCAGGCCCTGCAGAACACGGTGTACGACACTCAGGGGCAACGGGTTGGGGACGAGTTCCTCGACGACCTTCGGGTTCTCCTTTGCGATCTCCTGCAACAACGCGTGCACATCCTGCCTCGTCAGCAGTTCCTGGGAATACCGTTGAAGGACCTCGGACAGGTGGGTCACCAACACGGTCACTGCATCGACGACCGTGTACCCCATCATCTGTGCCTTTTCTCTGTCCTCCTCCGGGATGCATGTGGCGGCGAGGCCGAACACGGGCTCCTCTGAAGGAACGCCGTCCAGACCCGGCTGTGCGCTCCCCGGGTTGATGGCCATGCAGGTGCCCGGCTGGACTTCTCCCTTGGCCACTTCCGTCTCTTTCACGTAGATACGATACTCGGAAGGACCGATCTGGAGGTTGTCCTTGATGTGAA
>RCNC010002807.1_pt1 | contig 11520 bp, 7 predicted proteins | sample 2041301 | NCBI WGS metagenome assembly RCNC01 (sample SAMN09708231, study PRJNA481090) | Marine sediment metagenome, whole genome shotgun sequencing project. | biome: marine sediment; feature: ocean; material: sediment; isolation source: Sewage treatment plant 13A marine sediment (STP13A) ... | reverse complement strand
ACTTTAGATCACTTGTAACTTTTTCGGCCTGGCCGGGTTGGGTCATATTGGGACTTCACCATGATAGAATGGATTAAATCAAAACGGAAAAAATATAAAGAAAAAGTAAAAGAAGACATCGATTCAACAGTTCAGGACGATTATGATCATTATTTTTGTCAGCTCCCGGATAATATCGGTGCATTATCAAACTTTATCCTCAAACTTTTCTTTTCCGGCGTAAAGGTTATCAGGGAACAGACCCTTGACTTAAATAGTCTCCATAAAGAGGGTATTGTCGTCTATGTAACCAAGTACAAAAGTTACTTTAGGTATCTTTTTTATTACACGCGTTACAAACAGGATCGTCTTCCATTTCCTCAAATAGGTTTCGACTATAGCGTGGTAATCTGGCAGCCGATATCACGCATTTCGAAGATCGTATTTTCGCACATCAAGTACTTTATCCATAACTTTGGACTGCCTGATCCTTATCAAAGGGGATACTTACAAAAGGAACTCCTAAATGGACGGTCGGCACTCCTTTCGCTGGTTGAACAAAGAGGTTTCCATCGAAGGTTTATAAAAGCAAAGACAGACCCGGTCCAATATCTTATCAAAATGCAACAATCCATCGATCGTCCTATTTTTCTTGTCCCAAAGCTTATGTTTTTTGATAAAAATCCCCATCGATCGATGCCGAGCATCATCGATTTTCTCTTTGGCAACAAAGAAAACCCCGGGAAAATGAGACGCCTGTTCATGCTTTTTAAGAATCCGGGCAAAGTTTTTGTGGAAACATCCGAACCGATCAACCTCAAAACTTTTCTTAGTCTTGAAGAAAATCAACAAAGAAATATCGATTATCAGGCTCTCGCATTAAGGCGAACACTGTTGTCTCAAATTAATCGACACCGTCAAAGCATCACGGGCCCGGTTTTAAAATCAAGATTAGAGATGAAGGAAAACATCCTCACAAAAGAACGACTCCAAAATTTTATGGAACACCATTCACAAGCCCGAAATATCCCGATTCAGAAGGTACAAAAAAAAGCAAGTGCTTTTCTTGATGAGATAGCTGCCAACTACAATATCATTTTTATTAAACTGGCTTCTATCATATTAACATGGTTTCTGAATACCTTGTTTGATGGGATTACGATCAACGAGGATGGCCTGAATCGTGTAAAAAACATGTCAAAGAAGGGACCTGTGATTTTCATTCCTTGTCACAAAAGTCACATCGATTACCTGATACTTTCTAATCTTTTGTATATTAATAACATGCCATGTCCACACGTGGCTGCGGGGAAAAATCTTTCTTTCTGGCCAATGGGCCCGCTATTCAGATGGGGTGGCGCCTTTTTTATTCGGCGAATTTTCAGAGGTGCGGTGCTCTATTCAAAGGTTTTTTCAGAATATATTCACAATTTACTCGCTGAAGGATTTAATATCGAATTCTTCATCGAAGGCGGCCGAAGCCGAACCGGCAAATTAATTCTTCCCAAACTGGGACTTCTCTCGATTCTTCTCAACGCATATAAAAACGGGGCTTGTGAAGACCTGATCTTTTCGCCGATTTTCATAGGTTACGACAGGGTTTTAGAAGAAAGTTCATACCTTAACGAAGTCGAGGGAAAAGAAAAGCAGCCTGAGAATTTTATGCAAGTGATCAAAGCAAGAAAATTTTTAAATAAAAGGTATGGAAGAATCTATATACAATTCCATGATCCCATATCTCTTAAAGATCTTTTGCTTCAAGACGATACACCCATTGAAGATATGCCGTCCAAAGAGTTTAACATTCTCTGCCGTAACTTAGGGCACAGGATTATCAACGCTATTAACAGTGTTTCTGTTGTGACGCCCCATGCCCTTGTTGCATCTGCTGTTTTGAACTGTGCCAAAAAAAGTTTTTCTTTTGATCATCTCATGTCTCACGTTGAAACATATATGAACTACCTTTTATCTCAAAAAGCCAAACTGGCCGACACTCTTCTAATGGATCATATTAATACCATAGAACGTGTGCTGGACACTTATGTGCAAAGAAAATTTATAGATAAGGTTACCAAAGACCCGGACGCTCTGCACGCCGACGTGTTATTCAAAGTCAATGAAAACAAACGCCCAAACCTCGAATATTACAAAAACAACTGTATCTCCTTTTTTGTTCCGGCAGCCATTGCCGCCCTTACCATACTTGTTAAAGATGCTTTCCAGTTTTCAGCATCTGATCTGCACGCTGACTACAATTTTCTTCAGTATTTCTTTAAATATGAATTCGCATATGACGTCGACAAGACACCTGAATATTTTGCGAGAAAAAATCTCAAGGCTTTTATTGACGAAGCCATTTTAATGCCGCATCCCAAACTGCCTGACACTTACAATCTGACGTCTTCCGGTTTTAGAAAACTTCAACTTTTTTCAAGATTCCTGAAACCGTATTTTGAATCATACTGGATCGTATTAAACTATTTTATGCAATATCCTCAAAATTCCATTAAAGCCAAAGAACGATTGAAAAAAATTGAAGCCATCGGAAATCGTATGTACAAAAAGAAGGAAATCGAACGAAAAGAAGCGCTTTCCATAATCAATTACAATAACGGGATAGAATTTTTTACCTACAATGGCGTAAAGGGATCGGATGATAACGAGAAAATATTATTCTATGCCGACGGAATTCATAAATACCTAAACTGTCTTTGATGAAACATCTCCGCCTTTTTGGAATAATTGTCGTATTCAGATATTCAGTTTTATTACGTCTCAAATAACAAGTGACAAGTGGACCGAATCGTTACCCTTTACTCGTTACTATTTTCTAATTTCTTTTTACCATTCACTGTTTACCATCTAAAATGAAGGCACTCATCCTTGCCGCGGGTCTTGGTACGAGACTCAGGCCCTATTCTGAAAAAACACCCAAACCGCTGTTTACCATTGCGAAACGTCCACTGCTGGATATCATTATCTCCAACCTGATAGATTCTGGCTGTAAAGCAATTATCGTCAACACGCATCATCTGCATCAAAAGATAGATTCTTACTTGGCCCGAAAAAAATATCCGGTTCCGGTCACAACCCGCCATGAGCCCGACATTCTAGGAACAGGAGGCGCCATAAAGAACGTAGCCGATTTTTGGGACAATACCCCTTTTATGGTCATAAACAGCGACATTGTTACAAATATAGATTTTAAAAGCGTTTATGAATTTCACTTAAATCATTCCCATCCGGTAACGCTGGTTCTGCACAACGACCCTGAGTTTAACACCGTAGCATTAAATAGAGACGGTTTTATTCAAGATTTTGATGAACGTTTTACCATAACCGCCCCTTGCGATTCCGCAATCAATGGTTCAAAACCATTCGAGTTCGAAGAATATAAAAGACTCACCTTTACCGGAATACAGGTTCTGAATCCGGAATTGCTTGAGTTAATCCCTGATAACGTATTTTTCAGCATTATCGATTGTAATAAAAAGCTTCTATCTCAAAATAAAAAAATATGTGCGTATATTACAAAAAGCCACTACTGGAAAGATCTCGGGACCCCCGAAAGATACAGACTGGCGGTTTTCGATAAAATGGCCCCCGAAGTTTTCAAACAGGCTTTTCCCGGAATAATGGGCAACAACATTGTCCGGACTGAACTTTACGGGGATGGATCAGACAGGAAATGGTACCGCGTAAACCGTGGAAATCAATCCCTTGTGATGGCTGATCACGGCATCAGGCAAGATGATTCAACCTGTGAAACAGACGCTTTTGTTGCCATTGGCCTTCACCTGCACGCCAAAGGCATACCCGTACCGAAAATTTATAGTTATGATACGTTTTCCGGCCATGTATTCATGGAAGACTTAGGAGATATTAACTTTCAGACACTTGTAAAAAACACTGGAAATCAGGACAACGTCGTCTCACACTATAAATTGCTCATACGGCACATCGGAAAACTCTCCATGGACGGAGGAAAGGATTTTGATCCGGCCTGGACCCACCAGACCACCTCTTATACCAAGGACCTCATCATTGAAAAGGAATGCCGTTATTTTATCGATGCTTTTTTAAAGGGTTATTTGAAAATGGACATACGTTTTCTGGATTTTGAAGATGAATTCAGATCTCTCGCAGACAAGGCATTAACATTTTCCATTAATGGCTTCATGCATCGTGACCTGCAATCCAGGAACATCATGGTAAAAAACAATCGTTTTTATTTTATTGACTTCCAGGGTGGACGGCTGGGACCGGTCCAATACGATCTTGCTTCTTTACTCATCGATCCCTATGTTAATTTATCCCGGCCTGTTCAAGATATCCTATTGAAATTCAGTGTGGAAACGCTTTCACCGGTTATCCGTATCGACCCGGACAAGTTTCTTTCCTGTTATCAATACTGCGCCATCACCCGCAATTTGCAGATTTTGGGGGCTTTTGGTTTTCTGAGCCGCATAAAGAAAAAAACATACTTTGAAAAATACATCCCAAATGCTATAAAATCATTAAAGTATAATCTTTCTTCTTTCGGGAATACAGAATTTCCGAATTTAACATCGATTGTGAAAAAAATAGGAGGTGCGAGATGAACCGTATAAAACTCATGGTAAACGGATTACCCGGAAATATGGCCGCAAATGTTGCTAAACACGCCATTGAAGACAACCGGTTTGAATTGATTACACTATCGCTGACCGGGCCGGAAATCACCGACACCGAAACAATCATCGATTCTGTTTCCTTCGATCTGATTCAGCCCCGAGACCGGGATCAGTCTATTTTAGCCATAAAGGATAAAGAAGGTCTGTTTTTGAGCGTAGACTATACCCACCCTTCGGCAGTCAACAGTAATGCTGAATTTTATTGTCGGCATGGACTTCCCTTTGTCATGGGCACAACGGGCGGAGATCGTCAGGACCTTGAGGAGACGGTCCGAACATCTTCAACCTCTGGGGTCATTGCACCGAATATGGCCAAGCAAATTGTTGGTTTTCAAGCCATGATGGAATATGCGGCCAACACTTTTTCTGATCTTTTCAAAGGATATTCCCTTGAGATCAAAGAAAGTCATCAAAAAGGAAAGGCAGACACCAGCGGAACCGCAAAGGCGATGGTCCGGTATTTTACCAGCCTGGGGTTGGCGTTTGCTGAAAATGACATTAAAAAAGAACGCGATCCCAATATACAGAAAACCGTCTGGGGTATCCCTGAAGAATACCTTGAAGGCCATGGATGGCACACTTACAGTCTCGATTCAGAAGACAAAACGGTCCGATTCGAATTTACACACAATGTCAACGGTCGAGATGTCTATGCCCAGGGAACCCTTGACGCACTGATTTATCTTGACAAAAAAGTCGCTGAAGGCGCACAGGGACAAGTTTTTTCAATGATTGATGTGCTAAAAGGTGCTTAGCCCTGCTCCACAATCTCATAGACTTTTTCGAGGGCTGCATCCAGTTGCTCCGGTTTGCTTCCGCCGGCTTGGGCCATATCCGGTCTGCCGCCGCCGCTGCCGCCGACAACGGCCGCGACCTGCTTGACGATCTCTCCGGCATGAAACCGGTGGGTCAGGTCTTTGGACACAATGACGATCAGCATGGCTTTATTACCGGCGGCACTTCCCAGGACCACGATGCCCGACTGTATCTTGTCCTTGAACCTGTCGGCCAGATCCCTCAAAGCCGCCGGCTGATCCACCGCAACCTTTTTAGCCAAAACTTTGACATTGTTTACGGTTTTAACGTCCGCCTCGACGTCATCGACCGCTTCGGAGGCGATCTTTCCTTTCAAACGTTCGACTTCCTTTTCAAGAGATTTCTGATGGACCAGCATTTTTTCGACCCTTTGGGGTACGATGTCGGGTCGCTCTTTGAGCAAGCGGGCGGTTTCATCCAGCAACTTGTCGGTTTCTTGGACATGCGCCAAGGCCGCTCCGCCAGTCAGGGCTTCGATTCGCCGTACACCGGAAGCCACGCTCGATTCCTCGATGATTTTGAAAAGACCGATGTTCCCGGTGGCCCCTGTATGGGTCCCGCCGCAAAGCTCCTTGCTGAAGTCTTCTAAAGAAACCATCCGGACCCGATCGCCGTATTTTTCTTCAAAAAGGGCGGTGGCACCGGATTTGAAGGCTTTTTCGGCATCCATCTCCACGGTCTCAACCGGTACGTTGGCGCGTATCCGCTGGTTAACGATGGTTTCAATCTCTGCCAGCTCTTTAGCGGTGGTCTGGGAAAAGTGGGTGAAATCGAAGCGGAACCTGTACGGTGCAACCAAAGAACCGGACTGCTTGACATGGTCACCCAGAACTTTTCGCAAGGCAAAATGAAGCAGATGGGTGGCCGTATGATTGCACTCGGTTGCGCCACGCGAAGTCTTATCAACCGTCAGGGTCACGTTCTGCCCTTTTTTAATGCTTCCTGAAACCATATCGCCTTTGTGGATGGTGATTCCGGTCGGATCTTTGATCGTGTCAATTACTTTTATCTCAAAATCCGGGCCGGTGATTTTGCCGCTGTCACCGACCTGACCGCCGGCCTCACCGTAAAAGGGTGTTGCTTCAGTGACGACTTCAACGCTCTGGACGCTTACCGCCTCTTCAACTTCCCGGCCGTCTTGGACCAGAAGAAGAACTTTGGATTCACACGTTGTCGTATCATATCCGACAAACTCTGGAATGACGCCTTCTGCCGAAAGATTCTTGTATGCCTCGCTGATTTCGGTAAACGCCGTCACTGTTCTGGACTTGGCCCTCTGCTCCGCCATGGACTGATCATACCCGTCCATATCCAAATCCAGGTTCTCATCCCTGACCACGTCCTGGACAATATCGACCGGGAATCCATAGGTGTCGTAGAGTTTGAATATCAAGTCGCCCGGCACCCGGGTCTGGCCTTTGGCTTTCAGATCAGCCAAGCCGTCGTTCAAGATTTTAAGACCGTGATCCAGGGTTTCTGAAAATCGGACTTCTTCGTTTTGGATAACATTCGTGATAAAAGCTTTGGCATCAATAAGATCGGGATAGGCAGGTTTCATTATGTCAAATACAACTTCTGCGGTATTATGTAAAAACGGATCGGTTAAACCGATGTTGCGCCCGTATCGAATGGCTCTACGCATAATTCGTCGAAGTACATATCCCCTCCCCTCATTGGAGGGCAATACACCGTCACCGATCAGAAACGCAGCAGCCCTGCTGTGATCGGCAATGACCTTCATGGCCACATCGGATTCCCACGCTTGGCCCAGCTTCGTTTCGGCAAGTTCTTCAACCTTCTGCATGATGGGCCGGATCAGGTCGATGTCATAATTTGTGGGCACATCTTGAATCAGGGCAACCAGCCGTTCCAACCCCATCCCGGTGTCAATGCTCGGTTTGGGGAGCGGCTCCATCTTGCCGGAGGCTTCGCGGTTGAACTGCATAAACACCAGATTCCAGATCTCTAAAAAACGGTCGCATTCGCAGCCGACCGCACAATCCGGCCGGTCGCAACCGTACTCCTCTCCGCGGTCCATGTGGATTTCGCTACAGGGTCCGCAGGGGCCGGTATCGCCCATGGCCCAGAAGTTGTCCTCTTCACCAAAGCGCAAGATCTTTTCTTCCGGAACCCCAATGTTTTTGTGCCAGAGCTCATGGGCCTCATCATCATCAAGATAAATGGAAACCCACAGTTTTTCTTCGGGCAGTCCATAGCCGTTTGTCAGGAGATCCCAGCCAAAATCGATGGCTTTTTCCTTGAAGTAATCCCCAAAAGAAAAATTGCCCAACATCTCGAAAAAAGTGTGGTGTCGGGCGGTGTAGCCGACATTCTCCAGGTCGTTGTGTTTGCCGCCGGCGCGCACGCATTTCTGAGACGTGGCCGATCTGACATAGCCCCTTTTTTCTTCGCCTAAAAAGCAGCGCTTAAACTGCACCATACCCGCATTGACGAATAAAAGCGTAGGATCGTCAGAAGGAACAAGAGACGAGCTCCTTACGATCCGGTGATTATGTTTTTCAAAATAATCAAGAAATTTTTTTCGTATTTCGTTGCCTGTCATGCGTCACTCCATTTTAGAATTGTAATAAACATTTTGATTCACGAACCACCTTCAGTGCCTTCGGGTTTCTTTTTCGAAAGGCCCAATGCTTCTTTGACTTTGTTTAATGCTGAATTGTAAATATCCGGATTATCTTTAAGAAAATTTTGTGCGTTCTGACGGCCCTGGCCAAGCCTTTCTCCATCATACGAATACCATGAACCGCTTTTTTCTATGATGCCGGCTATAACACCGGTATCGATTAGATCAGCGGTCGGTGATATTCCTTCTCCATACAGGATGTCAAATTCAGCCTCAGTGAAAGGTGGCGCCATTTTATTCTTTACAACACGCACTCGGGTTCGGTTACCCACAATCTCCTGCCCATCCTTTATCGAGCCGATGCGACGGATGTCGAGTCTGACTGAAGAATAGAATTTAAGGGCATTACCGCCGGTCGTTGTCTCAGGATTTCCGAATACAACTCCTATTTTCATACGAATCTGGTTAATAAAAATCACCGCGGTCATCGTCTTGCTAATGCTACCGGTCAATTTCCTCAACGCCTGAGACATGAGCCTGGCCTGAAGTCCCATGTGGGAATCCCCCATTTCGCCTTCTATCTCAGCCCTGGGTACAAGTGCGGCAACAGAGTCAATCACAATGATATCCAATGCACCGCTCCGGACAAGCATATCCGTAATTTCGAGTGCCTGTTCTCCTGTATCCGGTTGAGCCACCAGCAGATCGTCACAATTGACCCCGAGTTTTCTGGCATAGGAAGTATCTAAGGCGTGCTCAGCGTCAATAAAAGCGACAACACCACCCTGCTTCTGGGCTTCTGCAACCGCATGAAGCGCAAGTGTGGTTTTACCGGAAGATTCAGGACCATAAATTTCAATCACCCTGCCTCTGGGAAGTCCACCGATACCCAGTGCTTTATTAAGCCCGAGGGATCCGGTTGATATGACCGGCACATCGATAATAGTGCTGCTACCCAGCTTCATAATAGAACCCTTGCCGAACTGCCGTTCTATCTGAACCATGGCGGTATTTACTGCTTTTTCTTTGTCCGGTGAAATGCTCATTGTTCCCTCCGATCGATCACCATATTTGTTTATTAGTTAGTGTCCATCCAGAAATGAGGATTTTTGTTCAATATCAAGGCATGTGAAAAAAATAACCGCAGGCATATGTTTAATATTCCGAGGATTATTTTTTAAGCATAACGAAGATATTGGGCCAAAAGACCATTTATGGATGGACAATAGTTTAACCCAAAGATGCACTCGCCAGTTCTGTATAAACAGCGCCTGATGGCTTCAATTCGCTTTTATACAAAATAATTTGGCCGGCAGTAAATGTTTCAGATTCAAAGCTCCTAAATGCCATCAGTGCATCACCGAACTTTTTCACATCGATTTTAGCCCTTATACGTCCCATGGTGAGGTGGCCATTGAATGGTCTTTTCTCCCCGGGGAAACCAAGCACCTTTAAATTTTCATCCAGTGTTTTTTGCAGCCTCACCAAAGATTCAAGTTGACCTGTGAGACCAACCCATAAGACACGGGGATGTTTTATACCCGGAAAAACACCAACACCTTTTGCCTTAAGAGATATCGGTGTATATCCCTCCACGGTTTTAGAGATGGTCTCAGCAATTTCACCGATGTTAACCGCTTCGACGTCTCCTAAAAATTTTAAGGTCAGATGAATGTTTTCGGACCGTACCCATCTAATTTTAAGACCATAAACTTTTATGCATTCCTGAAGTTCACGGATTTTGGAAATAATGTTCCCCGGAATCTCAATGGCTATAAACGTTCGAATGGTTTTCGACATAAAGAAACCAGGCAATAGGTGATGGGTTATAGTTCCTTAATAATCATCTCTGTGTTTTTTATGGCAAAAAACCAAAACACAAGCACCAAATTCCAAATAAATTCGAAATTTCAATGACCGAAACTTAGGAAATTGTATATTCGATATCACATCTTTGTTTTGAATTTGTGTTTTTGGTAATTGGGTATTTTTTGTTATTTGCGATTTGTTATTTGTTTTTTTCCGGTTCTACCGGGTTAGGTCATGGGTAATGAATTAACATTATAGCATGCCCGTTAAACCAACACCCAGCACCTATCACCTATTACCTATAACCTATGACCGATCACCGGATTGGTAACGTAAACTGCGGTTCCCCGATTAAAAATTTACCCTTTAAAATCCACCTTTTTAGCATTTCGGCAATTTCACGTGCCCTCACGATGCTGGACAGCGGAGCCGTGGGTATTTCTTCTCCTCTAAATTTGATATGGCCGCTCTTTAGTTCTGCGTAGCTGACCTGACCGTAGCTTTTTGAAATGCCGTTCGCATAATCATGTCCATAGTCGACAATCTGGGTAAAAAGTTCCTCGTCCGATACCGCGGTGTATTGTACAATCTCCTCGTTAAGTATGGGAATGGGAATGCCCAACCCCAAGGCAAGTGAACATCCATATCCCTGGATACTCACACCCATGAGCCACTTTGGTTTCATTTTTTTGAGATCTCCCATAACCCACAACGTGCCGGCAGGTGTATTGGGGAAACCCTTTTTTGTTCTTTCAACCCATGGGTTGTGTTGCGTGCCGGACCAGGTAACATATCCTTCTGCTCCACCAAGGAAAATTCTAGTACCCAAGCCGATGGTTTTATAATAGGGATCATTTAATAGCGGGCTGAGTTGTCCGGCCGAGCAATAATTTGCATTGGCGGCTCTGGGTTTCAAGGCACCCATGTAGGTGTAGACTGTTTTATTCGTAAGATTCACGGCACAATTATAGTTTTGATATCCGTTTCGAGGATTACAGAGTATGGCATTGGGAAGTTTTCGCAATGAAATTTCCTTTTCAACAATTCTTTTCGGATAGCAGTCTGTCCCGTAGGCATTCGCCTTTAAATATACCTTCTTTCCTGCCACCAGATCTTGAATAACATGTCCTCCGCCATAGTTAAATTCACCTGGATAGACCTTGTTCAGCGGATCATCCTCACAAGGTTCAGTGGCGCCAATATAGCAATCTACCGCAGCAATGCCGGCATATGCCGGTACATTGTTCAACCAAACCTTTGATGCTTTCATCCTTGGAACAGAGTGTCCGAAGTTTACAAATGCACCCGATGAACACATGGGCGCAAATGTGCCGGTCGTAACAACGTCTACGCGCCTTGCCGCCTCAACCGGTCCTTCTTCTTTGACAATATCTATGATCTCCTCGGCGGTTACAACAACAACCTCCCCGGTCCTGATCCTCTCATTAATATCCTGGTATGACTTATTAATTTTATGTTTTTTCATTGGCTTCTCTTTGTTGCTATCCATTAAAAAATAAAGAATCCTGGCCCAAAGGACCAGGCTTTGGTTTACCCCTAAAAGGGGCCGTTTCCCTGAAAGCCAGACAAGTTAAAAGTGCCTAAAGTGATCTAAAGCGCCTAAAGTTATGGAGTCGCTTCGCTCCGCTGATTTTATAT
>RCNC010002805.1_pt1 | contig 11522 bp, 11 predicted proteins | sample 2041301 | NCBI WGS metagenome assembly RCNC01 (sample SAMN09708231, study PRJNA481090) | Marine sediment metagenome, whole genome shotgun sequencing project. | biome: marine sediment; feature: ocean; material: sediment; isolation source: Sewage treatment plant 13A marine sediment (STP13A) ... | reverse complement strand
TATATGAATGTGATCGCATTTTCTGTAGCTTTTGTCTCCATAGTGCTGGTGGTTCACCTGGTGGCTTTTGTGGTTGAGAAGCTTATCAAAGCGGTAGCACTCAATTTGGTCAACCGCTTGCTGGGAATGGGAATTGGACTGCTGGTAACAGCTTTTGTTATTAGTATGATACTATGGCCGGTGAACCAGGTCAATGCAGAGAAGCAGATTATTAAGCCCGAGCGAATCGAGGGCTCTGTTCTTTACAAGCCACTTTCGGCTTTTGCTCCTGCAGTTTTTCCCTATCTGAAAAAGCAGGATTGGAAGGAGTTTATTCCGAAAAACAAAGAGGGTGAGGAAAATGTGGTTCCTCTAGCAATATAAAGAATCTTAATAGGTTAGTAAGTTAATGAGTTAATAAATGGGAAAAATTACAATAGATAAACAACTTGTTGAAGAGTTGAAGTGGAGAGGAATGATCCACGATATTATGCCCGGTACAGAGGAACTTCTGAGCAAGGAGCAGGTTACCGCCTATGTGGGGATCGATCCCACAGCCGATTCGCTGCATATTGGTCACCTGGTGGGTGTGATGATGTTGAAACGCCTGCAACATGCCGGACACAAACCCATTGCCCTGGTAGGTGGAGCCACAGGTATGATTGGTGATCCAAGCGGGAAGTCACAGGAACGTAATCTGCTTGATGAACCAACCCTCAGAAAAAATCAAGAGGCATTGAAAAAGCAGATTTCCAGGTTCCTTGATTTCGAAACCGAGGCTTCGAACAAGGCTCTGATGGTGAATAATTACGACTGGATGAAGGAGTTCTCTTTTCTGGACTTCATCAGGGATATTGGCAAGCACATTACGGTCAACTATATGATGGCAAAGGATTCTGTAAAAAAGAGGCTGGGTTCCGATAGCAAGTCGGGCATGTCCTTTACAGAGTTCACTTATCAGCTGGTCCAGGGATACGATTTCCAGGTGCTCTACCGCGACCACCAGTGTAAACTGCAAATGGGAGGATCCGACCAGTGGGGGAACATAGTGACCGGAACCGAACTGATCAGGCGTATTGAAAGGGGAGAGGCCTTTGCTCTTACCTGGCCATTGATTACCAAAGCCGATGGAGGTAAATTTGGAAAGACAGAAGAGGGCAATGTATGGCTTGATCCCGAGCGAACCACTCCATATAAATTCTATCAATTCTGGCTCAATGTTTCGGATGAGGATGCTGAGAAGTATCTGAAGATTTTTACAATGCTTAGGAGGGAGGAGATTGAGGCTCTGATTTCAGAGCATGCTGAGGCTCCCCATATTCGAGTGATGCAGAAAAGGTTAGCTGAAGAACTTATAGTAATGGTTCATTCAAATGAAGAGTATGAAATGGCACTTGAGGCTTCCGGGATTCTTTTTGGAAAAGGGACTACAGAATCACTGAAGAAAATCAGGGAGGATGTTTTTCTCTCCGTTTTTGAGGGGGTGCCACAATTTGAACTTCCATCCTCAGATATAGATCTGGACGTACTGGAACTCCTGGCAGTTGACACAGCTGTTTTCAGCTCCAAGGGAGAGGCCAGGCGCATGGTTTCGGGGGGAGGAGTAAGCATCAATAAGCAGAAGCTAAGCGGACCAGAACAGCGAATCACTGGTGTGGATTTTATCAATGATAAGTATCTGCTGGTTCAGAAAGGGAAAAAGAATTACTACCTGATAAGGGTCAAAGAACAATAATGAGCATTGATATGGAAAACGCTAAACAGACAGGCTATAATTTCTCTTCGGTCGATCTTTTGATCTATATCTGGAAGAAGCGGGCCATCCTCATCGGGGTGGGCTTGATCGCCGGTGTGGCCTCCATTATTATTTCCTTACTGATCACCCCCATGTTCCAGTCATCAGTCATCATGTTCCCAGCATCCAATGCTTCCATCTCAAAGGACCTGCTTTCCCAGAACTATTCGGGACGGCAGAATGTGTATGGATTCGGGGAGGAGCAGGAAGCTGAACAGCTACTGCAGATACTGAATTCTGAACCCATACGGGCACGGATTATTGAGAAGTACAAGTTGATGGAGCACTACGAAATTGAGCCCGGCGAAAAATATCCTTTGACCCGGCTTTATGAAGCCTATAATTCCAATATCAATTTTCGTCTCACGGAATTTATGTCAGTGGAGATATCAGTGATGGACCATGATCCGGAGTACGCGGCCAATATAGCCAATGATATTTCGTCGCTTGTGGATACAGTATTTAACAGCATGAAGAAAGAGCGGGCCCGGAAGGCCTTCCTTCTGGTGGAACGAGAGTATTTGGAGGCAGCGCAAAAACTTACTGCAATGAGGGACTCCATGGATTATTTGAGTGCTCAGGTTTCTAAGAATCTGAAGACAAGCGGGGATCCTACCTCTAACCTGATTAAGGCCATCTCGGAGAACGGGGCACTCTATATTTCCATGATGAATATGGTTCGCTACGAAACGGCCCTGGTTACCGATTTGAGTCTCAAATACAAAGAGGCAAGACTTGAATCCGAACAGAACTTGCCCCATAAATTTGTGGTAGAACAGGCCTATCCATCAGAGAAGAAGGCCTATCCAAAGAAATCGCTGATTGTTATTGTATCTACCTTTGCTTCACTCTTGTTCGCATTGATTGTGCTGATTATCATTGATAACATCAGGGCCAGAGTGGCCATTCAGGAAGAGAAATGATTAACGGAATCCAGTCCAGGTACCCGAAAGCTCTACTTTGGGGGATCCTGATCTCCTTTATTGCATTGAACAGCATCATGCTTGCCCTGGAGATCTACTATATTCCCCTTGTTCCTGCTGTACTCTTGTTTCTGGCGCTGGCCATTGTTTCAGCAGATAAATACCTGCTGGTCATCGTCTTTTTTGTTCCTGTATCTGTGCCGCTGAGCAGACTTATGGAAGGCCTGTCCATCGATATGCACCTTCCGACGGAGCCCTTATTGGCTGGATTGCTGCTCTTGTATATGGTGAAGTACCTGATGGGCGACAGGATCGATCTGAAGGTGCTCCGGCACCCTGTTACCCTGGCCATATATTTTCATTTGGGCTGGTTATTTATCACCTGTCTTACCAGCACAGATCTTATGGTCTCCTTTAAGATGCTTATTTCAAGGCTCTGGTTTATTTTGGGCTTCTACCTGCTGGCGACGCAGCTTTTCAGACAGGAGAAGCGCATGCATACTTATGTTTGGCTGATTGTTATAAGCTTTACGGGAGTGATTATTTATGCGATTTTCAACCATATGGAGTATGGGCTTGACAACCAGGTGATGGCTCATCGTGTGGCCAGTCCCTTCTACAAGGACCATACTTCCTATGGAGCAAGCCTGGGTTTTCTTCTACCCGTATTGGTAGGTCTCTTTCTGTTTATCAAACGAGAGGATGTCACAAGTAAGTTCCTGATGGTCTTATTGATACTACTCTATGCCTTTGCCACCGTGGTCTCTTATACCAGGGCTACCTGGGTGAGTATTCTGGCATCGCTGGGATTCTGGGCCATTCTGAAATTAAAAATACGCTTCGAAATTGTGCTGGTGGGAGTCGCTATTCTTGTTGGACTCTTCTTTTCAGTACGAAGCGAGGTGATGATACAGTTGGAGCAGAACAGGGTGGAATCTTCAGGGGAAATTTCCGAACATGTTCAGTCCATCTCAAATATCTCCACCGACCAGTCCAACCTTGAAAGACTTAACCGGTGGAGCTGTGCCATGCGGATGTGGCAGGATAAGCCTTTTTTTGGCTTTGGGCCCGGGACCTACCAGTTTGAATATGGACGTTACCAGCGTTCTTATGAGAAGACACGAATCAGTACTGATTTTGGTACCATGGGTACTGCACACAGTGAGTACCTGGGGCCGCTGGCAGAAACGGGTGTTTTAGGGCTCCTTAGCATCTTGCTGGTAATTGGAACCACGCTCTATACGGGCATCAGGGTTTACCTGACATCGAAGAAGCGAAGCATCAGGATCTTCTCCCTGGCCGTGCTTGTGGGACTGGTATCATACTACCTGCATGGACTATTGAACAATTTTCTGGATACTGACAAGATTTCGGTCCTTTTCTGGGGATTTACGGCCATGTTAGTGGCTATGGATATCTATCACCGGGATCAGCCAGAAGACGATATGGAAACAGCCTAAGAGAATCCTTTCACTCCCGGAAATTGTGCTCCAATGATGGATATATCATCAAAGATCGCCGCGGAACCTTCCATGATTTTTTGATTTTTAATAATGGTCTGGATATTTTCTTCCAGGGGATTGTTATTAATCAGTTCCTTTTCCAGGTTCTCAGTTCCAAATTCCACTCCCGAATCCTGGATGACCTCCACCAGGCCATCTGTATAGCAGAACAGCTTGGCAGGCTCTTCAATGGTCATTACGGCCTCGTTTACAAAGGGAAGATCGTCCAGCATTCCCATCCCCACACAGCCACTGGCTAGTTGGGTCAGTCTATTCGATCCTGGCTCATAGAGCAGGGGGGGGTTGTGCCCTGCATTTATATACTTTAGTTCCCTGGTAAGGTAATGATACCTGGCAATAAAAAGTGTGATGAATTTCTCTCCTTTGGCACTGTTCATCACAGTTACATTCAGGCGGTGCAGGGTATCAGTAAGTCCTTTGTCGGCTGTAAAGAGTGCACGCAAATTGGCCTGGAAATTTGACATCAGGATGGCTGCTGAAATTCCCTTCCCGGATACATCTGCAATACAAAAGCCTACCTCATCCTTACTGAGCTGAATCACATCGTAATAGTCTCCACCCACTTCAAAATGCGGATGGTAAAAAGCTAAGATGCGGATGTCTTTATTGGAGGGAAGCTTCTCATTGGCCGGGATAAGCATGTTCTGCATCTTGCTGGCCAGTTCCATCTCCCGCTTCAATGCTTCCTGACGAAGGGACTCCTGAAACAGTCTCTTGTTTTCAATAGCAACGGTGATGATGTTTGAAAGGGTCTGTATAAAACGCAGATGCTTGATGATGGGGCTGACCCCTTCTCCCTCTTCCTCAATATCACCGATTAATACAAAAGCAATGGCTTTATCCTTGTGAGATACAGGGATGACAATATCTACCAGTTCCGGGAATTGCTGAGGTTCCGATGTAATGAATGATATCTCTTCATAGGGCAGAAGATCCCGCTTCACATCGACCTTTTCAAAAAACTTGTTTCCGAATCCGGAGTTAAGCAGGCACTCCCATTTATCGGAGAATTTCATTACGATGACCTTCCCGATATCCAGATCGTCGGTCAGCATTTTCTCATAGCGGCGAATCAGTTCACTGGTTGATACATTGTCATTGATTGCCAGTGTAATATCCAGCAATGCATTTAACTTGAATGTGGATACTTTGAGCCTGTTATCTGAGAATTTACCCATTTACTGGTTTTTGTTTATTTTTTTACCCTTTCAGAGTATGATCGGTCGCGTGTATCAACTTTAATCATTTCATCGGTATCGATAAACAGGGGCACCATGATCTTGGCTCCGGTCTCCAGTTCAGCCGGTTTCTGAGCTGAGGTGGAGGCCGTATTCCCTTTTTCACCGGGTTCTGTATATGTGATCTGGAGCTCAACAAAGGGAGGCAGGTCAACTGTAAGTGGAGTTTCGGTATCGGCATGTACCACTATTTCCACAGCTTGCCCCTCTTTCATAAGATCAGCATTCTCGATCATTTCGGCTTGTATGGAGATCTGTTCGAAGGTCTCCAGATGCATAAAATTCATGCCCAGATCGTCAATATAGAGGTATTGGTAGGGCCTTCTTTCCACCCGTGCAGTATTTACCTTTACACCTGCAGAAAAAGTATTTTCAATGACTTTTCCCGTAGTCAGGCTCTTCATTTTGGTTCTAACAAATGCCGGCCCCTTTCCGGGCTTTACATGCTGAAACTGAACGATGGTATAGAGGTCGTTATTAAATTCAAGGCACAATCCGTTTCTAAAATCTGATGTTGAAGCCATATGGTCTGTTTATAATGTAAATATATCAATATATTATTTGATTGCTCTTGTGCCTAAAGCAGCTTCTTTTTGGGTATGGTAGCAATGAAATCTTTCAGGTAAAAGGGTTCGAAATAAGCCACATCTTCAAACTGTTTAAGCCGATATTTTTTGAGTATTGGAGGAATCATTGTGGCTGATGAAGGATTGATTCCATCAATAAAATGGGCAGAGGGATGATCCAGGACCGCTTTGCATTTATCAGCTCCGTTTCCAAAGAAGCAAACCTGATGTGACTCCAGGATCTTCCGGTAACTTTCCTCATCGATAATATCGGCCGACACCTCTCTGAATAGTTCGCTTTTAAGGGTATAAAACCCGGCATATACCTCCATTCTTCTGGCGTCCAGCATGGGACAAAGCAAAAGGAGCTCGCCATGGATTGTGATCAGCTCCCTGACCGCAGCATGGGAAACTGCACCACTTGCCATGTTCTCCAGAGTCCCTGAGGCTAGCAGGGGTATTTCAAGGGCATAGGCAAGTCCTTTGGCTGTGGAGACCCCGATTCTTAAACCTGTATAGGACCCCGGACCTTTGCTTACCGCAATGGCGTCGAGGTCTTTAAGCTCTTTCCCAGCCTCGGTTACAGCTTGTCGGATAAATATATTCAGAAGACTTGCATGCGACCTTTCCTGGCCACTCTCCACCAGAGAAAGCTGCTGGTCCCCTTCCGAAAGAGCAACCGAACAGATATCGGTGGCTGTTTCAATATGCAAGATTAGGGGACCTGTCATTAGCTCTTAGTCCTTCTTCTTTTTATCACTTGCAAAAAGCTCCTCCTCAGGAACGACCTCCACAGGCAGATCATCCTTCAGCTGACGAGAAATGGCAGAATAGGGCGCTACAATAATTTCAGCATCCGGATCAAGGCCTTCGGTAATTTCGATATAGCTATTGTCCTGGATCCCTGTCTTGACCTCTTTCATCCAGGCCTTCCCTTCCGATACAACAAAAACCACCACCATGGGATCATCCCTGCTGCCTGTCTCTTCAGAGGGCAGCGTGACGTTGCTGACAGATCCGTCGGAGCTCACCTGGCCTATTTGCTGATCCTCCTTGACCGTAGCCGTTCCTGTAGTATCCATTCTTGTGCTAACCGCCTGGATGGGAATCGAATAGATTCCTGTTCTGCGGTCCGTTTGGATATCTGCTGTAGCAGACATACCAGGACGCAGGGGATATAGATTGGTTTCAGATATTTTATCTTCATATGATTCAGCCAGTACCAGGATCTTCACCATAAAATTGGTTACCTGGTCGGTAGATACCCCGGTGGTATTGGCAGAGACCGGAATTTCGGAAACCACTCCTTTGAACCTGGTGTCGGGATAGGCATCCACTTCAATAAGGGCAGTGTCGCGGTTGGTTACCCGGACAATATCATTTTCATTCACTTCCACTTCCACTTCCATCCGGCTAAGATCTGCAATGCGCAACATCTCTGTTCCCGACATCATGGATGTTCCTACCACGCGTTCTCCCAGTTCAACTGAGAGGCTTGATATGGTTCCGGTCATTGGAGCATAAATGGAAGTCTTGGTAAGACTTTCATCCGCCTCGTCCACGGTTGCCTGTGCACTCATAACAGAAAACTCAGCGGCTTCCGTTTCAGCAAGTGCAGAGTTATAATTAGTGAGTGATTGTTCATATTCCGATGTCGAAATGGCATCATCTTCATAGAGCTGCTTGCTCCTTTTGAAATCCAGATTGGCCATTTCCAGCTGGGCTTCACTTTGCTTTTGACGGGCCCTTGAATTCATGAGGGAAGCTTGTGCGCGGTTCCGGGCCATCTGATAGGCTTCCGGCTTGATTTTAAGCAAGTATTGACCTTTAACCACCTCGTCACCCTCTCTGACCACAAGATCTACAATTTCGCCTGATACATCGGGAGAGATAGCCACCTCTGTTTCGGGTTGGATTTTGCCGTTGGCGGTGATGACCTCCACAATCTCCCTCTCAATACCGGATTCAACAGCAACCTTCAGAAATCCTTCATTTCCAAACCAGCCTTGATTTTTTCCTATGGCCAGAACGATAAGGAGGACTACTGCTGAGCCAACTATGATGAATAATAATTTTTTTGATTTCATGGATGTGCAATATTTAAAGTGTGATGGGTTCTCCTTGATAAAAATTAAGAATTTCCGTTTTGAAAATAAAATCATATTTGGCCTGGAGCAGGTCAGATTGCGTGGAAATCAACTGGTTCTTGGACATGTTGTAATCGACCGTGTTGACAAGCCCCACTTCAAATTTCTTTTCGGTGTATTTGAATGACTCCTCCATGGAAACCAATGCTTGTTGTGTGGCGTTAAACTTTTTCAGGGCTGCCAATGCATCAGCATAGGCCTGCTGGATGCTGGCATAAAGGGCAAGCTGTCTGTTTTGCAGATCTAGTTGTGCCCTTTCATGCATGATCTTAGCATTTGCTATGCTTGAATTGATCTGCCAACCATTAAATATGGGAATGGTGAGCCCCAGCCCAATTCCACCGGACCTGTTGTCACGCATCTGTTCCATAAAGGAATAAGCTCCGAAGACAGGAATTTCCTGTGGATAGCTTACGACCGGTTCTCCGCTCATGGTTTCTCCAATGGGTATTTGCTGCGGAGGCCCGATCTCAACGACTTGCTCCCGGACATCGGAGTACCCTGAGTTATAATTGGCCGACAGATAGAGCTGGGGGGAGCGAGCACCTTTTGCAATGGCCAGGCCTTTTCCGGCGCTTTCCAGGCTCAACATGGCACTTTTTATCTCAGGCATTATCTCTTCAGCGATGCTGTAGACTTTCTGTGCATCCACAAGCAGTGGATTTTCATCCGGGTCGGCCAGTTCCGGAATAATCACATCAAATGCAGTATCGATGGGTAGATACAGTATCTGCTGCAAGTTCAGTAGGGAGATGGCAAGCTGGTTTTCGGCATTTACAAGGTTTAACTCTTCACCAGCGAACTGTGCCTGAAGTTCAAGGGCATTGCCCTTTGCCAATTTTCCGGCATCTACCATTTTTCTGGTACGTTCCACCTGCTGACCTGTAATTTCCAGATGGCTTACAGTGACTACCACGAGTTCTTTGTTGAACATAATGGACAAGTAGGCTGCAGCAATGTTGAGCGAGATATCGTTTTTCACGCTTTCCACATCCTGATAACTGGCCATCAGGATCAATTCGTTTTGCTGGATGGTATTCCTCACCTGAAGTCCGTTGAACAAATTTGTATAGGAGCTTAATCCCATATTAATGGAGTTAATCTGCTGATCTGAATACCGGTAGGTGGTTTGGTCCAGGGTACGCCCTGCGGAGAAGCTATAGTTTGCACTTCCACTCAGGTTGGGGATCTGTCCAAGCTTTGATTGCTTCAACAGGTTTTCGTTATATTCGGTGTTCAGAACCGATTGCTTAATCTGGATGTTGTTCTCCATGGCGTACTGCAAGCAGTCTTCCAGTGACCAGGCTTGCTGGGCAGAAAGGGAAAATCCCATGGCTAGCAATGCTAAGGAGAGGATGATTGATTTACGAATCATTATATAAGATTTTTAAAAGTCATTAAAGTTATATAAACAGTTCAAACTGAGTGCAAAAATCTCAAAATATATTGCATTATAAGGGGCTTGGGGATGTTTCTTATGTCAGAAGTAAGCGGGCAAGGAACCTTTCCATCCGGATAAATCAGCAGGGAGAGGTCAGGGTAACCATCCCCCGCTTAGTGAGTCAGAAGAAAGCAGAACGATTTTTCCTTTCAAAACAAGACTGGGTCCTGAGGCGCCTAAATGGCATGAATCAAAAGGATTGCAGAGGGACATTACCGCAAGTAGGAGGGACCATACAGGTCAGGGGGAAGGAATATCCGGTACGCTTACTTCGGGGCGATGAGGATGTCGAATCGGCCATCTGGAGAATCCTGCAAAAGGAGGCCCTGCTTTATTTGCCGGGAAGAGTTGCGGAACTTTCTGAAATACATGCTTATAAAATTAGTGGGCTAAAGATCAGAAAGATGAAAAGTCGGTGGGGGAGCTGCACGGCCAGGAAGAGCATAAACCTGAATAGTTGGATGGTGATGCTTCCGGAATATCTTTCTGACTATGTGATATTGCATGAACTGGCACATACCAGGGTCCCTGATCATAGCCAGCAATTCTGGGAAGAGCTTGATGGAATATGCGGTGGACTGTCTAAACAATACCGGAAGGAACTAAGGAGTCAGCAGATCATGTGTTTTCCTGTTTAGCTCCCGATCAATAAATTCCAAAAATTAATTCAAGGGTAAGGGTGATGGAGTTAAATGAAGGTTCTCCTTTCAGATCGATGTTATAGGAAGGGATAATATTCAGAAAGGTTTGTTTGTCCAGTTGTCGCTGATATCCCAGACCAATCCCCACATTGGTTTTAATTCTGGACTCCACAGCTCCCCCATTTAATATAATCTCACCGTACTCCTCCGAACTTGCCTTCAGACGTGTTACGATCAGTGTATTAAGTGACCCGGAGATCAATATAGCATTGGGGCCTTTTTCCCAGGGACGGAAGTAAACTGCTAAAGGGATACCCACGGTTTGTTCCATATAGGAGATCCTGATTTTGTCATCCGCATTTTCGGGTTCGACTCCGAAAATGTCTGGATACTCCATACCTGAGGAAGTTCTGTAAATATAGTCGATGCCTGCTTTCAGGAACCAGTATTCATATTCCCAGTAAATAAAACTTACCCCTCCCCCAAATCCGGGCTCCATAGTCGGCTCCTCCCCCCTGGCCTTGGAATAGTTGCCCTGTATGTTTCCTCCAAGATAAACATTGATCTGTGCCTGGGCGGCAACAGACACAAAGAAAAATACAAGCAGGAAAACAGCTCTTTTAATCATCATCATCACGAGGTTTACACAAAGCTAATACATATTTTATTTGATAGCTCAGGAATTTATCAAATGAAGGTAGCCGCTACCTTATTAAAAGAAGCGGCTACAGTATGAATGCAACTCTGATTGTTCAATTACAGCAAAGGCCGCTTGAGTGTGAGCTACTTTTTATCAAATACATATTTCTCCACCATTTCACCCATGTCAGAGGCACCTGTGAAAGCCACCACCAGGTTTTCCTCCTTCATCACCATGATTTGAGTCGAGGTATATTCACCTCCTTCATATGATCCTTTGGTGATTATTTTGATGGTATTTGTCTTTTTGTCAAAGGTGGCAGTTGACTTGGTAACTGACTCCATGAGTCCAACATTTTCAGTTACTTCTCCGTCCAGGGTGTAATGCATCTTACTCACGTACTCCTGGCCATCCCACTCATTTACATTTGTCACATCAAGTGTCTTTTTAGTATGTTCCACTGTCTTTATTTTCGGAGCAAAGCTGAAATCATATCCTAATTCACTTTTACTTTCATTGAGCTTCCACTCTCCGGAGAATTTTACCTTCTGGCTAAAGGCAGTGGCGGACAAAAAAGCCAAGGCAATAATAAATACAAAATTTTTCATTTTCAGTTGATTTTAACCGGT
>RCNC010002803.1_pt1 | contig 11527 bp, 10 predicted proteins | sample 2041301 | NCBI WGS metagenome assembly RCNC01 (sample SAMN09708231, study PRJNA481090) | Marine sediment metagenome, whole genome shotgun sequencing project. | biome: marine sediment; feature: ocean; material: sediment; isolation source: Sewage treatment plant 13A marine sediment (STP13A) ... | reverse complement strand
AGCCTGATAAAATTATTGGGGTTATTAACCTCGTGGGCCACACCGGAGACAAGCGTTCCCAAAGCAACCATTTTACTGGCCTGAAAAAGCTGCTCTTGATGTAACCTTTCCCGTTCTTCAGCTTGCTTTCGCTCGGTGATGTCGCGTCCAACACCCCTAAATCCTGTGGGCTGACCTCTTGAATCACGAATCAGTGCTACAGAGCACTCGACAAATCTCCTTGTTCCATCCTTTGTGACGTTTTCCCAATCGAATGCCAGGGCGGGTTTCCCTGTTCGATAAACTTCGTTAAAAGTTTTGAATACTTTCTGAGCAGTATCTTCAGTCATAAAATGTCGATTGTTCATGCCGACCAACTCTTCTTTAGAATAACCCAGATGTTTTAAAAAAGCCGGATTGACGAAGGTTATATTTCCAGACAGATCAACCTCATAATATCCGTCTTCCATGCTGTTAAGAATATTTCTATATTTCTTTTCGCTTTCATTCAAAGCCTCCTCGGCCTGTACCCGATCGATAATTTCTCCTCTGTATGCTTGATAAGTCTCCTTCAATTCCTTAAACTGCATTTCTGTTGTTGTAAAGGCTTTTGAAAAGCTAAGGGATATAATAAATGCCTGGAAAAAAATAAAAATAAAAAGGCCAAACGGCGCAAAATATCCGGTCTGGATTACATTTTCAGCGTACATCATATCGTTTATTACTGTAAAAGCTAAAATCATAAAGCCAAGAAGAAAAACAAAGGCCCCGTCTCTCTTTCTGATCAAAGCAACAATTGGCACATAAAGTCCGTATATAATGGCTATCAGGGTTATGATTTGGTATGCTTGAAGTGTATGTGAAAAAACTCTTGCGGGGGTAAAAACCACAACACATGAAAAAGCACAACCTGAAACTACTATGAAATGGGAAACTCGCTTTGAAGTTTCCAGATAAAAAAGGGATTGCATAAATAGGATAAAAGCAGGAACAGCAAGATAATAAGAAAGATATTCAAGCTTGATCATTAACTCCCAAGCTGTATTTGGGAAAAGATGAATAAAATATCTTTCACCTGTAGTGATAAGCCTTAACGCAACCAGAAAACAGAAAATACTAAAATAAAGCGGTGAACGATCCTTTTTTCTGAGCGTAAAAAGACCAAGATGGTACAGCGCCATAATAAAAATACTACCCAATATAAATAGATCAAATTTAAGCCTTTTCTCTTTGATGTCCCGAATTTCCTTCTCATGTCCCAACAGGACAACTTCTCTGACTCCGCCTCGTCTGTGATGAAAATTAGACACCTGGAAAATGATCTCGATCTGGTTTGTTTCAACTTGAAAATCGATTACCTGTGGAAAATATCGAGGAACTGTAGTTTCACGATCTTTCCCTGCCGTTCCCACTAAGCATACCTTTTGTCCATTTAAATAGGCAGTAAATGCAGTACCCATACTTAATAATTTTAAAGCAAATGGTTCCTTTGACTCATTGAGAAGAATTTTCAAGCGATATGTGGCATATCCATTTCCGGGAAGATTCTTTCCCTCTAATTTATAGCTGTTCCAATACCCCGGTACTTTGATAAATCCGGTTTTTTTTGGCGGAGTTGCCTTGGAAAAATCCATGGGTTTTAAATGTTGTTTCCAGTAAAACTCATACTGGCCTGAAAGGTTAACCGGACCATCTCTTTTAAAATCCCAATCTGTTAGATCGAGAACTCCGTTAACTGCTTTGGGGGGAATCCTTTCTTGGAAATCATAACGGCAGGCAGCAAAAAGCAACAAAGAGGAAATAATTAAAAATAATAAGCAGTTGTGTAAATTAGATCTCATAACCATAACTTCTCAAGCTTCAAACCCTATCCTTTTCTTTGGAATAAAATTCCTGGTTGTCGTAAAAAGTCCGGGGGATTTTATTTTGAGCGTATTCCGGCGTTTTAAGTTTGGAACACCCGAGGATCATCCAGATCTTGGACAATCTATTCTGGCCGGTGACCCACTGCCGGATTCTAATAAATGGGAATTTTTCGGTTCTGTCCACGGCAACCCGGATGTACAGCAGCTCCAGACAGTTTATCATCACAATAAAACCGATAATGGTGTTGAAACATAGATAATTGGTAAAAGCCCCTGGTTGATAAAGGGGTGAAGATTTAAAAATGTAGCAGAAGGAATAGATCTGAAAAACCAGGTACGCCAGGCCAATCGTCAATAAAAGAATCCCAAGAAGCCCCTTGGCCTGATAGAACATTCGATCCCTGGACTCTAACTCGGAACAGATATCAATTCTTTCTTTTTCCGATGGTATCTCTTTGCCGTACGCCACAAAATTCAACCATAACCGGTAGGCCCGTTCCCTCTCACGGAAATAACCCCCGAAAAAGAAACTGAATATGCTCGTAAGGGCGGCGGAAGAAATTAAGAAGGCGCCTGGATTATACATGAGAACCTCTCAATTTGGATATTAACGACACAGTTGAATTTAAAACCACGAACATGCTTCAAAGTCAATCTTCATTATTATTTTATTTTCTATTTACAGATAAAACCTTCAATGATATTTAACTGATACAGCCTATTGATACAGATTTTCGTCCCGTGATATTGACACCTAAAATCTGCATTATTTTTTTCAAAGGTCTCACCTTATATTTATGTTTATTGTTTGTAATTTATGTGATAATTTTATTGATAAGGATATATTTTATCATCTTTCTTAGTGCTTTGATATTTTGGTGGCAATAAAAGAAATATTGGCATAAAAATGACATTGCAAAAGGAGTGGGAAATGAAAGTAAGCAGAGTTGCCCAGATGAGGTCTCTGGATCGATATGCCACAGAAAAACTCGCCATACCGGAAGAGATTTTAATGGAAAACGCGGGGGAGGCTTCGTATTTTGTTATAATGGATGAATTCGGGGTTGCGTATAAAAAATTCGTGATCATTTGCGGTATCGGTAATAACGGAGGTGATGGATTTGTTATCGCAAGAAAAATTCACTCAAATGGTGGAGATGTAAAGGTCTTTATTCTTGGGGATGTGAATAAATATAAAGGTGCGGCAAAAAAGAATTTTGATATTATATCCGGATTGCAGATTGAGATCAGGCACGTTGAATCTGTTGATTCGATAAAGAGTGATGTCCTGCATTGCAACGCAATAGTTGACGCAATCTTTGGAACGGGTTTAACGAGAGATGTGGAAGGACTCTATAGAGATGTCATTCGGTTAATAAACAAAAGCGGGAAAAAGGTTTTCAGCGTTGATATCCCCTCCGGTATCAATGGCGATACCGGAGAAATTATGGGTTCCGCAGTTAAGGCAAACTATACCGTAACTTTTGGCCTTCCCAAGATAGGAAATATGCTTTTCCCCGGTCATGAACATTGTGGTAAATTGTATGTTTCACATATATCTTTTCCTCCATCACTCTACAATCAAGATTCGATAAAAGTTGAAATCAACAATTACATTAAACTTCCCCCAAAAAACAGAATTGCCCATAAGGGAGATTTTGGTGAGGTTCTCTTCATTGCAGGTGCTTTGAGCTATTTTGGAGCACCCTATTTCTCTGCCCTTTCGTTTCTGAAGGCTGGCGGAGGGTATTCCCGCCTTGCTGCACCAATTTCTTTGACACCTTTTATTGCCAATAAGGGAAGTGAAATTGTTTTTATCCCACAAAAAGAAACGGACTCGGGGAGCATCTCTTTAGAGAACAAAGATGCACTACTTGAGCTTTCTGAAAAAATGGATATGGTGGTCATAGGCCCTGGCTTATCATTAAATGAAGAAACACAACAACTAACAAGAGAACTGGTAAAGAAAATTGAAAAGCCGCTCCTTATAGATGGTGATGGAATTACCGCCGTTTCCAAAGATCTTGTTACATTAAAACAGAGAAAGGCGCCTACCCTTTTGACTCCTCATATGGGAGAGATGTCCAGAATTACAAAAATGAGTGTAAGCGATCTATACAAAAATAAAATAGATATTCTCCAGAGTACCTCAAAGGAGTTGAATTCAATTATCGTTTTAAAGGGGGCCCATTCACTGATAGGCTATCCCGATGAAAAGGTCTATATTAATATGAGTGGTAATCCAGGGATGGCTTCGGCAGGATCGGGGGATATCCTGACAGGAACCATTGCCGCCATGTTTGGTCTTGGCTTGTCCATTGAAGATGCGGTAAGAAAAGGTGTGTTCATTCATGGGTTTTCCGGCGACCTTGCAGCAAAAGATTTGGGTGAAGATGGAATTACGGCTCAGGATATACTCGATTATCTACCACTTGCAATGAAGTTTGATCGGGAAGGTTTCGACGAAACCTTAAAGGTCGTTTATAAAGGCGCTCGTGTTATTTAATGCCTGAACGATAACTGTCTTTTTTGCCAATATCTGCGCCTGCCCCACCTGTCCTGTGAAATTCATGTCTATGAGGAGGGAAGCGAATTTCGCCGGGGTAGCTCCGGAAGATGGTACCGGGCGGTTATTTTTTTCGCATGCCCCTCCTGGGCATAGGCCTTACGGGCCGGAGGCTTGATCTTAAACGAAAATCCTCATTAATCAACAGACTCAAATATCATCATCCTTGACATGGAAAACTCACTTTAGTATTAACGCTATGAATAATTTTGTGAAAGCAACCCGGCTGCAAGGGAATCAAAAACAAACTAAGGGGGTTAAGTAATGAAAAAAATAATTGCAATCATTGCAAGTCTGGTGCTGGCCATATCTCTTTTTTCATGCGCGGGACCAACACAACAGGAAAGAGGAGCAAAAACAGGGGCTTTGATTGGCGCTGCAGGTGGCGCAATTCTTGGTCAGGTTATTGGTGGGCATACAGAATCCACTCTTCTCGGAGCAGCAATCGGCACAGCTATTGGTGGTATCGCCGGTCATCAAATCGGTGCGTATATGGACAGACAGGAGCAAGAATTGAGAGCTGCGATGGCTACAAGCGAAGCCGCCAGTATCAGAAGAACACAGGATGTTTTAAGCGCCACTTTCCAGTCTGAGGTCTTGTTTGACTTTGACTCCTCAATTCTGAAACCTGGTGCATATGGGGAGATCGGCAGAGTTGCTAATGTATTAAACAGATATCCACAGACAACAATCAGGGTCGAGGGCCATACCGATTCAAAAGGTTCTGAAGCATATAATCAAACTTTGTCTGAAAAACGGTCACTGGCGGTTAAGAGTGCTCTGACGCAAAGGGGGGTAGATCCGGCAAGAATACAGACCGTGGGTTTTGGTGAGTCACAACCCATATCTTCAAATGACGCAATGAATAGAAGGGTTGTCATTGTAATTATACCCACTTAGAAAATTCTAAGAAGGGAGGTTAAAAATGAGAGTTTTAGGTGTAGCCTTACTATTGATAATTTGTTTTTCTCCTTTGAATACTTTTGGCGGGTGTATAAAAGGAGATTGTATGAACGGACAAGGTACGTTCATCTATCCCGATGGTGATAAATACACGGGTCAATTTAAAGATGGCAAGATGAATGGCAAAGGAACGTTGACATCTCCTGATGGCGAAAAATATGTGGGTGAATTCAATAGCGACATGTTGAACGGACATGGAATTCTGGTTCGGCCAAACGGAGTTAAATATGTGGGCCAATTCAAAGATAATAAGCTCCACGGACAAGGGACTTTGACTTCTCCAAACGGCAAGACAATGGTCGGCAAGTTTAAATTTGGTGAGTTTGTCGGGAAATAACCAAAAACATGTCGCCCACTAACCTCTTACGACAAAAGTTTGCACCACATCAAAGAGATCATTTACGCTAACGGGCTTGGCGAGGAAGGCATCTGCCCCGGAGTTCCTGGCGGGTTGCTCATTGGCAGGATTGTCAGACATCAGAAGGCATTTTTTTCCCGGATTCTTTTTCTTGAATTTAGCCATAAATTCAAATCCGTTCAACCCAGGCACGTCAATCTCTGAAATAATTATGTCGAAACTCTCATAATCCTCTATATATTTCCAGGCAGCCAAACCGTTATCAAAAGATAAGACATCTCTGTTTACACAATACATTAAAACTGTTACCACAAAATCTCGGGCCAGCAGATCATCATCAATAACAGCTATCTTCACATTTGGTATATTGACTTGGTTCACGCTACTTTTAGAAAATCCACTTCTTGAATTTGGAATTTGAATATAAGAGCCTCACAGATCTTGTTCAAATTATCGGTGAGAGCCTTTTTCCTGAAATGACCCTTGAGACGGTCCTCAGCCAGAGCTTTAGCCATCACGGCCAGAAGCTGAACTCGCTGATGAAACAGATGCTCCTCCGAGGTCTTTTCTTTGGAAACAATGTCTGCCTGGAAATCAAATTCGGTGTTTTTTAAATTTAAGGACTCGCTTACCATATGGAGGGAATGATAAAAAACATGATTCGCATTTTCTATGATCGCCTTTTTTCGGTAATTCCCAAGGGGGCAGTCTTTTAAATAGGCCTTGGCCATGATAATAAGAAGTTTTAATCGTGATGAAAAAACATCATCATCCGACATGACTCTCATCTCCACGGGCTCCGGTCCCAATTTAATCATAATACGCCCCTCTCTTCGAGTCTCTTAGTAAAATACATTACCACGACGTCATCTAATATCCTATATTTTTTAACCTATTAGGACATCGATGTCAATAAATATTCTCAGAAATTTAGCCGGTTTAAAAGTTCCTTTTTTTCTTTTTCCGTCAAATTACGCCAGGCTCCCTCGGCCAGCGTTCCCAGTTTAATTTTTGAAACCCTTATCCGCCTTAATCTTGTCACATGGTTACCAACTTTTCTGACCATGCGCCGTATCTGCCTGTTTCTGCCCTCTTTGAGTATTATACGAAAACGTCTGGAAGAAATCCTCTGGATCTTGGCGGGTCTGGTTTTGCTCCCCATCATCGGCAACCCTCCGGCAATGTTCCGGAGGGACCCGTCGGTTATGGGCCTTGAGACAGTAACATCATATTCTTTTTCATGATCAAAGGAAGGGTGTGAAAGCCTGTGGTGGAGTGTGCCGTCGTTGGTCAGAATCAGAAGTCCGGTTGAGTCCTTATCAAGCCTTCCTATGGGATATATCCGCTGGGGAATATCTATAAGATCAAGAACTATCTTTTCACCAGGATGACTACAGCTTGTGACATATCCTTTCGGCTTGTTCAGCGCTATATACATTGGCTCACTTTTTAGCGCTATAATCTTTCCATCAAATTCTACGCTGTCTTTCTCCGGGTCTACCTTTGTGCCAAGCTCGGTAGCAACCCTGTTGTTCACCCTTACAAGCCCTTCTCTAATATATTCTTCTCCCTTCCTTCTGGAACAGATGCCGGCTTCGGAAAGATATTTTTGCAAACGCATCGTAGTCATGGCAGGAAACTTAAGACCTGTAATCTGCGTTGATTTTTACATAGTCCACGGAAAAATCACAGGTATACATCAAATCAGAACCCCGGCCCATGTTTAAATCAACGGTTACTACAAATTCCGATTTCTTGAGAACTTTTGTGGCTTCAGCCTCCACGGCTTTTCCGCAACTAATACCGGCTTTAACCAATTGGACACCATCAAAATAAATATCTATCTTATCAGGATCTACTTTAGCATCCGCCCTGCCCACAGCGCCAGCAATACGCCCCCAGTTGGCATCCTCTCCGAAAAATGAAGTCTTTACCAGAGGAGAATGGGCAACAGTATCTGCAACTTTCCAGGCATCAGAGTCCGACACCGCTCCCCGAACCATAATTTCAACCAGCTTTGTAACCCCTTCCCCGTCTCTTATTAGCTGTTTGGCCAAGTCCAAAAAGATTTCATCTAAAACTTTTTGAAAAATATCTCTTTGGGCTACGCTTCGAATAAAAGCTCCGGACAGCCCGTTTGCCATAACCAGAACCGTATCATTGGTGCTTGTATCCCCGTCAATGGTTATCCGGTTAAAAGACCGGTGTACAGCCTTAACCAAAGTCTCTTTTAAAATTTCCGGTTCTGCTCCAACATCGGTAAAGACAAAGCAAAGCATTGTGGCCATATCCGGACGGATCATTCCTGCCCCTTTTGCAACACCGGTAACTGTAAAAGTCTTCCCTTCCACAATTCCCTGTGCGGAGACCATCTTAGGAACCGTGTCTGTTGTCATTATCGACCTGGCAAAGTCAGGAATTCCTTCAGGTTGAAGTGATTTAACAAGGTCGGGAATCGCTGTTTTAATCTTTTCAATCGGCATGGGTTCACCGATAACACCTGTTGAAGCCACAAACACCAAGTCGTTTGAAATCCCGAGTTCAGATGCTGCTAAGCTTGCCATGGCTCCGGCATCACGCATCCCCTGCTCGCCGGTACAGCAGTTGGCATTGCCGCTGTTGACAATAATCGCCTGGCAGACACCTGATTTTATCAACTCCATGTCGAGAAGAACAGGTGCTGCCTTTACCCGGTTTTTAGTAAACACACCTGCGACACTTGCCGGTACCTGTGAATAGATAAGTCCGAGATCCTTTTTGCCTTTTTTCTTAAGCTCCGCAGCAACTCCTGCAGCCTTAAAGCCTGGACACATTATAACGTTCATATTTGTCCTCTTTGTGAGCCATCAGTTAACAAACATGGAATTTATTTTGACGTTACCATACCTTTACTTTATCGATTCCGTTTGACAGAATAGTCAAATATTGTCAATCTGCATTATAAAATGATGAAGAACTTTAAAATTATCATCGAATATGACGGCACCGCCTATCACGGTTGGCAGCGTCAGGCCAGTGATCAGACCATACAGGGCGAAATTGAGAAAGCCCTGTTGACCATGACGGAAAACAAGGTAACTCTAACGGGTTCCGGCAGAACAGATGCCGGCGTGCATGCCTTTGGACAGGTCGCAAACTTTCACTGCCACACAGCATTGGGTCCCGGTGTTTTTCAAAAAGGCCTTAACAGCCTTTTGCCCAAAGATATTGTCATCACGGCGTGTACACAGGTTTCAGCGAAATTTCATGCCCGATATGATGTTAAAAGCAAATCTTACCATTACAGAATATTAAATCGCAACCTCCCTGCCGCAATCTTCAGGCAGTATACCTGGCACATCCGAAAGAAACTCGATCTGGATGGTATGGTCGGCTCACTGCGTTATATCATCGGGACCCACGATTTCAAGGCGTTTGAAGGGACAGGGAGTCCCAGAGCCAACACCATCCGCTCTGTTATGCATGCGAATCTCGAAAATATAGATGACGGATATCTGATTTTTAAAATAGAAGGGAACGGCTTCTTGAGATTTATGGTGCGAAATATTGTCGGGACACTTGTGGATGTTGGTCTTGGCAAAATCACACCCAATGACTTCAACAAGATACTTTTGTCAAAGGATCGAAACCTTGCCGGTGTAACTGCTCCGGCGCACGGGTTATTCCTTATGCAGGTTAACTATCAAGTTTAATCCCTGTTTTTCATTTTTCGCACCTGCTCATTGTAATATGAAATAACCTCCCTACGGTTAAGCATCCCGATAAGAATACCATGATCATCATCCTTTACAACAGGAAGACTGTCAATATTTTTAATAGTAAACTTCTGCAATACAGCATTCAGATCCTCTGAGGGCGTAGTTAATATAATGTCAAAAGTGGCAACATCATTCATCACCACAAGATTCCCTATGCCCCGCGAAAAGATTACACTTCTGATATCTGTGCTGGAGAATATCCCCACCAGTCTATTAAACTGATCCACAACCGGAAAGTAGTGCTGCTTTGTCTCGACAAAAAACTCCCTGAAATCATGAAAGGTCATGTTCCTGGGGATAACTTCCACCTTTTTGACAAGGTGCAGTAGATTTTTGACTCTGATAGTCTGCAATATATCGACGAAAAAATCTCCTGCATGGGCTGGAGAGTTGATCTTACTTTTGACCTGTTTTTCATAGATGTTCCATTTACGTGCCGCAAGATAAGATACTGAACAGACCAGAAGGCTGGGCAGAAGCAGATGATACGAGTTGGTCATTTCACTAACAAATATGATGGTAGAAATCGGAGTGTTTGACACAGCCGTAAAAAAGCCTGCCATACCAACCACAACAAACGCCCCGGGTTCAGTGACAACACCAGGCATGATCTGGTGAAAAACTTTTCCCACCACTCCGCCCATTGCGCCGCCGATTACAATGGATGGGCCGAACACCCCGCCGCTCCCCCCGGACCCGATGGAAAATGATGTGGTCAACACTTTACCAATAGCAAGAAAAAGCAAAAACGGAATGGTCAGCTCATTGTGCAGTGCTTGTTGGGCAAAACCATATCCAAAAGCCAGGGTCTGGGGCCAGAAGAAACCGACTATACCGGTACACAGTCCTCCTATAGCCGGCTTGAAGTGATTGGGGATCTTAATGGAATGGGATACTTTTACGACTCCGTAAAAGAATTTGACATAGAAAGCAGCCATCCCCACAAGAACAAGAGACAGCACCAGGTAAGGCCCTAATTCCAGGGGATTGCGAAAAATAAAATCAGGCGACTCAAACATAGACCCCCATCCGAATACCAGGCAAAACAGGCAATAAGCAACCACCGAAGAAATTCCCGCAGGGATAATAACTTCGGACTCAAGTTCCGGATCACGATAAAGCACCTCGGCAGCGAAAATAGCGCCGGCCAAGGGGGCTCGGAAAATACTGCCGATTCCGGCGCCGACCCCGGCGGCCATCATTATTCTCCGCTCCCGTTCTGAAAGTTTTAAAACTGTTGCCAGAAACGAACCGAATCCCGCTCCTATTTGAGCAATGGGGCCCTCCCGTCCCCCTGAACCACCGGTTGTCAGTGTAAGAGCGGAAGCTATGGTCTTAATCAATGGAACTCTGGCGCGCATGAAGCCGCCCTGTCTATGATAAGCGTCAATTGCAGCATCTGTACCGTGTCCTTCAGCTTCCGGAGCATAGGTATATACCAGCCATCCGCTAATAAGACCGCCAAGTGCAGGAAGAAAAAGAAGGGTAATACGGTTGAATGGGGTGCCTGTGGGTGACAAAAGATGATGTTCACCGGCCGGTGGAGGGGGCCGATAACCGGCCATAAAATCCATAAAATAATGTAGCCCGAGCCGGCACAGGTAATGAAAAACAATGGATCCAAGGCCGGCGATAAGCCCTATTAATATGAAGTATAAAGTCCATTTGCCGGCCTGGGCGAAATTGGTGGACTGCTCTTTGCCGACAATAGATTGGATGATTTTTTTTAAACTATTCAATAGTGCCACATGGTAGCCTGTCCAGAGTATTGGTAAATTCTATGACTTCATTATTTTTTACGCATTCAGTCCTTTCAGATCTTCAACCCCCTGCAGAATGATATCGAAAAGCTCAGGTATCTCGCTCTCCTCCAGGCAAGAAAAAGCTATTCTCATATCCCTTTCCCCTATTGATATAAGACCAACACCGTATTTTTCAAGGAGGTGGAGCCTGAGCGTCTCAGAATCCACCAATTTTAACCTTATACACATAAAATAACCGGAATTAAAAGGATAAACATCCCAGGCATCTTTGTATC
>RCNC010002800.1_pt1 | contig 11533 bp, 8 predicted proteins | sample 2041301 | NCBI WGS metagenome assembly RCNC01 (sample SAMN09708231, study PRJNA481090) | Marine sediment metagenome, whole genome shotgun sequencing project. | biome: marine sediment; feature: ocean; material: sediment; isolation source: Sewage treatment plant 13A marine sediment (STP13A) ... | reverse complement strand
ATTGTGATTTACCTACTACCCCTCAGACTGGTTCCACCCAGCCCGAAGGGTCTTCGATGGTGCCGTACTGAATATCCTGGATGGACTGGAAAAACTTGTGGGCCATAGGGCCGACCCGGCCGTCGCCGACGGTGATAACCGTATCCTCGTACTTAAGCTCGCCCACCGGAGAAATGACCGCTGCGGTGCCGGAACCGAAGATTTCCTTCAACTGCCCCGACGTGTGGGCGGCCATCACTTCGTCGATACTGATTTTTCTTTCGGACACCGTCATGCCCCATGATTTGCCCAGTTCGAGCACCGAATCGCGGGTGATGCCGGGCAGGATGCTGCCTGAAAGCATGGGCGTAATCAGTTCGTCGCCGATGACGAAAAAGATGTTCATGGCACCGACCTCTTCCACATACTTCTGCTCCACGCCGTCCAGCCACAGCACCTGGGTGTAACCGGCCTTGTGGGCCTTGTCGCCGGCAAGCAGGCTGGCGGCATAGTTGCCCAGGGTCTTGGTGTCACCCACACCGCCGCGAACCGCCCGCACATGCTCCTTGGTGACCATGATCTTCACCGGGTTGAACCCTTCGGCGTAGTAGGCTCCCACCGGGCTGAGAATAATGAAGAACCGGTAGGTAAAAGAGGCCCGGACGCCCAGGAAGGGGTCGGTGGCGATGATGGTTGGCCGGATGTATAGCGAGGTCCCCGGAGCGCTAGGTATCCAGTCTTTTTCGACGGTGAGCAGCTGCTTGAGGGCCTTCAGGGCAAAGGCTTCGTCGATTTCGGGGATGCAGAGCTTGCGGTTGGACGCATTGAGGCGCCTGAAGTTTTCCTGGGGGCGAAACAGTTGAACGCCCCCTTGCTGGTTGCGGTAGGCCTTCATGCCTTCGAAGACCCCTTGACCATAGTGGAGGACCATGGTGGATGGCTCCATCACCAGGGGTGCGTAAGGCTCGATGCGGGGATTGTACCATCCTTTTTCAACGCTGTAGTCCATGTTGAACATGTGATCGGTGAAGATTGTGCCGAACCCCAGCTTGTTTTCATCCGGTTTGGCTTTCAGCTGCTCGGCTTTTTTGATTGTGACTTGCATGATGGGTCCTCCTCGGTGGATAAAACGGTCTCGGTCCGGCGCCCGGATCAAGGAAACTAAAATAAATTAGAACAGTTCAGGAAAAGTAAAGACGGACAGACATACCCGTTATAGGTACACTTATTTTACCCATGAATCAAGGCAATCAATACATCGAGTGAGTGGTGCCGGCATCGAACAGATGCAGGTGATTCAGGTTCATGGCCATGCGAAGTTGCTGGCCTGCTTTAAAGATTCTATGGCCTTCACTTTTGGCTATGAATGTGACGCCATTAAAATCCATGTGCATGTGGGTTTCACCACCCAGCGGCTCGACCACCTCTACCGTGCCGTCCACCTTCCATTCCTCGGGAAAGTGGCTGTTGCCGTTGTCCACGGTAAAATCTTCGGTGCGCAGGCCCATGATCACATCAGTCTCCGCCCGGACCATCATGCCTGTCTTTTCGGGGATGGGTACGTTGAGCTGGTCGTTGAGGCGAACCATCAGGCGTTCGTTGCTTTTAACGATGCGGGCGGGCACCAGGTTCATGGGTGGACTGCCGATAAAGCCGGCCACGAAGGTGTTGGCCGGGTTCTGAAACAGCTCGATGGGTTGACCCACCTGCTCGATGTTGCCGTCGCGCATTACTACGATACGGTTGGCCAGAGTCATGGCCTCCACCTGGTCGTGGGTGACGTAGATAATCGTGGACTGGACCTTCTGGTGCAGCCGTTTGATTTCCGTTCGCATCTGGGTTCTCAGTTTGGCGTCCAGATTGGACAGGGGCTCGTCGAATAGAAATACCGATGGCTTGCGCACGATGGCCCGGCCCATGGCCACCCGCTGCCGCTGCCCGCCGGAGAGTTCGTGGGGTTTGCGGTGCAGTAGTTCTTCCAGGCCCAGGATAGCGGCCGCTTCGTTGACCCTTTGGAGGATTTCCGCCTTGGGGGTTTTGCTCAGCTTCAGCCCGAAGCTCATGTTGCCGAAGACGTTCATGTGGGGGTATAGGGCGTAGTTTTGGAATACCATGGCCACGTCCCGGTCCTTGGGGGCCACGTCGTTGACGATGCGGTCACCGATGCTGACCGTGCCCAATGTGATTTTCTCCAGCCCGGCTACCATGCGCAGCACGGTGGATTTACCACAGCCGGAGGGGCCCACCAGGACCACGAACTCCTTGTCTGTGATGTCCAGGCTGATGCCGTGGACCACTTCTGTTTTGCCGAATCGTTTAACGATGTCCTTGATTATGACCTGTGCCATGGAACCCCTGTTCTGGATGGTTAGTTTGCGTAGTGAAAAATGAGCACGCTTTTCCGGTTCAAGTCAAGCACTCTTTGCACGGATGCCGGTATTTTCCCAGATCCTTGGTGCTGTTCATCAATGTATCGACCTTTTAATAAATGCTTGACTCGTGGGTGTGAACCCATTACTCTTATTTTATATCGGGCGGATCTATCTTCTTTTCTATCTATTTTCAAACCGTTACATACAATCAGGAGGAGCGTGCAGCCATGATGAAAAAACTCATGATGTTGATGGTATTGGTGATTCTGGCGGTTTTCGCTGCCGATCAGGTTTTTGCGAAACCTATTGAAATTCAATGGTGGCACGCCATGCGGGGTGCTCGGGGCGAAACCCTGAAAAAGATCGTGGATGCCTTTAACGCATCCCAGAAAGACTATGTGGTGGTGGAAACCAACAAGGGCAATTACGACGAGACGGTCAATGCCGGCGTGGCCGCCTATCGAGCCAAAAAGCATCCCCATATCCTGCAGTCTTTCGAAGTAGGCACGCTCACCATGATGCTCTCCGGGGCCATCTATCCGGTCTACAAGCTCATGGCCGATCAGGGCTACACAATCGACTGGTCCAGTTACCTGCAGCCGGTTCTTTCATACTATGTGGACGAAAACGAGAACCTGCTTTCCATGCCGTTCAACTCGTCTACACCGGTCATGTACTACAACGTGGACCTGTTCAAAAAGGCCGGTATCGACCTGCCCTCCAAGACCGAACCGCTGACTTGGGACCAGATGGGCGATATTACCGCTAAACTCATCGCCTCCGGAGTGAAAAAAGGCATGGTTACCTCCTGGCAGTCCTGGACCCAGGTGGAAAACTACAGCGCTGTGCACGACCTGGCATTTGCGTCCAAGGCCAACGGTTACGAGGGCCTGGACACTGAACTGCTGATTAACAATGCCCAGGTGGTCAACCACCTCACCCGGCTTAAATCCTGGATGGCGGACAACCGCTTTTCCTACGAAGGTCAGAAATACCAGGGACCCCAGGCCGCTTTTGTCGGCGGGGACGCAGCCATTTTGATGGAATCCATCAGCGGCATCGGCAATGTCAAGAAAAATGCCAAATTCGCCTGGGATCTGGCCCCGCTGCCGGTAGAAGCAAGCATGAAGGCGCCCCAAAACAGCATCATCGGCGGTGCCTCCCTTTGGGTCATGACGGGTCATCCCAAAAAAGACTACAAGGGCGTGGCCGCTTTCATGGATTTTCTGGCCCAGAACGACATGCAGGAGCTGTGGCACATGGAGACCGGCTATTTCCCTATTACCATCACGGCCTATGAGGACTTGAAGAAAAAGGGCTATTTCGAGGAAAATCCCTACCAGGAGGTCGGAATCCTGCAGATGACCCGCCGTAAGCCGACGAAGAACTCCAGGGGGCTGCGCCTGGGCTATTTTGTCCAGATCCGCAATATCATCAACGAAGAGATGGAGCTGCTCTGGAACGGCTCCAAGACGCCGCAGCAGGCCATGGACGCCGCGGTATCCAGAAGCAACGACAAGCTGCGTGAATTTGAGAAAACCTACAAGTAGACATTCCAAAAAACAGCGGTATACTCCTAACGGTGCACCGGTTGATGCGCGATATCATGCGCCGGTGCACCGTTAGACCCTTAATCCTTCTATTTAAATTTTGACGGATTCGTAAAAAGTCCGATATCTGTGTTACGCTTCATCCTTCGTCACTGCGGCGTACCGTAAGTACGCCTCATTCCTTAGGATTCGCAAGCCTTGATCTCGGGCTTTTTACGAATCCGTCGGAAATGCGACTTTTTACGAGACCATCAATATTTAAAACAATTTTTGACAATCGAAGACCGGTGCCGGTTAATAAATGTTGACTATTTGCTTGACCGACCACTTTATCCACCCTAAACTTCAATGAAGTTGACAAATGGTAAAAGGTCATTGAACGGTAAGGATCGACACACACACGGGGCTGCCTTTTATCTTACTAAGTCCACGAGAGCCCCGACACCCCACATCACTCTGGGTGTCTTTTTTTCATCTCTAAGCTAAAGAAAAAATTGAGTATGCCGATATGACCACAGCAGAAGGAAACCATTTTCAATAACCAATAGCCCGGCTCGTTCTTGCGTTAAACCACCCGGATTTTCACCGGGTCAGGGGATTTACTGATTCACGAAGCCACCTCTGAAACGCTGCATTTCTGACGGCACAATGGGACAGACCTGGTCTGATACTCTTTCTGATCTGGAAGGCTGCTGTAAATGAAAGCACAGAAACCTTTTTTTGACAAATTATCTACCCTGAAAAATCTTCCCACGCTTCCTCATATACTGCTAAAACTTTTTGAATCTTGCAGCCAGGACAGTGTTGATCTCATTGAAATCGCAGCCATTGTAGGCAAGGACCCCTCCTTGAGTGCCAAGATCCTGAAGCTGGTCAATTCAGCTTATTTTGGATTGCCTCAAAAAGTTCAGGAAATCAACCAGGCCGTGGTTATAGTCGGTACCAGCGGAATCAGGAACATGGCTATCTGTGCCTGCGTTTATGAAGCCTTTCCCAAACCGAAAAAGAACGGGAATTTCAACCTGAAAATGTTCTGGTGGCACTCTCTCCGATGTGCCTTTTTATCAAAAAGCATCGCTTCGGAGATGAATTCCGATCAACGGGATGAGGCTTTTGTTTCCGGCCTTTTGCATGACATTGGTAAGGTCGTGTTGTGGGTAAATTGCCAAGCGGCGTATGAAGCGCTTCTTGGAGATTGCCGTGGTGATGGGCAGCAGTTGATTGAGGGAGAAGCCCGCCTGGGGGCAACCCATTGCGAGGTGGCGGCATGGCTTCTCGATCGCTGGAACTTCCAGCCCATGATTTCCGATGCAGTGCGTTACCATCATGAAAGTCCGGTCCGCATTGCCCAGGCCCTTCCGATGACGCAGATTGTCTGTATTTCCAATTTTTTGTGCCAGGACACCGAACCCGGAATGAACCAAGGCGTCGTATTGGCCCAACAGATTTTAGGGCTGAGTTCAGACGAATGCTACGTGTTGATTGAGAAATCCGGCCAGGAGGCCAAGGAGGTGGCCGATGCATTAGGCATCGATATAAACGTGGAGGAACCAGCCCAAAAAACGATCGATGAAAAAGATCAGCAGATACAGGATGCCCTGGTCCGGGATGTCAAGAACGTGTCGCTGCTCATGGGCTCGCTCGAGGGTTTTTTAACGACGGAGGATCAGAATGACATCCTGTCCGTCATCTCAGACGGCCTGAAAATCCTGCTGGACGTAAACCGCTTCCTTTACTACCAGTTAGATGTAGAAAAAAACGTTCTTTTTGGGTATCTTCAAGATAAAAATGGGCGGTATACAAAGAACCACGGCATTGCCGTCTCTATGGGGTTGGATCAATGCCTGTTGGTAAAGGCGCTTCTCGAAAAGAAACCGCTGGATTCTTTTTCAACTGCGGAACAACACCCATTGACGATTCTCGATGAACAGCTCATTCGCCTGCTCGACGGACAAGGGATCTATTGTCTTCCACTTATCGCACATGGTGATGCAGTGGGGGTTCTGGTTCTGGCACTCCAAAAAAACGACTTGCCGTTCCTTTTAGAGAACCAGAAGCTGTTGAATCTTTTTATCCATAAAGGAGCCTTGGCACTCCGGCTCGACCATATGAAGCAGATTCAATTGCAAGACATTCAGGCAAAACGGGCGGAGGCCTCCAGCGATCTGGCCAGACGAGTGGTTCACGAAGTCAACAATCCCTTGAGCATTATCAAAAACTATCTTAAGGTTCTTGAAATAAAGTTGACCGGCAAAGATATAGCCCTGGATGAGATCAGAATTGTCAACGAAGAGATCAGCCGTGTTGCCGATCTCCTTAGAAAATTAACTGATTTTTCCACGGAAAAAGCACCCACACAAGAAAAGACCGATATCAATGTTTTGCTGATGGACATCGTCAAGCTAACCAAGGATTCCCTTTTAAGACATGCAGATGTAAAACTGCACACAGATCTCGAAAAGGATTTACCACCAGTCATTGCAGAAAAGGCAGGACTCAAGCAGGTCTTTATCAATCTCATTAAAAATGCGGCTGAAGCCATGCAAGCGGGTGGGAATCTTTTTATTCAGACCCGACATCTACCACCACCGATCAGCGGCAAGCACGTGCACGGAAAAAAGGACTTCAATGGATATGTCGAGATACAATTCAAGGATGATGGGCCCGGAATTCCAGAAGATATCAAAGAGAAATTGTTCGACCCTTATGTGAGTTCCAAGGAAGGCGGGCATTCCGGCTTAGGCCTTTCCATCGCTTACAACATTATTAAATCATTGCATGGCCAGATAAGCTGTACGCGCCTCCCGCGCCAAGGGACAGTATTTAAAATTGAATTGCCGATACAAGGTGCCTTTAATCGATAGAGACAGGGTGTCATTGATGTGGCGATCGCCAAAAATCATTGTCGTCGATGACGAAATCAGAATTTGTGAGAGCTTGGCGTACCTTCTTAAATCCAAGGATTACGAAGTTACAACGGCGGCCTGCGGCCAGGATGCCTTGGTCCGGGTCGGTGAGAATGCATTCGACCTGGCTGTTTTGGATATCCATTTACCGGATATCATTGGCACCGACCTCATCGAGAAGATTAAAGCCCGGAATCCGGACATCTCCGTCATCGTTATCACCGGAGATGCAAATCTCGATTCAGCACTGGCCTCCCTGAGATGCGGGGCTTACGACTACCTCAGAAAACCCTTTGAGTTCGAAGAATTTCTCAGGACTGTTGAAAATGCGCTTAATCAAAAAGCGCTGAAGCGGGAAAAGGATAAAATCAACCATGAACTATACCGGTCTGAGGAGAAATACCGCTATCTGGTTCAGAACAGCCCGGACATTATCTACACCTTGGATGCCGATGGGAATTTCACCTTTTTAAGTGAAGCATTGGAACATCTATTGGGGTTCACTGTCGATGGTTTGATTGGGAAACACTATTCGACAATTGTTTGTGAGGAGGATCGGGACAAGGCCCAATGGTTTTTTGATGAGCGGCGATCGGGAGACCGCGCCGCGTCAGGGATTGAGCTACGATTGAAGGCGGTTGGCGATGTGCAGCAAAACGAAAGCGTTCGCAGACACTTGACCGTCGAACTCAAATCCATGGGAATATATGAAAAATCCGCTATCGATGGAGAGAGACGGCACGTCGGCACACATGGGGTAATCCGGGACATCAGCGAGCGGCAACGGCTTTATGCCCAGCTTCAAAATGCCGAGCGGATGGAGTCACTGGGTACCCTCGCCGGTGGTATCGCACATGATTTCAACAACCTTCTGATGGGCATTCAGGGCCGTTCATCACTGATATCAATGGACATGGAAGATTCTCATCCGGTTTTGGAGCATCTGCATGCCATCGAGGATTACATTCTTAGCGCGACCCATCTTACCAAACAGTTGCTGGGTTTTGCGCGCGGTGGAAAATACGAAGTCAAGCCCACTAACATAAACGAGTTGGTCCTTAAAAGTGCCAACATGTTTGGCCGGACCAAAAAAGAAATCATCATCGAGACCCAATTCCATAACGCGAATATCGTGGTCGAGGCCGACCGCAGGCAGATTGAGCAGGTACTGCTGAACCTCTATGTCAATGCTTGGCAGGCGATGCCCGAAGGGGGTACCCTGCGATTGGAAACCAAACATGTCGTGCTAGGCAATAAGGACTGCAGGCCTCATCAGATAGAACCCGGACGCTATGCCCATTTGTCGGTCACGGATACCGGTATCGGCATGGACCAAAAGACCCTTCAACATATTTACGATCCATTTTTCACGACGAAAGAAAAAAGCCGGGGCACGGGATTAGGTTTGGCTTCAGCCTATGGCATCATCAAAAACCATGCGGGTATCATTCATGCAGACAGTAACGTCGACCATGGAACGACGTTTAACCTCTACTTGCCGATTTCTGAGAAATTGGTGGTTAAAGAAGCTTCATCTGAAAAGAATATATGCAATGGGTCCGAGACAATTTTGATCGTCGATGACGAGGATATGATCATAGACGTCGGCCAGGCCTTGTTGAAAAGAATGGGCTATCAGGTCATTACCGCAAAAAGTGGTGAAGAAGCATTAGAAGTTGTTCACCGTATAGGCCCCAGCATTGACCTGGTTATTCTCGACATGATTATGCCGGGTATGGACGGTGGCAGGACGTTCGATGGCATTCGAGAAACCTGTCCGGAAATACCGATCATGCTGGCCAGCGGCTATGCAATCAATGGTCAGGCACAAAAAATAATGAACCGAGGATGCAATGGTTTCATCCAAAAGCCCTTTAGCGTCTCCGAGTTGTCACAAAAAGTACGCCAAGTATTGGATACCACTGGGGGGCTTCGATAGTGTTGTAAAGATATCCAATACCGAACTGATATTGAACCACGATAGCAAGCACATTTCCCGTCGCTTGTCGGAGCGAAGCAGAGATCCCGAGTACCGGTGCCGCGGGGAATGTTCAATTCAGGTGTTGCTGCAAGCTTCAAAAAAGCTTAACCTTGCTTCATTTTTTAACGGCAAACGGTATCATCCTACCGCGCTTGTAAATTAATTTCCGATGGTTAAGTTTTGACCTGTAGAGGGAGGGATGACCTCGCCAAAATGTTAGCGCCTCATTTTTCACAAGCCCTTTCGATCCGTTCTTAATTTTTTCCCTTCCCGAGCAGTGTCATTATTACGACATTAATCTTGCGCGGGTTGGATTCCGGCTGTTTTTTCAACCGATAGTTGTTAATTGATCGAGATGCATGAAATCAATACGGTGGGCGGCCAGGCATTCGAAGATCGGATGATTGACATCTATTTCCATGTTGTCATTGTGCCAATGACATCTTCGAAAGGACACACAATTTTGGTTTGGAAAAAAAGCAAAAGTTGGACCACGTTGAGGTGAACAGGTGTCAAAAAAATCTAAATTTGCCTCCATGCGCTTGCTCGAAGACAGATCCTTTATTCCGGAATCCATCAAACCTTTCCGTATGGCGGCTCTTGTCGCTGGGGTCTATTTCTTTTTCAGCATCATTTATATCTTTGTTTCATCGCACGTTGCAGCATCCAGCGTTATATCCAAGGAACAACTTGAGTATATTGAATTGTATAAGGGGTCGTTATTTGTACTGACTACCGCATTATTGATTTTTGCCGCACTGTTTTTTCTGTTCCAACGCTTGCAGCGTAAGGAGCGAACTGTCGTCGGACAACGCGATGCGATTGTTGCTGCAGGAAAACAGGCCATGGCTGGAATTTTCGCATCTTCTATTGCGCACGATCTAAACAACATTCTGACGGTTAGTCAGTTTGCCATAGAAAAGTTAGCCCAGAGCCAGGAACTCAAACGCTCGGATATGAAACATATTGACAACCTGCAAAGCGTTAACAATCAAATCCGCGATTATGCAAAAAGACTGGCAGATGCGAGTGGAAAGCACCTTTCGAGCGAGATTCACAAAACAAATATAGTTTCTGCAGTGGCCGTTGCACTTAAGTTGGCGATGACTCATAAAAAGGTAAAACGTTGTTCTATTAAGAGCGATTTACCGGAAAAGAGCTATGCAGAGGTTGATGAATCCATACTCCACCGAGCCCTTTTGAATCTTATCGTTAACTCGGCGGAGGCAACCGGGGAGCAAGGACAGATCCTTGTGAAGGTTTCCGGCGATAATGATAATATCCGAATTGAGGTCAACGATGACGGCCCGGGTATTCCACCAGAAGAACGAAACCGAGTTCTTGAAGCGTTTTACACAACGAAACCTGACGGCACCGGGTTGGGCCTTTTAAGCATTAGATACTGCGCCGAAGTTCATGGCGGAGAGTTCGGCATTGATACTTCTTTTCTTGGTGGAGCTTGTGTTTACCTTGTTCTGCCGCGGCGCAGGGTTCGAAATTGAAGCCAGTCAGGCACCAGCCTGTTAGTTATTCCTGATCCAATATTATTAATGATCAAAGTCAGTTGCTACATGATTGGTCACGTATTATTGTTGGGTGGTATAGCCAGTTTTCTAATTGTAACGGTCAAGGCGTCAAGGGGCGCTGCGCGGATGTACAAGCTCGAATCTATCAGATAAACGCCTGCCAACGGGAAACTGTCCGTCCTCGAACAGGCAAAGGACTACACGACAATGGGAAACACACAGACTCTGCAAGAAATACACAATGAACTTCAAACGGTCGATAAAAGCCTTCAGCAGCTGGCCGCAAGTGTTGGAAACATCCTTGCCGCAATTGAGAAAATGAACGGTGAGGAATCACCGCGGCCAAAAGCCAAACGATCGCCCGTCAGGAAAAAGGTGGTGGTGAAGAACGGTGTGGTCGAAATGATCAAGAGAATTCCATCCACCAAAATCGTCTACGACATGCTCAGAAAATCAGACCGGGGTATGGATATCGCCGCATTGATGCAAGCGACGGGATATGATCAACGAAAAGTATACAATATTACTTTTCGGTTGAAAAAAGAGGGCAAAATCGAAAATGCCGAGCGTGGTGTCTATAGGGCAGTTTAGCCTTCTTTCAGGAAAGCTGGAGGACTTCAGATTCCCGTCTTCAACGGGATCTGCGACCCGCGTAGTCAAGGGATCGCGGTAGCCGAATACAGCTTCACCCTTGACGCCTTGTTGGAGCGAAGCAGAAATCCCGCTACCGGGGGCTCTGAAGCCCTCCAGCTTTTGCAACGTTGGGGTTTACGAAGGTGGTCAAATAAGTTGTAACAATTCAGTGCCAACGGAGCTCTATAGCCCACAACAACCAACCGTCCAACCCGCTTCAGGAGGTGTAACATGAACATTGACCGCATGATTCTCGCTTTTGCCGGATCCATGATCCTGATCTCCCTGCTTCTGTCTCAGGTTCACAGCATATACTGGCTGTGGTTCACCGCTTTTGTCGGTGCCAACCTGCTGCAGTCCAGTTTCACAGGATTCTGTCCGCTGGCGAAGATTCTCAAACCGTTGGGTCTCAAACCGGGCAGCGCCTTCGATTGAGATCGAAAGCGAGCTAAAAAAGATGAACTCGTAAAAAGTCGTATTTCCGACGGATTCGTAATAAGCCCGAGATCAAGGCTTGCGAATCCTGAGGAATGAGGTGTACTTACGGTACTCCGCAGTGACGAAGGATGAAGCGTAACGCAGATAT
>RCNC010002799.1_pt1 | contig 11534 bp, 5 predicted proteins | sample 2041301 | NCBI WGS metagenome assembly RCNC01 (sample SAMN09708231, study PRJNA481090) | Marine sediment metagenome, whole genome shotgun sequencing project. | biome: marine sediment; feature: ocean; material: sediment; isolation source: Sewage treatment plant 13A marine sediment (STP13A) ... | reverse complement strand
ATCTCTAACCTCAAGACCCTCTGTTTCATACCTGTTATCATAGGCTATTTTACCTGAAAGTTTTAATCCCGGGGTAATAAACTTAAGGTCTTGCTCAAGCGTATAATCCATATTAATGGTAGTGGTGTTCCGGGCTTGAAGACCACTCATATTCAATCTATATAAAGGGTTATACGCATTTAAAGGATAGTTCCTGGCTCCATACACACCATCTTCATATTTTGCAGCCATGGCATTCGAAGGATAAGCACTGATTGCATCATAAATGCTATTTAACTTATACGAGGGAATTGAATTCTGGAACGTCTGGATCCCATAGATATTTACTTTCAGATTGGTTGTACTGGTCAGTTTTAAATCGAAATTGGATCGAATATTGATACGGTCGTAACTGTAACCGGGCTGGTAACCCCGACCTTCATCTATACCGTTAAAGAGATCGCCTGCATGATTATAGCCTGCGTTTACAAAGTATTTTAACTGCTCTGTCCCTCCCCGTACACTTCCATTTACGCGGTAAGAATTTGTAAAATCCTTGAAAATGATATCCAGCCAGTCGTTATTGGGATAGGCGTATGGATAGGTATTGTTACGATAGTAACCAATTACCTCGTCAGAGTAGTAATTGTTAAGTCCGGATGATCCGTCAGTTCGCCTGGTCCGTTCAACCGCGTAATTAAAGGCATCGATTGCATCCAGAAGTCCAGCCGGTTCTACAATCTTACTCCACGTCTCCATGGAATACTCAGCATCAAGACTAAACTGCGCTTCACCCATTTCACCGCGTTTGGTGGTGATCAAAATTACTCCATTTCCGCCTTTCACTCCAAATACCGCGGTGGCGGAAGCATCCTTCAAAACGGAAAAACTTTCCACTACATTGATATCGATGTTGTCCATATCACGCTCAACTCCATCCACCAGGATTAAAGGACCTGCATTGTTCCAGGTGTTTTTTCCGCGTATAAGGATCTCTGTTTCCTTGTAGACCCTTGAATCACCTCCGCCTGCTAATCCTGAGGTAGCCATTACCGACATACCCGGGATAACACCGGTTAGGGCATCCTTAAGGTTCGTTACATTTCCCTGGGACCTGATATCGTCGCCTTTGGCAACACCAATGGCTCCGACCACACTCTCTTTTTTCTGTTCGCCATAACCAACAACAACAACCTCTTCCAATCCGATTTCGCTGTTTAGTAAGGTGATATTAATCACCTGGTCAAGACTTGTTACCTCGACTTCTTGTGGCTCCATCCCCACATATGAAAAATAAATAAGGTCTCCAATTGCAACGCCTGGCAGAGCGAATTCACCAACCGCATTGGTGATAGTCCCGATTGTTTTGCCTTGGATGGAAACAGTAACTCCGATCATGACTTCACCGGTTTGGTCAATGACCTTACCTGTTATGAGCCCCTGTTGAGCAAATAATTGCACAGATCCCCATACTACGATAATAAGAACAGTAAGGATTCTTTTCATAGAATTAGGTATTAGTTTAGTCTGGGTTGAAGATCTTCATTCTGTAATTGGAATTATTGGTTCCTAATTTAATTGAATAGACCATCAGTATACAATTTAGTGATGGGGGATTAATAGAATATGAATAAATAATTAACCGGGTTTTTAATTTAAGGCTTGGACAGATTTCAAGCATTTAAATCTCATCCAATCTTTGGATCTTTGCTTTCGTCTAATATGTTGGGCAAGTTGCGGGAAGATAAGGGCTTATATCATACTGTACTCGCTGTATGACAATCACTATTAATAGCTTGTTTATTTTTTATTAAGCTGAGTAAACTATAATAAATATATGTATTTTCGAATTCCAGGTAAGTTTCTCACTTTTATTGATTTAAATAGCATCTGCTCATACAAAAGGTTTACAGGGTAAATGAGAAAAATAACCTTAACTATTTGTATCCTGTTCTCAATGGCCCTGGGGATTATGGATGCCCAGGAAAAGCCTAATATTGTATTCATTCTGGCAGATGACCTGGGTAATGGTGATATCAGTTATAATAACCCGGACCCGGCTAAATTCAGATACACTCCCAACCTTGATAGTATTTGTCGGGAAGGACTGTACCTTGAGAATTACTATGTGCATCATGTGTGTTCACCAAGTCGCGCCGGTTTATTAACCGGCAGACACTATGCACGTGTGGGATCAGGAAATGAGGTGGGAGGAACCCTTGACAATACCATTCCCAATGTGGCGAAAGACTTGAAGTCAAACGGGTATGTTACCGGAGCTTTTGGCAAGTGGCACAATTCTTACATGAATTTCCCCGAAGAGGGTAAGGGCGTCATGGTTTCCAAGCAGACAGAATGCGACTCATCGAATAATATATTTGAGAATTTTAAAGGGATTGAATGGGGGGAAGGCGTGAATGCCTATGGTTTTGACCATTGGATGGGTTACTATGGTGGAGGGGGGGATTATTTTACAAAATACAGCAACTGGCATAAAGATATTAACTGGTGGGTGGACAGAAAATATGCAGCGGAGTCTGCAGACGGCTATATTACAAACCAGATAGGTGAGGCTGCCGTTTCTTTCATTCAGTCAAACAAGGATCAGCCTTTTTTCTGTTATGTTCCCATGGAAGCAGTCCATGAGCCACTCCAGATCACCCTAACAGATCTGAAGGAGCTGTGCAGTTATTTTCCGGGAACCTGGGGCCAGGTAAAAGATATTGCCAGTCCATTAACTGGAAAAAAGATTAGTGAGGTGGAAGAGATCAGGACAGAGGCGGGTGCGGAATTTGATAATGACGTGATAGATCCGGGCAAAACATTCTTCCAACCCTTGGTGTATGCCACCATAATATACTCGATGGACAAGGTCGTCGGAGATATCTTTAGCAAACTGGATGAACTCGGTTTACGTGATAATACCATAATTGTCTTCTGTAGTGATAACGGTGCCAATGCTGACGGTCTCAATACTCCTTTCAGGGGAAGGAAGAAGACCATGTGGGAAGGAGGGATTCATGTACCAGCAGCTATCTGGTGGCCGGAAGTGGTGGATGCCGGATTGGCTTCCTATGGTGGAAACGGCGGTACCTATGCCGGTTTCACACAATACCTGGACCTATACCCTACTATTATGTCACTGGCAGAATTACCATTAGCGGGAACCGACCTTGATGGAATCGATTTAAAGAATGCATTATTTAATAACCTGGAGGCCAGAGAGGGATATGACCATCCCTATTATGGCATTGATATTGCTAAAGGTGGACTGCGGGCAGGTAAATGGAAACTACACTACAATGAGCTTCCTGGCAGTACATTAGCTCTTTATGACCTGGAAAGTGATATTGATGAATCGAATAATGTGGCCTCAGCAAACAGTGTCATAGGGGATTCTCTGGCTGCTCTATACAGAAAGTGGTATGATGATCACAATTGGGGATTCTCGTATCTTCCAATCAGTCCAGAAAACCTGTTTTCAACTGATCCCAATCCCCAGGGAGAGATCCTCAAGGTGGAAGCATGGCAGAAATCCGCCATTTCCAATGGAGACAACCAGGGAGTATTTATACGTTTTGCAAATCCAAATACCACCGAATTTGTCAACAATGTAGAATCAGGAGACAGGGTTGAATTTGATATATATGTGCACGAAGATTCTGAAACAGAGAAAGGCATCTTCTTTACTCCCGGGAGAGGCTGGAGTCCTTATTATAATTCCAATAATGGTGTAACCCATGATAGTCTCCTGCTCTCCAGTATTACCTGGCCCAAAGGAAAATGGATTCGAAAGGTAGTTGGAATAGGTAATAACGGCGCCCTTGGGATCCCGGTTTGTTATATTGCTTTGCGTTCCCCGGAACCCGGATACAATCATTTCTATCTTGATAATGTTGTATTAAGGAAAAATGACGGTGCCATACGATCAGTGATATGGCAGGACCATACAAATACAAAACCCTTGATCTACAGGTACAGGAATACCAACTACAATAATCTTTCCTCTGCACTGAATGTAAGTGGTTTTCCGTTTACAGACATTAAGCTGGGTATTGCTCATCCAGACGATCTTATGGATTTTGAAATAGAGGTGTTAAGAAATCTTCAGGACACCACATTGACAGATAGTCTTCTGATCCAACTGGAAGGATTGTTCGGAATTAAGGGAGGCGATGGTGCAGAAGCCATCTCCCTGTCTGTTGCGCAACTAAGCAGAGATGATTTGCTTACTGCTGAAATCATTCACTCAGGAAGCACACTCAGGTTAATGAGGAAGTCGGGAGAAACAGGGAACGTAGCAGTTTTTATTCAGGCAGAATACAAAAATGCAATCATGTATCAGGTATTTGAGGTTGCCGTAGCTCATCCGACAATGGTACTCAAACCTCATTTTTCACCGATTAAAGTATATCCAAATCCGGTGGGCCCGTTGCTTACAGTGAATGGCAACGGTCTGAAACAATATTCCCGGCTCCATATTCATGACATATGCGGTAAAATCATCAAAAGCATACATATCAATGACCTGGATGAGATGATCAAGATTGACACATCTGAGTTTTATACGGGGATCTACTTTCTAACATTGAGCGGGTCTGATCACCTGGGGAATAGAACTTTAAAATTCATGGTTAGTAAAAACTAATTAGACAATAGCTATGGTAAGAATTGGGTTAATGGTCTCGATTATTTTTCTTGTTCTGGTATCTGAGACAAAATCACAGGTCGTATTGCAAAGATGCGATAGAACCAATCTATGGACCGGATCCAATACCCTGTCCGTTGACAGCGGGGATAAAAAGGAAGGGATTGCTTCACTTACATTTACAGGAAGCGGAACCAACTGGTTTGTTAAGACCTTCTCTCAGGTATATTCTGGTGTGGACGAATCTGGTTATCTGAGCTTCTGGTTATATGTGTCGGAGCCAGCATCCTTTGACGGTACCGGTCAAGTCGAGATCACATCCTCCGGGGGACCTGATACGGATGAATACTCCTGGGACATGTCAACACTGGGTTTGACAGCAGGATGGAATGAGCTGGTGCTACCCCTGTCATCTGCAACAAAATCAGGGAATCCCGAACTGAATGCCATTAATTTTTTCAGGGTGTATCAAAATCTTTCTGCATCCACCACTGCAAAAATTGATGATATAAGATTTCTTAAGACGATCTCACCGGAACCATCTGATGACCCCCTGGATATCAGCTCGGTTGACTTCAATACCCTGGATGGCAAAGTAATGTTTGGTTACCAGGGTTGGTTCCTCCACCCGGATGACGGTTCTGTCTATGCAAAATGGAGACACTGGGGAGGTACTATGTCCAGTCCGGAAGAACTCACCGTGGATATGTTCCCGGATTTCAGGGAATATGAAGCGGATGAATTGTATCCCACAGGTGGCTTTACTTATGAAGATGGGAGGCCTGCAAAGGTGTATTCAGCATATACAAAAAAAACCGTGGTCAGACATATGAAATGGCTGCGTGACTATGGACTGGACGGAGTCTTTCTTCAACGATTTGTAACGAATGTTACTGGCGACGAAAAGCTCAGAAGATCAAGGGATACTGTAACAGCAAATGTAATGGAAGGATGTGAGAAGTATGGCCGAACATTTGTCAACATGTGGGATCTCTCCAGTTTTACTCCAGGCAAAATGAACCTTATCATAAATGACTGGAAACACCTGGTGGATGATCTGAAGATAACAGATAGCCCAAATTATTTACATCACAGGGGCAAACCACTTGTTGCAATCTGGGGATTTACTGTCAGGGATGAATTCCCGGAAAGCGACCTGCAAGTGCTACTTGATTTTTTTAATAGTGAATCCACTGAGGAAAAATATCGTGCCAGTGTCATGTTGGGAGTGGACCATGATTTTCATCAGAGAAGCAACTGGCTGGATGAACTTGCACAAGCCGATGTAATCAGTCCCTGGGCTGTAGGAAGATTCAGCAATGATGAAGGGCAAGAGAATTTTATGAATGCTCATGTGCTGCCCGGTCAGGATTGGTGTGACCAGAACAATGTAGATTTCCTTCCGGTGATCTGGCCTGGGTTCTCCTGGTACAATCTGAAAGACGGCCCCAAAAATGCCAGGCCCAGAAGGGGCGGTAATTTTTTCTGGACCCAGGCCAACAGGGTAATCAGTGGAAATGCGAAAAGCATCTACATCGCCATGTTTGATGAAGTTGATGAGTCTACAGCGATGTACAAACTGGCAGAGAATGATGAGCAGACACCGGACCAGGGATATTGGCTGGCGCTGGATGCGGATGGATATGATTTGCCCAGCGACTGGTACCTGCGTTGTGCAAAACTGGCCACTGAGATCGTGAGGGGAAACAGTAACAATAGTACAAGCCTAGGGACACCCCCTGACGGAATTGATGAGTTCACTGTAAGGCCTATTGCTGCAAGGTGCGGAGAAAATAACGGGAGTCTCATACTGAAATATCCTTTGAGTGATGCAGATCATTTATATGAATTCAGTATCGACCGAGGAGTGAGCTATCCATACACTTCTCCACAGGGTACGGACGAAATTGCGATCGATGGATTGGCTGCGGGGGTGTATCATGTTTGGGTGAGAAATGAGGACGATAGTTATCCTGTTGATCTAGGCCCGTTTTCAGTTTTTAATACTGAACCCTTTGCCACCTTAGGAGCTATCAATACTACCTGCAGTGAAGATGGCAGCATTATTTATTTGGTGAATGATCTGCCTTACGCCGGCGAAATACAGATAAGCATAGACAGTGGAATGAATTTTAATTACTTCTCTACCCCGGGAATCTGGAAGGATACCATTTCCGACCTTCCTCAGGGTGATTACCCGGTATGGATCAGGTACGAAGATGGAACCTGCCCGGTTGAGTTAGCCAGTGTCTCCATCTCTACCAGCGAGGAACCCATTGAAGTCTACCCGATGCTTGACGGCATACAGATTTCAGGACATGCAGATACTTTGTATGCCTGCCCCGGAAGCTCATTGCTTCTGTTTTGTTTGCCTGCAACAAGCGGTTTAGTATGGTCAATTACAGGTCCCTCTGGGTTCTCTTCAGATTCAAGAACTGTGCTCATTTCCAATGCGCTTTCTTCAGAAATGTTCGGTAATTACGAAATTAGCTATAGCAGTCCCAATGGCTGCGCGCTTGATACAACCTTTGTTTTAATGGAAGACAGTGGTTGTGAAACTACCTCTATAAGCTATAATTCACATATACAAGCTGTTGAGTTGTATCCTAATCCTGTGCATTCCATTCTTTACTTGAAAGGCCTTCCTGAGCAATCCCAGGTGGGTGTGTACAATATGCTTGGCCAAAAATGTTTCTCATTTTCTTTTACTGATTCTGTCTCAGAAATAGATATGTCTGAGCTGCCCGATGCTCTTTATTACCTGAAAATCAGAAACGAACGATACAATATATCTAAAATTATAATCAAACAATAGATTATAGCTTACAGGTCGCTCGATTCAGGATTATACTTCTAAAAACGGACGTGGATGTTGTGCCATTAATTTCTTATTAATGCAACATTAAGCCCTTTGGACCTATCTTCAAATGGAATAATTATTTGATCCGAAAACTTTACAATAATTGCCATAATAATTCAGCAAACTGAAATGGAAAACTCACGGAGGAATTTTTTAAAAAAAGTGGCCGTGGGGTCTTCGGCCCTGGCTATTGGAGGTGTGGGGCATGGTTTCTCTGCAGCAAGTTATTCACAGATTATGGGTGCGAATGACCGCATCAGGATGGGGATCATGGGAACCAATGGAAGGGGAAGGAAGATGGCAGCAAATTTTGCCATGCAGAAAAATACGGATGTCCTTTACATCTGTGATGTAGATGAGAAAGCGATGGCCAAAGGCATTAGAGCTGTTCAGGATGCAGTGGACAAAACTCCAGAGGGCGAGAAGGATATCCGTAAGATGCTTGAAGCGCAGGACCTTGACGCTGTATATCTTGCTCCACCAGATCACTGGCATGTTCCTGCAACCATCATGAGTTGTGTGGCGGGTAAGCATGTTTATGTGGAAAAACCTCTCAGTCATAATCCGGCCGAAGGGGAAATGGCCATTGAGGCTGCGAAGAAGTATAATACGGTTGTTCAGATGGGATCTCAGCGCCGGTCCTGGAAATTGCTTATTGAGGGAATCAACGAGCTGAAAAACGGTGCTATAGGCAATGCCTATATGGCAAAAACGTGGTATACAAATAATCGTGGCCCCATTGGTATTGGAAAAGTTGTTCCCGTACCTTCAAATCTTGATTATGATCTTTGGCAGGGACCCGCCCCGCGTCGTCCATACAAAGACAACCTTATACATTACAATTGGCACTGGTTCTGGAACTGGGGAACAGGGGAAGCGCTTAATAACGGCACCCATGAGATAGATGTGGCCAGGTGGGGTCTGGGTATTGATTTTCCAGGCAAAGTAAACTCGGTGGGAGGGCGATATCATTACAAAGATGACTGGGAAGCCTTCGATACACAGATCATAACTTTTGAATGCGAAGAAGGAGCCTCTATCGTATGGGAAGGTCGAAGTTGCAATGGTAGTATGGTGGAGGGGCTTGATCGGGGGGTAATCTTCTATGGCGAAAATGGGAGCCTGCATACAGGTCATGATGGTTATACCATATATGACAGGGATGATAAATTGGTCAAGGAAATAAATTCAGAGATTGTGATTGATGGAAGGGATACTTCAAGTCCTGCAGCAAGTCTTGACAATGGACATATAGAAAATTTTCTGAGCTGTATCCGTACCGGGGGAAAGCCAAACGCTGATGTGGAAACCGGTCACAAGAGTACTACCTGGGTACAGTTGGGAAATATTTCTCAAAGGGTTGGTAGGGGGCTGATCATTAATCCTGAAAACGGACATATAAAGGGAGATGCAGAAGCAGAAAAGCTCTGGGGACGCGAATATGAACCTGGTTGGGAACCAAAATTTTAGCATCACCAATTGTGAAAGTATGATGTATAGAGCAATTTTACTGATCGGAATAGCCTTTCTGGCAGTACAATGTGTCAACAGGGCAAACCAGCAGGCTGCTGAACCTGTTGAAGAATCTGAAACGACGATCCTGTTTGACGGATCCACTACTGATCACTGGCGAGATACGAAATCTGAACATTTCCCGGAGCATGGATGGGTGGTTGATGGAGATGTCCTGATGGTAATGGGGGAAAGGGAAGGCCAGCCGGGAGGGCATGACATTATTACAAAAAAACTATATGGAAACTTTGATCTTGAACTTGAGGTAAAACTTTCCGAAGGTGCCAACTCTGGTATCAAATATGTTGTAATCAATACATTTCCTGGCAAAGAAGGGAGCTTTCTTGGCCTTGAATACCAGTTGCTTGACAATGAAAGACATCCTGATGCACTGAATGGAAGAGATGGTAATCATAAAATGGCCGCACTCTACGATATAATGCCGCCTCCTGAAAATCTGATCATCCATCCTCCAGGTGAATGGAACAAGGTCAGGATCAAATTGGAAGGTAATATGATAGAGCATTGGTTCAACGATGAAAAAGTCCTTGAATTTGACAGAAAGAGTCTTGCATTCAGGGAACTGGTAAGCCTGAGTAAATACAAGAACCTGGAAAATTTCGGAGAAATAGGGGAGGGGCATATCCTGTTACAGGGTCATGGGAACGATGTGTCGTTCAGGGATATAAAAATCCGGACCTTGTAAGAAATGAAATTTTGGGTGATTGGAGAAATGTTAAGGTGATTTGGGATTATGGGAAGCAAACAAGCAAGGTCAAAATGGAAGTCAGGATTATTGGTTGTCCTGCGTTTTCTGATCGGAGGCTATCTTCTTTTTGAAGGTATCTTCAAAATTATTCATCCCGGATGGATCTCGGGGTCATTCCTTTTAGAATCAAGCGGAATTCTTTCAGGTATCACACATTGGATCACTTCCAGACAAAATCTATTAAATGCTTTAGAGTTTCTGAATACCATGGGATTGATAATCATCGGATTTCTATTAATTCTGGGGCTCCATATAAGGAAGACAGCGCTAGCTGGAACAGTTTTACTTGCCTTGTTCTACCTCTTTCTGCCTCCCATTATCGGAATGGAAATAGCGGGGCCTCAGGAAGGAATTTCCCTTATTGAGCATAAAAACCTTATTGAAGCATTCACACTGTCGTTGATAGCTGTCTCGCCTGCCGCAAAAAACTTCGGATTGGATATTTTACTTGAAAGGAGGATATTCATTTAATACTGGTGTTTTCAGAGAAGAGCAATAACATCAAACTGAGAACAAGTACCACTATTGAACAGAACTAAACATAGATGAATAGATTCCTTAGTACCTCTATGGTGCTCATGTTATGTATCGCACAGGTATTTTCGGCAATAATCGTCATTGAACCTACGGGCAGCGATGATGATACTGATCTGATTCAAAATGCATTGGACGGGCTGAATGCTGGCGACACTCTTCAACTAAATGGTGATTTTATACACAAACGAACTATCTATCTGGGTTCTGATTTTACCTGGATTCTCAGTGGGACACTTACTCTGGCTAAAAATTCTGCTGATGGCCTTGATGATTATGGTCTACGGTATGAAGGTTTCGACAACAGCCGGGCTACAGCCATTGCAACGCGGGAAGGTGCGAAAAACATTGACATGTCGGGAGGTATCATTTATGGGAATGGCGATTTTAATGGCAGACCAACCGGACTCCCCAGAGTGCGACAGGTGAATATGGTTTTTGCAGAGAATTGCTATTTCCATGATTTTACGGTGGAAGATGCATCAGATGATTGTTTCACACTTGGTGCAGCAAGTCATCACAACAGGGTGGAAAGAGTCATCGGCAGACATGCCGGAGGGGAAGTTGAAAAAGACGGGGGTAATGCCTTGACCGATGTGGGCCATCACAATACCTGGATTGATTGCATTGCCGACCAGGGAGGAAGTGATGGGTGGACTCCAAAGTGCAAGTTTAGTACATTCATCAGGTGCATTGCTTCAAATAATGATGGGCCAGGTTTCGGGATGTATGCCCGGGAGGAAGGGTATTCCAATAACAGAGATGTGGGGGCAGGCATTATTGGCAATAAGTTTATTGACTGTATCGCATATGGAAGCAAAGGAAGTTCGGGGTTTAGTTTCAATATCTCCTCCAATTGCCCCGGGGCCATTATAAAGGATAATTATATCAAGGCAGTTTGTTATGACAACCATGAGAGTGGTGTGGTTTTCAGAAATAAAGATGATGCAGAAGAGGGTATCATCAAGGACAATGTTGTGGATTTAGTTTGTTTTGGTAATACAGGCTTAACCGGGAGTGGAAAAATCAATAGCTGGGCTGGTGGATTGGGCATGGAAAATGATAACAGTACTTCACATAATTTAATTGAGAATATTACCGGATCTGTAGTCTGTTATGATAATAGAATTGATGTAAATACCAGGGGTGGAACCAATTGTCATATAAAAGCTTATCATCCCGAAGGAGAAAGCAATCCCATATTGGATGACAAAAGTAGTGGCAACAATAGG
>RCNC010002798.1_pt1 | contig 11535 bp, 9 predicted proteins | sample 2041301 | NCBI WGS metagenome assembly RCNC01 (sample SAMN09708231, study PRJNA481090) | Marine sediment metagenome, whole genome shotgun sequencing project. | biome: marine sediment; feature: ocean; material: sediment; isolation source: Sewage treatment plant 13A marine sediment (STP13A) ... | reverse complement strand
CCCGTAGTAGCACTGCGAAACCTTCTGGGTGCTCCTGTACGTAGGTAAGGTATGTGAGGGTAGCTTTCTCGAACCGTTCGCGTGGTGATTTCGCTGATGCTCAGCGGCGTACTAAGCATCGGCGAGGCGCTGGCTGGTTTTAGCAGTTCGGTTGTCATAATGGTTGCCAGCCTTCTCGTAATTGGTGAAATGCTGGCCCGCACCGGCGTGGCACGTGCAGTGGGTGACTGGATCTTAAAAAAAGGTGGCAGCAATGAGACTCAGTTGCTTATCCTGATCATGCTCAGCGCAGGAATACTGGGTTCTGTGATGAGTTCGACAGCTATTGTTGCCATCTTTATCCCAATCGTAATGCGTATTGCGGCCGAAACCAATCTCAATGCGTCGCGAATGCTGATACCCATGTCGTACGCCGCTCTTATCAGCGGCATGCTGACTTTGATTGCAACCACACCAAATATCATTGTGCATGAAGAGCTCAAGGAAGCAGGATTTAGCGGTTTCGGTTTCTTCAGTTTCGCTCCGGTTGGTTTTACCGTATTGATCGTTAGCATCGTTTATATGCTGCTCGTTGGACGACGTATGCTTTCCAGCGAAATACAAATGCCGGTCACGAAGAAGCACAGCCGTTCTATTGATGATCTATGGAATGACTACCGAATGGGTGAGGATTACTATCACCTGAGAATCGATGACAACTCCCCGCTGTCCGGTAAAACCATCGCTGAAACCATGCTTGAAAGCCAATACAGCGTGAGAATACTCGGCATAGCCCGTCGTGCAGCCACTGGCGAGGTACGCATAGCCTCACCCTCTCCCGCCAAAGAGTTGCAAGCAGGTGATAGCTTGCTGGTTGTAGGCAAGCCTGAAGACAGTGATCGCCTCGCAACTGAGCAGGCAATGACCCAAAAACCGAAAAATAGCCGGGATCGACAGCGCTGGTTGTGGGAACTGAGTGGTGCCGATGTGCTGTTACACCCCCAATCAACATTAATCGGCAAATCGCTGCGATCCTCTAACTTCCGCTCCAACAATGATGTTCATGTGTTCGGCTTGCGCCGTAACAATCAACCGATTGCTGATTTCAAGGATCTGAAGTTGCGCTCAGCGGACAGCCTGTTCGTGGTGGGGCCCTGGTCCAAAATCCATCAACTAGAGCAACAAACCCATGACTTCGTAGTGACCGAGCTTCCCAGCGAACATGCCGAGATTGTACCGTCCTACCGCCGCATGCCGGTGGCACTCACAATACTTGTGTCCATGGTGCTGCTTACAGTATTCGATATTCTGCCGCTGGTGCCTACGCTGATGATGGCTGCACTCGCCGCTGTGTTCACAAGATGCCTGACTATGGAGGATGCCTACCGGGCCATTAGCTGGAGCAGCCTGGTGCTGGTTGCGGGCATGCTGCCATTGGCTGACGCTCTGGATAAGAGCGGAGGCACACAGCTCGTTGTGGACGCGCTGATGAATATGATGGGGGACTCCGGACCTTACATGATGCTGAGCATGATCTTTTTCCTCACTGCCGGTCTTGGCCTGGTGCTATCGAATGCGGCCTCTGCTGTACTGGTTGCACCTATAGCCATTTACGCCGCTGGTGCAATCGGTGTATCGCCCTATCCTCTTGCCCTCGCCGTGTTGATCGCTGCCTCGGCTGCATATTCAACGCCAATATCGACACCGGTTGTAACGCTGGTGGTTGACCCCGGCCGGTACAAGTTCATGGACTTTGTTAAGGTGGGTGTACCACTGTTATTGTTGACCTATGTTGTTACATTGATTGTCGTACCGATGCTTTTTCCATTTCACCCTTCCTGATTAACCATGCCCGAAAACAACAGAATGGGTCGACGTAAAATGGTGTTGGGTCTTGCTGGCCTGGGCCTTGCCGGAATGGCATATCGACATTGGCCTGAAGATGGAATCATCAATCCCTGTCTTACAGAGCCGGTACCGGATTCATTATTGAAGCATGAGCTCGTCGAGTCTGCCTGGGAAGGAATCGATCCCGCCCGTGTGTGGGACAGTCACGTTCATCTCATCGGTACCGGCGATAGCGGATCGGGCTTGTGGGTGAATCCAGATATGCAGAGCATGAAACACCCGATGCAATGGATACAGCGTGCTTTCTACTTCAATGCAAGTTGCACCCCGGACGCCGGCCAGTCTGACGAAACCTACATCGAACGCCTGTCCGGACTTTTGCATCAATTCCCCGCTGGTGTGAAATTGATGTTGTTGGCATTTGACTATTTCCATGACGAGAACGGGGAACGCAAGCCGGAGGCCAGTGCGTTTTATACCCCAAACGAATATGCATCAAATCGCGCGCTGGAGAATCCAGACCGTTTTGAGTGGATTGCCTCCATTCATCCCTATCGGCACGACGCCGTAAGTGCACTTCGTGAGGCGGCCAGTAAGGGTGCCCGGGCGGTTAAGTGGCTTCCACCCGCCCAGGGTATGGACCCTGCATCGGCTTTGTGTGACCCGTTTTACGAAGTTGCAGCCGAACTGGAGATTCCCTTGCTGGTGCATGCAGGAGCGGAACTCGCTGTTCATGGTGGAAACACCGAAGACTTTGGGAACCCTCTGCGTCTCAGGCGACCATTAGATCGCGGTGTGCGGGTCATCGTCGCCCACTGTGCCTCGCTGGGTGAAGGGCCGGACCTGGATAAGGGTCCGGACGGCCCGATGGTTTCCTGTTTTGACCTCTATTCCCGGATGATGGATGAACCACGTTACAAAGGGTTGCTGTATGGCGAGATTTCGGCAGTCACCCAGATTAACCGCTATGGAATTGCGCTGAAAACCCTGCTGGGCAGAAAGGATTGGCACCCACGTCTGCTCAATGGCTCCGATTACCCCCTACCCGGCATTCTGCCACTATTTTCCCTGAAACAACTGGAGCGCAGTGGCTTTATCCGCAAAGATCAATCTGAAATCCTGTCGGCCATCCGGGATTACAATCCCCTGTTGTTTGACTTCGTTTTGAAACGGAGCCTCAGCTTTGATGGAAAATCCTTTGGCGCTGAAATCTTTCACACCCGTGATGTTTTTGTCTGATTCTTCTAAATGTCTGCGCGTTTCAACGAACGCACTCCTCCTGATAATTACGATAGTGCTGAGCACGGACCAGGCACTCAGGGCGTACAGGCCGCGCCGGCCAGTGTTACCAGCCGGGTCATGGTCATTGTGCGCTCCCCCTGGATACTGGTGTATTCCACGACCATTTCCGAGCAGGAATTAAAGGTCAGTTTGGCGCTCCCCCAAACTTGATCGACCACATCCGCCGGGTCGAAGGCATCGCCCCAAAGCGCACCTGCCGGCATACGAATATCGGCGATTTCAACCCTATTTCCGACCAGCTGGCCTGTGCCCAGAACCCAGCGCTGTTTGCCAGTTTCATCGTACAGGTACCAGATCATGACCACGCTGCCATCAGGTAATACTTCAACTACAATTCCGTGGCCATTTTCTTCCGGCAGGAAATAACTGCCTGACCAGGCGGCGTTCTCATGCTGCTCGGCGCCTTCGCAGGCAACCGGCTGCGTCAGCCGGCCTGTGAAAACACGGACTTTGCCGTAAGCGTCATCTCTGGACTGGAACGTCATCACCCCCGGGTCGCTCTGTGGGACCGCACAACTGGGCCAATGAACCGACATCCTCCCCCAATCGCTGAAAACCAGTTGAGCCGGATCGTAGTCAGGCCCGAAAGACGGGCCGCTGGGCAGTAGCATGTCCGGGAACACGATACTGTTACCGGTGACTTCTCCGACACCAAGTAACCACATCTGCTCACCCGCCGGGGTATAACTGAAGACGTAAACGACGGCCGAATTGTCATCGAGCATTTGCACAAAGATGCCTTCGCCATTACGGTTTATGTCATAGAAGGCACCGCTTTGCCCGGACCCGATATCCGGGCCGTTCTGCTGCTCGAGGGGACCGGCGTCACAGGCAGGTGTGCCGTCGCCGTTACCGTCCTGTGGCCGTGCAAGGCCCACGGCGTCGGCCAATGGGCAGTTGTCGGTTACGCCGGGCTGCTCGGCCTGGGTGCTGCCGGAGGCGGATTTTAGCTTTTGATTCTGAAAGGCTGTAGGGAACCAGACATATGTGGGTACCGGGTCCAGCAATTTTTCACTGTCATCCCAGTTATTCAGGTCCTGCTGCACGATGTCAAACAGCTTGGTTCGATACGCGATGTTCAGCTTCAAATCATCAATCGAAATCCTCGTGGTCATGCCGCTAGCCGAAATATCATTCAATCCCAGGCTGGCACAGTTCATCCCCCCGGCGTCCACGTTGTAACCGCTGTCGGTTAAACCACTGCCAACGCGCGGACAATTACGAGTACGGCTGCTGAACAGGTTGCCCCGGCCAAGGCCACCCATGCCGGAGAAATTGGCCACGTTCCAGTTATAACGATTGTTGTCCACCATGTTGTAACTGACGTCGCTCTGCTGGCTGTAAGTGAGCGTCAGTGAATTACAATTACTGGCGCCGAGAAACATGTTGCCCGTGACCGTGATTTCAGTGTCGTCATCCGGATCAATATGAAAGCCGTCGCCGATCAAAGACCCAACACCGTCAAACCCAAAGTTACCTTTTAGCATCACTCGGCTTCCACCGTGGATATCCAGGTTTCCGCCACGCTGCCCCGCGATATTTTCAGCGAACACAGTATTGGTAATAGTGAGTTTATCGCCGGCGAAATATATTCCTCCGCCAAAGTTACCTCCGTAATTACCCAGCACGAATGAATCGCGCACAGTCAGCCGGGAGCTGCCAGTCGCGTTGATGGCGCCGCCATCACCCTCTGTCGTATTGTTGTCGAACCAGACTCCGTTAAATGATGCTTTGCCACCGCGTATGCTCAACACGCCGCCTTTGCCGCCAGAGCCGTCCGCGTGCGTGTCAATGAAGCGTATCCCGGAAAGATCCAGCTTGAGCCCGGTTTCATACATATTGATGAAACCGCCTTCATCCGACTCGCTGGAAAACCCTCTGAATTCCGGCAAGGTACTTGCGGGCATGCCAATCGGGCCTTCAATTTTGAACGAGCCGGATTTCAGATCCATAAACGAAACCGTGGCGTCCTGTTCCGGCATGACCACTACGTTTTCGCGTAAGCGAATGGTTACATCGGCATCCGGGCCGCGATCGAACGTCCAAAAAGAACCCTGGCCATCAGGCACCAGAAACACTTCCTGGCCCTTGTCATTGATGAGTGAGGAGGGGTTGAGCTCATAGACGGTGGGTGTCAATGGCTCAAGCGCCGTAAAGTGCACTTTTATGGCCTGAAAAGAATCACGATGGACGACGGAAACCGGTATTTGAGCACAGACGTCATTCACCGCAAGTACGGCAATTAGCGCCAAAAAGAAACGTTCTGCGCGTGGTTTCTGATAGTGCATATTCCAGACTCCCGTTCTGCTCAACCCGGATACACTAAGCATAGCCTCTGGTGAGAATTCTGCAGGTCGAGACCAGATAGCCCAAATTGCCCGCTCAAGCATGGGGGTTCAACCGGTCGTTGCAACGCATTGGTTAAATCGTTTGAGGGGAATAGTTTGTATATATGCAGGGGTGCTTTCCTGTGAAAAAAGGGGGGCCAGCCTGGCACCATGATAAAAAAATGGGCTACATCGATACGACGTAAACCATGTGACCGGTATAGACCCTCATTGAGCAGGCGAGGAGTTACAGCTGGCCCGCCAGAAAACAGTCTTAAATCGGCGTCATCTGAAGGCTAGGCCTGAGTGCGCAATTTAGCAACAAGGTTGAGCATTTAATAAGCTGTGCTTATGGTGGAATAACACATCGATATTTTCATAGCACAATAATTGTTGTTATGCTCCTCCACACCGAAGATGCCGATCTCACGGAGTCAAGTGATTCAAATGTTTGATGCAAATCCGAGCGAAATGATCGATATGCTGTCGCACCTCACCGAAATTCAGTACGAGGTAACGCAGAACGATGCGACCGAACGTGCATTCAACAACGAGTATTGGGATCATAAGGAAGAAGGGATCTATGTTGATGTGGTGAGCGGCGAACCGTTGTTTGCCTCAGTTCACAAGTTCGACTCAGGCAGCGGATGGCCAAGCTTTTCACAGGCCCTTACTGTTGAGAATATCAACGAAGTCATCGATCGGAACCATGGAATGATCCGGACCGAGGTTCGTTCACGTGATGGCAACTCGCATCTTGGTCACCTGTTTCCAGACGGTCCAGCACCTACCGGTTTGCGCTATTGTATCAACTCCGCCGCTCTCCGATTCGTTCCACGCGACGAGCTTCAGGTGCAGGGCTACAGCGATTATTCAGTCTTTTTTAATTCCGATAAGTAGCGTGCACAAGTTCGTACTACCAACCGACCATCAGGAGAATGAACCATGAAGCAGAAATTCACCATTATTATCGCAATTGGGGCGCTCGCTCAGCTTTTCTTAGCGGTGCCGGCGGTTGCGGAAGAGTTTTACACCATCAACGACGGTGAGTTGGTACGGCCAACCGGCTATCGCGAGTGGATCTACGTAGGTACTCCAGTCACACCGGACGAACTTAACGACGGCAAGGCTGCATTTCCGGAGCATCACAATGTCTACATCGATCCGGAAAGCTGGGCGCATTGGAAGAAAACCGGTGAGTTTCGTGACGGTACGATTCTAATGAAGGAGCTGGTAAGTGTCGGTGCGAAGGCGGCCGTCAGTGGCAACGGTTACTTCCAGGGCGACTATATCGGTCTCGAGGCAACCATTAAGAGCAAGCATCACTTCCCCAATGAGCCAGGTAACTGGGCTTACTATAGTTTTTCCACGCCCGATCACAAAACCCTGACATTTTCAGGAAAAGCTTTCCCAGCCGCTTCCTGCAACGCCTGCCATGCCGCCGCCGCCGCAGATGATTTTGTTTTCACCCAGTATTACCCCGTGTTGCGTGAAGGTAAGGCGGCAGGTGAACAGGCCATCGGTGGCATGTCCGACACGCTGTCCATGGAAGAATGATCGTGAGACGTATTCTCAAAGCAGGCGTGAGTATTGTCATCGTGGCGATTGCTGGCCTAACGATAACTTTTGTTTCGGCAGACGATGTGTTCTCACCGTACGTTGATAATGAAGGCAATATCCGTTTTCCGGAAGGATTCCGGACGTCAATGGTGCACCTGGGCTCCTGGTTTGTGCCCGAAGGCGGAGCCAGCGGATTTCATGATGTGTACACCGAGAAGGAATCCGTGGAAGCGTTTCGCAAGAACGGCAAATTTCCCGACGGCGCGACATTGGTCAAGGAGCTGCGGGCCTCCAATTCGGGGACGTACACAACGGGCCAGGGCGTTAGCTATGCGACCGATGACCTCAAACAATGGTTCGTGATGATCAAAGACACAAAGGGACGATTTGAAGGCAATCCGCTGTGGGGCGACGGTTGGGGCTGGGCGCTTTATAAGCCCGACGATCGAGGCAAAAACGTTGCAACAAACTACCAAACCGATTGCCTGGGTTGCCATGTACCCGTCAAAGCAAAAGATTGGGTGTATACGGAAGCCTACCCCACACTGAGTTCGGAGTAGCCATACAGGCGATATTATTTTTTGAATGTTAAAACTGAAGCTGGAGAGGGTAAAATGTTTATGGGCTTATCTCGTTTTATGTCCTTTTGCCTAGTTGTAGCAGTTGCCCTGTTCTTGCAGCCTGCTCATCTAATAGCAGGTGAATCAGACCAAAGCTCCGGAAGGGCAGTGGATGATGCTTATGCTGCCAAGCTCTGGGCTTACATGGTTGACAACCAACTGGTTGGTGAAGGGCGTATGCGCAGTTTCCCGTTTGTGGGGCTACGCCCTCACGGCAGTATTCAAGAAATAATAACCACTGAAGCAGAAATCGATGGCCACAAAGGTCGTTTAATCGTTAAGCATAACTATGGCGCAGCAGAAGAGCTAAACCCCAAAAAAGTTTACACCGCTAATCAAGACGAAAACTATGAGGCCTTGACGATCATGTTTCAGCGTGAAGAGGGCTATGACCCTAGCAATAATGATTGGTTTTGGGCGGAGTACAATCCTGACGGCTCTATCCTTGTTTACGAGGGTGCCCGCCTGTCGGGGCGCTCTCCAACTTGTCTAGGCTGTCATACGCCACTTGGAGGAAACGACAGAGAAATACTTAACGGTAACGCGAAATAAAAATAATTCTTTATTGGCAAGGCATTCACGTGTATTCCAATGTAGTGCTGAAACTATTTCACATGAGTCTCGCTTTCAGCACGGTTGTCGTATATGCAACTGCTTATTACAAACAGTTGTCTACCAATTGATGGGGCCGGATACATTTTTTAAGGTCTGCTTATGGCTTATGGCTTATGGGCGAAAACCGACCATTCGATAACTGAATTGATCTTTGAGGTCGGGTCCCTAATATGCCGTCTGAAACACTATGGGTCATGCTGTTTCAGATTTGAGCCTTCAGCCCACCGCCGGCAGCACGGCTCCGTCACGGGTAAGCCCTTTTAACCAAAATATATTCTCGAATTTGAACCAGAATTCTTGCAGTCTGTTTCAGGCACGAAACAACCTCTTCCGTAATCTTAGATCATCGATACAGCACATTTAAAATCGTTTCACAAAGTCACGGAATACGATTGAATGAATCACAGATGCTGCTACGATGTTTTCATTCAGCGGAATCGGATTCATACACCACTAATGCCAATGTGATGACCAATAAATAGGACCGAACCCGTCCAAATTGGTAGGATTCGGTTCGCTGTCAGTGATCATAGAATGGCCACAGACCGAGTATAAGTAAAACAAACACTATCTTCACTTAAAACTCAAAGTACCAAACAACCATTCACACCGGTCGTTCAATTGAAATGGATGAACCTTGCCACAAACGAAAAAGCCTGGAGCAGCGCGCTCCGCGACACTCGTTACGCGGGCCCTTTTCCGCCCTGATCTGCTAGACTTCGGGGAGGAGGGTGTGCACATGTCAGAAGAAATCACAATTGTCGAACGGTCTCTTGGCGCGGCACTGGAGGTTGAACAGCGCTGCTCAGTGTTGAAGCTTCCGGCGCTCCTTGGCCGTAGCTACGGAACAATAATGGCCTATATAAAAGAGGCCGGAGTCGAAACCGTGAACATGCCGTATGCGCGCTACCTGGGTATCAACTGGGACAAAGAAGCGCGGCGCGGAGCGCTGGGCATGATCAAACAAATGCTGTTCGAGAAAATGCACTTTGCCGCGGGTCGCTTCGTGGACTCGCCCACGGCCGGGGGTGGACCGGTGCGGGCCTACGATTTCGGCACCCGGCGCTACCTGCGCACTGTCCACGTCGGGCCCTACATGCAAGTGGGCAAGACTTACAAGCGTTTGATGGCGCACGCGGCGGACCAGGGTCTGGCTCTCGGCGACCATTCCATCGAACATTACATTGACGATCCGATCAAGGTGGACAAGACGAAACTGCGCACGGACGTAATGATTCCGTTGCGCTAGTTACTTCACCGAGTAGGCCGCTGCACTGCCAACGTCAGTTACCTGATTTTCAAACGCATCACGTGATGGGTTTCACCGTCGCTTAGTTGTAGCCGTGCTCGACCAACAGCGCTGCCTCCACTCGCCTGAATTACGGGGTGTTGTTCATGGCGCTGCATAAAAAGGCCCTTTAGCTTAAGCGCTATATGTAAAACGGTCGAGTATAAGTAAAACAAACACTATCTTCACTTAAAACTCAAAGTACCAAACAACCATTCACACCGGTCGTTCAATTGAAATGGCGCGCAAACTAGCCAACTTTCCGCGCTCAGATCCAAATATTGGCCGGATACAACTGGATTTTTCGCCAATCCTTGAAGCCGGGACGAGATCAGCCATACCGTAACCAAAATGGAAACAGCAGGCCAGTGCCATGGTTGACTGTTTTCTTCAATCGAACAAACCCAACGGCAGGCAGGGTGAGGCCCGGCAATCCGGCAACAGTGCTGTCGCTGCAGAACTTGCTGTGTTTTCCAGGTGAACAAGTATCTTCTGGATGACTACCGGGTCTTCAATACAGGCGATGATTCTGACGTCATCACCGCATTCGCTACAGGTTTCTATGTCTATGTTGAAAACGCGCTTCAATCGCTTTGCCCAGGTTATGGATGCCCGTTTTTCGGCAGGGGTTTGGTCGGCCTCATCAACTGAGTGGCACTTTTTACGTTTACCCCGCCTGGCTGGTGTTACCTTTGAGCGATATTTGCTATTGGGTGCGAATACACCATGGAAGCGAGTAAGGTTAACTCTTGGTTTCGGAATAAGTGAAACCAGCCTGGAGATAAAATCCAGAGGTTCAAATATGACATGCGTGGTGCCGTTGCGCCACGGTGTTTTCAGCTCATAACGCACCCTGCCGTTGCGGGTTAGTGAGAGGCGTTTTGCGGACACTGCGGGCCTTGTGATATAGCGGCACAGGCGTTCCAGCTTTGCACGGTCATTGGCCTTGGTAGCAACACCTGCATGAAGCGAGAACCCGGCGACCTCTCCCACTGAGCATGAAAACGGATTGTCTGATTGGCAATCAGGCAATGTTTGCAACGTAAATACCTTGCGCCCTTGCTGTGGGCCCACCGCTATCCGGTAAGTAATTGAACTTCCCAATAGGTGATTCGACGGATCTTCATCTGAAGCACCCATTGCCTCAGGCGTGAGATAACAGTTGCCGGTATCACGTTCCAACAAACCCCTGCGTTCAAGGTAACGGCCAACGCGGTGGGCTATAGTATGCGTTAGTTGGGTGAGCTCATCACCGGTCGGTGCCTTGACCCGACGAAAGCGTGGATTGGTCCCATGCTTGGAATCAATGTAGACACCATCCAGAAACAACATATGGAAATGAATGTTGAGATTGAGCGCACCGCCGAAGCGCTGGATCAATGTCACTGCGCCGGACTTTGCCATAGTCACAGTAAAACCCGCTTTGTGCGCCAGGTGGGTGGCGATGGTGCGATAGATAATTCCGAGCACCTTACCCATGACGGCAGGTTGGCTGGCAAACAGAAAGCGCAGCGGGAACGGCACACTGAGCACCCACTGGCGCATGGGCTGATGCGGTAGTATTTCGTCCACCAGCAGGGCGGCACTGTCCGCCATACGTCGTGCGCCACAGCTGGGACAAAAACCGCGTCGCTTGCAACTGAACGCCACCAACCTTTCCTCATGGCAGGCCTCGCACCTGACCCTGAGAAAGCCATGCTCCAACCGGCCGCATTTCAGGTAGGCCTCAAATTCTTGTATGACGTAGGCTGGTAAGTACTTGTCCTGGCTGGCCAACTCGGCCTGAAACTCAGGCCAGTACTCCTGAATGATCTGGTAGAGCAAGGTCGTCTCTGGCCTGTGACGTACATATGCCGCAGTGGCGTTTGATGGTGCTTGGCGAGCGTTGTGCGAGAGCAATCCCATGGTTCAAACAAATACTGAAAGTATTCGTTTTTGGTCTTGCAGGGCGCAATGGCCCTTTTCTCAAAGTACTGTGAGCAAAGTGCGCGAAAAA
>RCNC010002797.1_pt1 | contig 11536 bp, 12 predicted proteins | sample 2041301 | NCBI WGS metagenome assembly RCNC01 (sample SAMN09708231, study PRJNA481090) | Marine sediment metagenome, whole genome shotgun sequencing project. | biome: marine sediment; feature: ocean; material: sediment; isolation source: Sewage treatment plant 13A marine sediment (STP13A) ... | reverse complement strand
CACATGGATGAAGTGGAATACCGACGCCAGATGGACGAGGGCGCATCAAAATGAGCTCTGAAGGAAGCCAACTGGTTATTGTGGTTATTCGTCCTCGCCCGAAAATCGGGGGAGGGCAAACGGACGTGCTCCACCTCGACTCCCTTGGTGAAGAAAATCTTGTTTCCCACCATGACTATCCAGGAAATCAAAATTGGTCCGAGGATCTCAGTCAGGTCCTTAAGGACTCTTTCGACGCAGGCTATGACAAGGTCATTATCGACCTCGTTGATGTGAAATGGGTCAACTCCACAGGTCTTGGAATATTGATGGGCCTTTATCGTGAAATTGAAATTGGCGGCGGAACTGTGGCGATTGCCAACCCGAGCCCCAAGGTGGCCGGCCTTTTCAAGGTTACGAAGTTGGACCGCTATTTTCGGATTGCGGATTCACTTGATGAGGCCGTTGGGAAGCTTGAATGAAAGTCGGAATCGTAGTTCTTCTTGTCCTGATCGCCACCGCCGCGCGATGTGCCCTGGGACAAGCTGTCCCGGTGAAAGTGGTCGAGACCGCCGATGGCCAATGGGAACTTCTGCGAGACGGTCAACCGTATTTCATCATGGGCGCGGGAGGTGGCGGGCCGAAGGACATGCTGGCCGCAGCCGGGGCGAACACCTTTCGGACCTGGGGTGTGGGACCGGATCTCGGGCAACAGCTCGACCAGGCGCAGGATCTGGGATTGACGGTGGTGGTCGGCCACTGGCTCGGTCATCCGCGGCACGGGTTCGATTACAACGATATCGATGCGGTGGCGGAGCAGTTCGCGCGGGTCCGCCGGGACGTGATGGCCTACAGGGATCATCCCGCCCTGCTGATCTGGTCGGTCGGCAACGAGATGGAGGGATTCGCCGAGGGCGACGATGCGGCGGTCTGGTCACACGTTCAGGCCCTGGCGGCGATGATCAAGGACCTGGACCCACATCATCCCACCATGACCGTGACCGCCGAAATCGGTGGCCGCCGCGTGGAAGCGGTCCACAACCTTTGTCCGGATATCGATATCATGGGGATCAACTCCTACGGCGGGTTGCCGTCGGTCCCGGCCCGCTACCGAAAATTGGGTGGGGCCAAGCCCATTGTCATCACTGAGTTCGGTCCGCCTGGCGTTTGGGAAATCGGGATGACGAACTTCGGAGCTCCGCCCGAACTGACCAGCACCCAAAAGGCCGTGGTGTATCGCGAAGCATTCGAGGCGGGCTGCCTCGCAGCGGACGGCCTTTGCCTCGGGGGCTTCGCGTTCACCTGGGGCTTCAAGATGGAGGCGACGTCGACCTGGTATGGCATGTTCCTGCCAAACGGGGACAAGCTGGCTGCCGTGGACGCCATGACCGAAGTGTGGAGCGGGTCGCCGCCAGCCAACCTATGTCCGGAAATTCGGGCCTTTGGTCTGATTGGACCGAACATCGTGCAGCCTGGAGACACGGTACGGGTCGAGCTCGACGTGGTGGATCCCGAAGAGGCCGAGGTCGCCGTTCAGTGGTTGGTGCGTGGCGAGGCCACCGAGTATATGACGGGCGGGGACACACAATGGGTGCCCCTGGAACTGGATGGCCTCATCACGGAGTCATCGTCTCGGGGTGCGACCATGGTCATGCCTGGCGGGGGGATTTACCGGCTCTACATGACGGCCCATGACGAATCGGGCGCGGCAGCTGCGGCGAATGTGCCGCTCAAGGTCGAGGGGGAACCGGGCGGTGTGCGGGTCAAGCTTCCCCTCGCCGTTCTGGCCGATGGCGCTCCCCAGCCCTGGGTTCCGTCCGGTTGGATGGGCGGCTACGATGCGTTGACCGTTGATCCCGAATCGAGCGTCTCGCCCCACAGCGGCGAAACCTGTATGGAAGTGCTTTACGACGCACCCGGCATGTGGGTCGGCGTGGCCTGGCAGCACCCGGCCAACGACTGGGGTGAACTGCCGGGCGGTTATGACCTGACCGGAGCCAAGAAGCTTACTTTCTGGGCACGAGGTAAGGAAGGCGGGGAAAAGCTCGATTTCGGAGTGGGCCTGCTGGGCTCGGACACGGAGTACCCCGACACGGCCAAAGCCGAACTCAAGGGCGTGAAGCTGAAAAAGGAATGGAAGCGCTACAGTATTGACCTTGAGGACGAAGACTTGACAAGGGTCAAGACGCCCTTCGTGTGGACCCTGGCCGGTCGCGGCCGGCCGGTCACCTTCTACCTGGATGATATCCGGTTCGAATAAAGGGGAATGGGAGGACAACCATGCCGGAAAAGAAGGACCGAACCTCCCGGAGGCTCTTTTTCCCGGGGCCCGGTTGACACCACCGGCCCGTGGCGGTGATTGAATGTCCACGGCGACAGTCCAGTGATTCTAAATCGGAGGATGTAATTGGAAGGTGCGCGGCAAAGAGTTCTGGTAACCGGAGCAGCCGGAAACCTGGGTGGTCTTCTGGCGACACACCTGTTGTCCAGTGAACTCGATCTCCGACTGATGTATCACAACAAACTCCTGGCGACGGCGACTGTCGAATCTTCTCACGTCACGCCTGTGCGGGCGGACCTGTCCCGGCCGGAGACCCTCGTGCCGGCGGTGGAGGGTGTGGACACCATCGTCCACTTCGCAGGGGTGTTGTTTGCTCCCCAACCTGAGAAATTCCTGCCGGAGACCAATACCGTTTGGTTCTCCAACCTTGTCGATGCGGCGCTGACAGCTGGTGTCCAAAGGGTGATTCTGATTTCGTTCCCTCACGTTGAAGGCCCGACGACGGTGGATGCCCCGGCAACGGGGCGGCTGGACGGCACCCCGATATCAGTCCATGCGCAGACACGGCTTCAGGAAGAAGTACTCCTCTTTGCCCGAACGAAAAATAGCGGCACAACGGGGATCTCGCTCCGGGTCGGCATGGTCTACGGGGCAGGTATTCTCATGGTCGATGCGGCGCGATGGGCCGCCGAGCGTCGGCTCCTGGGAGTCTGGCGTGAACCCACATGGATTCAACTGATCTCGAAGGATGATTTCCTCGCGGCCACCCAATCGGCGATCACCGCTCCGGATATCGAGGGAATATATCATCTGGGCGACGAGCAACCGGTGACGCTACAGGATTTCCTGGACTCGGCGTGCCGGGTGTGGGGCTGTCCGCCCCCTGTTCGAATGCCATTGTGGATGATCAACTCGGCGGCGAGCATGTGTGAAATCTTCGGCCGCCTGGCCTCCCGCCCTGCGCCGTTGACCCGAGATTTTGTGAGAATTGGGCAGGTGTCCTATTGGGGCGATACTGGCCGCGCGCGGGATCAGCTTATCCCGCAGTTGAAATATCCGACGCTGGAATCGGGATTGGAAACTCTTAAGCCCGGGATCTGAAAATCCTTGCAGCCACCGGTCAATCCTGTTGCGGAGGCCGGCACTTGGCCTCGAAGTCAAAAACGGAAGTTACCTTCGATTTAGTCGGAAAAAATCAACCGATACCAGAAAGCGGGCCGGCGAAAATGCATCACTCCAAAATTGTGCCTCAGGTTGTTTTTTCCATCGTTGCAGTGTTGTCGGTAGGCGGATGCCTCTGTGATTCGATCGAGCCGTGGCTGCAGTCGGATTCCGTCATGAAGCGGGATTTGTTTCTGGAGGGCGACTGGGAAATAATCAATGACGACCAAAAGGATAAGTACTCGGTAAGGCTGGAAAAGAAAAAGGACCCGCGCTCCATTGACCAACAAAGCTACTACATAAATATCTCCCCCCGTGAGTTTCGCACGCAATTCAATTTCAGCGGGGTCGTTCACGAATTGAATAACATAAAGCTCCTGCAGATCACCAATTTCACGCACTACCATAACGATGTTTTCAGCTTGGCGAATCGTCCCACCGTATCCCTGTGGCAGATAGCTTATGACGAGGACAATATCATTCTTTGGGCTCCCCGTTTTCTGGTAGAAGATTTATCGAATGTGAAGACCATGAAAGACTCTGACGACAAACACCTGTTTATAGATTCCACGGATAACCTCCAGGAATTTCTCAACAATTGGACCAGGGGCTATCCCATTATAAAAGAAGAAATTAGAAATATATTACCGATCATTTTGACACGTAGCGGAACCGAGTTTGCCATGCCCGAAGAATTGCGGGACCTTGTACCGAAAGTTTATGAGAGCTATTTGAAGAGCCGGGGCAGCGAAGGAGATGGGGATTGAGCAACGAATGGGATAAATATGCAGGTGGCTGGGACTCGGATGAGGAGGTCGTCGAATATTCCAGGAAGGCTTTCCACAGCCTGGGCGAGATGGTTTCTCCGGAAAATTTGAAAGTGCTGGATTTTGGTTGTGGCACGGGCTGCACGACCGAGAAGTTGGCGCCACTTTCAAAATCAGTGGTGGGCCTGGATACGTCGTTGGCAATGCTGGCGGTACTTGAGGGTAAGGGGCTGGCGAACGTCGTCACGATTGGGGATGAGTTATCGGATGAGCTTGTCGACAGCCACCCATTGTTCAGGCCGAAATTCGATTTGATTTTCGCCTCTTCGGTCTGCGGTTTTTTGAAGGACTACGAGGGCGCACTCCGTTTGCTGAAGTCGCTATTGGAAAAAGACGGTTGGTTCGTCCAGTGGGACTGGCTGGCAACCGGGGCTGATCCTGGATCCGGATTCACGAAAGAAGCGGTGCAGAGCGCCCTTGAGGGAGCTGGTTTTGAAAAAGTGGAGATTTCGGTGCCATTTTCCATGGTAAGCTCGCAAGTCGAAATGGCCGTATTGATGGGCGTTGGGAAAAACGTCTAAGTGAACGACCTTTGATGGAGAGTCTTATGCGTCTGCTCGCCCTGAAGGAACTTATCGAAGAGGGAAAGGTCATGCCCGCGGAATAGTCGTCATAAAAATATGAGCAGGCACCTCCGCCTGGACTCACAGTTTCCAACCGGTGAAGGAGTCCTCCATGAACCTGGGAGCATTTTCGATCAGTCTGGCCGTCAAGGACATTGAAGCTTCGAAAGACTTTTATGAAAAATTCGGTTCGAGGTTTTCGGGGGAGATGCCACCCAGAACTGGTTGATCCTCAAGAATGGTGATCACATAATCGGTCTTTTTCAGGGCATGTTCGAAAAGAACACGTTGACCTTCAATCCGGGCTGGAACAGCAATGCCGAACAACTCGAAGCTTTTGCGGACATCCGCGACCTGCAAAAACATTTGAAAGCCCAGGGGGTGGAATTGGTTTCCGAAGCTGATGAGTCCACCACGGGACCGGCCAGTTTTGTCGCCATTGACCCTGACGGAAATCCGATCCTGGTGGACCAACACGTGTAGCCGAGAGGAGACGGTCATGCACGGTTTTCTCAGGAAGCATTGGCGCAAGATCGTTCTGGCGGCCATTGGCCTGCCGATTACGGCATATCTCGGACTTTGTCTGATTATCGGCCTGGGGGTCCACCGGGCGGTTTCCAACGCTCAAGCCCATTTCCCTGGAGATCCCGTCACCGCGCTGGAGTCTGTCGCGACCTCAGCGAATGCCTCATTGTCGGATCGGAACCGCGCGATTTGGGCCTTGGGGCAACTGGGATCGCCCGAGGCCTTGCCGGTCCTTCAATCCCTGGTGACAGGTGAACCGTGTGATCATGAAACAAAAATTTGCCAGCACGATGTGGAGTCCGCGATCGCAGCCTGCTCGGGGGGTGTCAACATCGGTGCCGTGATATGGCGGCACGGTGACTTGGCGGTGAAGGATAAAAATGGCATTTGACCGGGCCAAAGCCTTGTCGATGAGGAGCACAAAAGGGACATAGGAGGGCAGGCTGAGGCTTTTGGAGTATGTGCGCCCTGACCATTGCCGCTCTCTCCGGTCTCTCCACCCCTTGCGCATCCTGGTCAGCTCCAATAGATTGTAAAATCAGATAATATTACTGTTGTATAGGGGGCTGCCGGGGGATTGCCGGCAGATGATCTGTTACCGTTACCTGGAGGGAATCCATGAACACCTTGAAATCGTTGATCAGGGCCGCGTCCGTCTGTCTGCTCGTTGTCGTGTCCGTTCCGGCGATCGCCGACGAAGTAATTCCCGAAGAATGGTACGGTATCTGGGAGCTCGAAACGGCTTCCTATGACTGTGATACCAATGCCCTGATCTTCAGTTCGACCGACCTCGACACGATATGTGAGGGCTCGGTGTTCGAGGATCCTGATCCCGGCAGCGTCACCGTCGATTGCACGACTTCGGTCGATGGGACGACTTACATCGCCCACTGCGAGGGTTCCGAGGAAGTCTTTCCGGGATGCATTGTGAACTTTGTCTTCGACACCACTGGAACCCGAAACGGGGACAGTTTCACTTCGGTAACGACCTTCAGCACGACCGCCACCGGTTGCATAGATTTCCCGGATTCCTGTCAGCGGACTGAAACCACGGGAACCCGGATCTCCGGCCCGCCGAACCCTTGCGGCAGCACGCCGGTCGTACACCAGGCCTGGGCCACGGTCAAGGCGTCCTATCGTTAGGGCGTTGGGGGATCAGACTTTTCGGCGGTGCCGTCCAGGATCTTCAGGATTTCCCCCGGGGGTTCCGCCGTGGATGCCCATCCGCAGAAGGGTGGGCCAATCCGTGCCTTTCGGAATGCGCCCGCATAAGCGATCGGTCAGGAAGTGCGTCAGGCCGTCGGGCAGATAGTTGATTAGCGGAAGCCCCGTGGTGTGGCCCTTGATGGGGAAATATCGATGGGGCGTCAAGCTCGATTCCCGTGATGATCGCCCCGGGCAGCAAGCGGGAGACGATAGCCGTCGAGGCGCCGCAGCCACACCCGAAATCCAGGACCCGCTTGCCGCGAAAATCGCCCGAATCGATGAACCCCAGCACATCATGACGGAAGTCGTTCTCCACGTAGCGGGGATCTTCGTCGCGCTGAAGCTCGTCGCACAACCAGGCGGGTCCCTTCACTTCGAGAATGGCGGCGACCAGCTCGGAAGGATAGGACGTCGTCTAGACCGGTCCGGTGACAAAGGCCTTCGGGTCAGCCATGATGACACGCACCAGCCGACGCCCATTGCCCGTCGGTTCGATTTCCACGCGTCCGTTCTCGTGCTGAAGAGCCTGCGTCATGGTGAGGATACAACTTCCCGGTGATTGATTTACCCTGATCCCGATTCCCGGACATGATACACTTCCTGTTGGACCACGATTAATCAAAAGTGTCCGCGTGTTTGGGTGACCAATCGCATCGGGTTGGGGAAGAGGGCCGTGAATGGTTTTCAATCGACTGTCTTCCTTGTTCCTGGCGTCTGCCTGGTGCTCACTTGTGTTGGCGGTGGCATTGGTCGGTTGCACCACCACCGAAGAACCGGAACCCGTACCCGCCTACCACCATGATTACATTAAAGTGCTGGCCGTACCGGTAGACACCGACACGGTGTTGATGATGGTGGGGACGAGCCTGAGTTATTCCGGGAACCTCGACACCACCACGGTTCACATAGACACCGCCCCCTCGGAAGATGAATTGCTGAGGCTGGAAATACAGGTATTGGGCATGACCTACGACCGCAACAGGTTGGCGGTCCTGGACTATCGGTGGAACGGTGACACACTTCAGGTTTGGTGCGGATACCACCAACCCAGGTCCTGGGAACCGGGGGCCGGATCCGAAAAGACCAGCTATCCGGAGCCCTGGTTCATGCCTGGGCGGGTGGATGTCAAACTGCCTGCGGGAGTCGGGGTCCGGTATCTGGGGCGGTGGTTCGAATAGAGGCCGGAATGGGCTGATGTTGCTCCATTGGGGGGGTAAAGCGAATAACAAGGGCTTGCATCCATTATTGGGGTCTGTCACGGTCATGTAAGAGATGATTTCCTGGCCAGTCCATTTTTTCAGGTGAAACCAACGTCCTCTGCCGGACGGAGATCTGCCCATGGCGATCGGTGAATTTTTCAAACGCCTTTTCAGCGGTTCAGCCAGGCCGCCACCGGTCCCGACCATCGACAAAGACGCCCAGCTGGCGAAGGTGAAGGAGTTGGCCGCGGTCGTCGACGAGTATATCGAGGATCTGGGTTCACCTGCCGTCCTTCTGGAAGATTCCGATTTCAACCGTGGAGTCGACCTTCTGGCCGCCCCGTGCTTTACCAACCGTGAGCTCCTGGAACTCAGCGACACGCCCTCGGATGCCATCTGGCAGATGGGCGTCGTCGCGGTCGGCGGGCGTGATCCCGACCCCGACCTGGTCGACCCCCTGTTTTCCCTGTTCGAAGAGGGCTGGCCCTGGCAAAAATTCTTCGTGATGAACGCCCTGCTGGTACATGCCCCCATCGACCGATCACTGGCAGGGGAATTCCTTTTCCGCTATCTCCGGTACGACGGACCCCAGCTGGCCTACCTGTTCAAGATCACCGCACCTGTCCTGAAGCAGCGTTCACAGGAGGGGGAAAAGCCCACCTTCGGGCCTCTGCTGAACAAGCTGGACTCGGCCAGGTCAGAGGGGTTGAAATCTACCCTGAAGGCCGCCCTCGAATCACCTCTGAAGGTGATGATCCAGCCGCTGTTGACCGAGTTCGATGCCTGGCGGACGTCCTTTGTCGACCGCGACGTCCTCGAGGAGATCGGCGTGATCTGGGATGGCCGTTCAGGCGCACGCCCCACGGTGCTGGACCATTCCCAACAGGAGACCGCGGTCCGGGACGTAGTACGATCCCTGGACCAGAGCCCGCCCCGATCCGTCCTGATCATCGGGGAACACGGAGTGGGGAAAACCGCGGTGATGAGAAAAGTGGGGGAGGTGCTTGGGGAACGTGGCTGGTTGATTTTCGAGGCGTCCGGAGCCGATCTTATTGCGGGGCAGAGCTACATCGGGGAGTTCGAGGCGAGGATCAAGAACCTGGTTGCCCAGATCGGCGGCGGCCGCCGCGTACTCTGGTATATACCCGATTTTCACACCCTCGCTTGGATCGGTAAAACCTCGCAGTCCAACAGCGGTGCTCTGGACCTCGTCTATCCCCACCTGGAATCCGGAAACATCATGGTCGTGGGCGAAATGACCGATTCCGCCTACCAGCAGATCGTGCAATCCAAACCCCGGTTGTCGACCACTTGTGAGACCTGCCGGATTTCGCCTCTGGGGGAACAGGAAACGCTGGATTTGGCCGCCACCTGGGCGGCCGCGGTCCAACCGGAGGGTGAACCACCGCTGCTGTCCGAGGCCACTCTCCAGGAAGCCTGGTTGCTGGCCCGCCAGTATCTGCGAGATCGCGAAGCGCCCGGCTGTCTTCTGGAATTTTTGGATCTTACCCGGAAAGCACTGGCCGCAGAGCCTGGGGCAATGGTCAGCATCACCCGTGACGACCTGATCACCACCTTGACGGCCATTACGAGTCTGCCGCGCCAGATCCTGGATGACCGCCAGGTACTGGATCCGGAAAACCTGCGGTCGTTTTTCGATCAACGGATTCTGGGCCAGCCGGAAGCGGTGGGATGCCTGATCGAGCGCATCACACTGATCAAGGCGGGCCTGACGGATCCGTCTCGGCCCCAGGGTGTCTTCCTGTTCGCCGGACCCACGGGCACCGGCAAGACAGAGATCGCCAAAGCCCTGGCGACCTTCCTGTTCGGTTCCGAAGACCGCCTTCTGCGCTACGACATGAGTGAATTTCAAACCCCGGACAGCCAGGAGCGACTGATCGGGGATGGTCAGCACCTGGACCGGGAATCGATGGCCCTGAAGATCCGCAAGCAACCCTTTTCGGTCATTCTGTTGGATGAATTCGAAAAGGCTCACCCCAGGGTGTGGGACCTGTTCCTGCAGGTTTTTGACGACGGCCGGATGACCGACCCCATGGGCCGGACATCTGATTTTCGCCACGCCATCATCATCCTCACTTCGAACCTGGGCGGGCAGGCGGCCACGGGTGCGGGATTGGGATTCGACCAGAGCGGGCAGGGCTTCCGGTCCACCGAGGTGGACCGTGCAGTGAGCAAGGCGTTCCGGCCGGAGTTCGTCAACCGACTGGACCGCGTGGTGGTTTTTCGGCCCTTCACCCGTGACATCATGCGGAAGATCCTGGAGAAGGAGCTGCGCGATGTCCAGGAACGCCGGGGTTTGCGCAATCGCAACTGGGCGGTGGTCTGGGAGGACTCGGCCCTGGAGTTCCTGCTGGACAAGGGTTTCAGCCCCACTCTGGGCGCCCGGCCGTTGAAGCGGGCCGTGGAGCAGTATCTGCTGACGCCGCTGGCGGACATCATCGTCAAAGGGACCTATCCGGCTGGAGACCAGTTCCTCTACATTCAGACCCGGGACGACGGCCTGGCAGTTGACTTCATTGATCCGGACGCCGCTGAAGAGCCCCCTGAAGAAAATCGGAGCGACCTGGAAAATGAAGCCGGTGCGGAGCAAGACCCTGCTTGTCGCCCCTGCCCGGCGGCCATCGCGTTGAGCCCAGCCGGAACGCCCGCGGAACTGGAAATTCTCCTGGCCCATTGGCGGGAGCTTCAGGACCGGCTCGATTCACCGGCCTGGAAGGACGCCAAGAGCCTGGCCCTTTCGATGACCTCGGTCTCCGATTTCTGGTCTTCACCCGAGCGGCATGCGGTGCTGGGAGAGGTGGAATATCGGGAACGCGTGGAGACCGGTCAGGAATCCCTGGGCAGTCTCTTGATGAAGATCGCTCCACCGGGATCCGGCCCGAAGGACCGCTATCCCCGCAAGCTGGTGGGCCAAGCTGCCGATCGCCTCTACCTCCTGGAACGGGCTTGCCGGTCCCTGGAAAATCGATCGCCCTGGGAAGCGTTCGTACATATTTCGGACAAACAGGGACCCATGGAGCGCGGTGATTTCGATGGTGACTGGGTCGGCAGTCTGGGGGATATGTATCTCAATTGGGGGCGGCGGCGAAAGATGCGGATCCAGGTTCTGGCAGATGCGCCGCAGGATGCAGGGCGTCATCGGGCGCTCATGCTGGGGGTTTCCGGATATGCGGCGTTCGACATCCTGAATCCGGAAACAGGATTGCATGTCTGGGAACAGCCTGAACGGGGCCGCGAAAAATCTTCCTCTCAGCAAAAGGCCCTGGTCAGGGTCGCGTTCATGCCTGAGGACAAGGTCGCCGAAGAGCCGGCGGATCTTCTGGCGATCGGGCGCGAAGTCCTGGCCGTCCCCATGAAGGGGGCGCCTGCCCTGGTGCGGACCTACCGTGAATTACCCGATCCCCTGGTGAGAGATCGGATTCGGGGTTGGCGTTCGGGCCGGTTGGAGCGGGTCCTTGGCGGCGACTTCGATCTGCTGGGCGCGTGCGCGGAACACGACGCCGGGGCGAGTTCAGATCGATAAGTTGTGCCTTTGAAATTGTGTTTTTCCTAACCTGGAATGTTCACGGGACATGAATGTTGGTTAGTAAGCCATCTTCAACTCGTGACCCAGGTTCTTCGAAAATGCCCTGGTGGAAACCACTCTGTCATAGTACATCGACCACCGAGGCGGGAGCTCACATCTGGTCCGAAATATCCTTTTCCCCAACAAATCCACGATCTTGACTGGGCCGTCGGTCATACCCCGCTCCATCGCCGGCGTTGGACTTCCCC
>RCNC010002796.1_pt1 | contig 11536 bp, 13 predicted proteins | sample 2041301 | NCBI WGS metagenome assembly RCNC01 (sample SAMN09708231, study PRJNA481090) | Marine sediment metagenome, whole genome shotgun sequencing project. | biome: marine sediment; feature: ocean; material: sediment; isolation source: Sewage treatment plant 13A marine sediment (STP13A) ... | reverse complement strand
AAAAAACTGTGACAGATTGGCGCCGCGCGCAATGGAGTTATCGCTATGTACACGCAAGGCCTCGATCAAAAAGGACAAATCCCTGAAAAGCGCGACTCGCTGGAGTCGGTCGCGGACCTTGAGGCGTTCCAAAAACGCATTGATGCTGAAGAAAAAATTGAAGCTAAGGACTGGATGCCGGAGGCTTACCGTCGCACTCTGGTGCGACAGATTTCGCAACACGCCCACTCCGAAATAATCGGTATGCAGCCAGAAGGCAATTGGCTAACACGTGCCCCGACGCTAAAACGTAAAGCGATCCTGCTCGCCAAAGTGCAGGACGAAGCGGGACACGGACTCTATCTCTACAGTGCTGGTGAAACACTAGGCACATCGCGCGACCAAATGGTTGGCGACTTGCTTAGTGGCAAAGCCAAATACTCCAGTATTTTTAACTATCCAACATTGACCTGGGCAGATATGGGCGCAATTGGCTGGCTGGTCGATGGCGCGGCAATCATGAATCAGATTCCACTGTGTCGTTGTTCGTACGGGCCGTATGCACGCGCCATGGTACGTGTGTGTAAAGAAGAGAGTTTTCATCAGCGTCAGGGCTTCGACATCATGCTCGAGCTTTCACGCGGCACGGCCGCGCAGAAGGCGATGGCTCAAGACGCACTTAATCGCTGGTGGTGGCCATCAATCATGATGTTCGGCCCCAGTGATACCGATTCCAAGCATTCTGCGCAGTCCATGGCATGGAAGATCAAGCGCTTTACCAATGACGAGCTACGGCAAAAGTTTATCGACACAACTGTCCCGCAAGCGGATTTTCTTGGTTTGCGCATGCCGGATGATGATCTCGTCTTTGATGAAGAGAGTGGGCACTACAAGTTCGGAGAGATTGACTGGAACGAACTTAAGGAAGTGATCGCCGGCAACGGCCCTTGTAACAAGCAGCGGATAAGCCGACGGCGCAAAGCACACAGCGACGGCGCATGGGTACGCGAAGCGGCCTCTGCCTATGGTGACAAACAGGCCGCGAAAAAGGCCGCGTGAGGAAACTATGAGCAACAAAGAATGGCCACTCTACGAAGTCTTTATTCGCAGCAAAGCAGGGCTGAGTCATCGCCATGCCGGCAGTATTCATGCGGCTGACGATCAGATGGCACTCGATCACGCGCGCGATACCTACACGCGGCGGTCCGAAGGCGTGAGTCTTTGGGTAGTGCGATCCAGCGAGATCGTTGCATCCGACCCGAGTGAGACTGCCGCGTTTTTCGAGCCCGCTGAGGACAAGATCTACCGTCACCCGACTTTCTACAAGATTCCGGATGGGGTAGAAAACCTGTGAGCGAGAACGAGGCGTTGCTCACTTACGTCACTCGTCTTGGCGACAACGCCCTGATTCTCAGTCAACGCATGATTGAGGCCGTAACGTTGTACCCGGAGCTTGAAGAAGAATTGGCGAACGCAAACTTCGCACTCGACTACATTGGTCAGGCACGGCTTTTCTATTCACTCGCCGCGAGGCTTGAAGGTAAAGGTCGTAATGAAGATGATTTCGCCTTTTTGCGCGACGGTCACGAGTACCGCAATGTCTTGCTTCTTGAACAACCAAACGGCCATTTCGGTGACATGATGGCACGCGAATTCCTGTTCGAGTCGTTCTATTTTCTGCAGCTCGAAGCGCTGCAGCAGTGTAATGAGGCAGGCGTCGCCGAGATCGCAGCGCGGGCCGTAAAGGAAATTCGCTATCACCTGCGACATGCCTCGCAATGGGTGGTGCGCCTTGGTGACGGTACCGATGAAAGTCACGCTCGTATGCAACAGGCCATTGACGATCACTGGCAATTCACGGGTGAGCTATTTGTAGCTGACGACATCGACGATGCATTTGAAAGGTCACATGCGGGCCCGGACCTTGGATCGATTCGTGAACAATGGCACGTCAACGTAGCTACGGTTTTGGAAGAAGCGACGTTGAGTAAACCGGATGATGGATGGATGGCGTCGGGTGGCAAACAAGGCCGTCATAGCGAGCATTTGGGTTTCCTGCTTGCTGAAATGCAGCATCTGCAGCGCTCGCACCCGGGTGCGACTTGGTAGCAACAAACGTCAGTCGCGCTCAGGTGCTCGAGTGGTTGAGTAAGGTGCCAGATCCAGAAGTGCCCGCCCTGAGCATCACCGATCTCGGCATTGTGCGTGATGTTGTCGTCAACGGTGAGGTCATGGTTGCGCTAACGCCGACCTACACCGGTTGCCCTGCCACTGAAGTCATCGAACAAAGTGTTATTGACGCGCTGCATGCGCAGGGCGTTAAGGACGTAGTCATTAATCGGGTACTGTCGCCGCCGTGGACCACCGACTGGATATCAGATGAAGGTCGCGAAAAGTTACGCGAGTACGGTATCGCGCCGCCGCAACCAGGCGCGAGCAAACGCGCCATGTTGCAAGGCGATCGCGCAATTGCTTGTCCGCGCTGCAGTTCCGTGAATACCAGTCTTGTCAGCGAATTCGGCTCCACCGCGTGTAAGGCGTCTTATAAATGTACGGCGTGTCTTGAGCCGTTTGAATACTTCAAGTGTATTTAGATGCGTCAATTTCACTCTCTTAAGATAAAAAGCATTCAGCGTGAGACTCGCGATTCGGTGCGCATCGCCTTGCGTGTTCCGACGGAGCTGCAAGCGGAGTTCGAGTACTTGCCCGGTCAACACCTGCCGTTTCAATTGCAGATCGATGGCAAGAAACTACGCCGCACCTATAGTATTTGTTCGGGGCCTGACGAGGCGCTGGAGATTGGTGTCCGCGTGCAGTCGGGCGGGCGATTTTCCGAGTACGCCGCCAATGTGCTTGCCGTTGGCGACGAGATCGATGTTATGCCGCCGTCTGGTCAGTTCCATCTCACGCTCGATGCGAATAATGCCAAGGACTACGTCGGGTTTGCTGCAGGCAGTGGCATTACGCCGATTATCGCGATGATCAAGTCCGTCCTGAGAACCGAGCCGAAAAGTCGCTTCATACTTTTTTACGGTAATCGCAAACAGTCCACGACGATGTTTATCGAAGATCTATACGCCCTCAAGAATCTATACATGGAACGGCTGCAATTGAATTTCGTATTTAGTCAGGAGGAGCAGGAGTTCGAGCCGATGGCCGGTCGTCTTGATGGCGACAAAGTTCGCGAATTGTACAAACATTTCGGAGCCGGTCTGGGAGCAACGGACTGTTTCGTTTGCGGACCGGACACAATGATCAAGGATGTGACCGAAGCGTTGGTCGACCTGGGAATGTACGAATCTCACGTGCACACGGAGCGTTTCGGCGTGCCACGAAAAGCGACCGGCGAGAAGGCGAAGGTCGCGCCCAGGACAGCAGAGCAGGCGGAAATCACGATCATTATGGATGGCCACATCCGATCGTTCGATATGCAGCGCGACGATGCGAATATTATTGATGCCGCCGCAGACCATGGAATCGAGCTGCCGTACTCCTGCAAAGGCGGCGTCTGCGCGACCTGTCGTTGTCACGTACGCGATGGTGAGGTGACCATGGATACCAACTACGGCCTTGAGCCGTGGGAAGTGGAGGCAGGCTTTGTACTCGCGTGCCAGTCCAAGCCCGTCAGTGAGTCCGTTACGCTGGACTACGACAAGACCTAGGCCTCTAGCGCATCCTTACATCGATTAAGTCTGTCGACTGCTTCGTCCCCCAACGCTATCGCGAGAGCGACTTGTAACGCATCTAAAAGAGCGAGATGTGCGAGTCGAGAACTCATCGGCGTGAACACATTGGCATCGGGTTGCGCCTGAAGCGAGAAAAGAATGTCGGCGGATTGCGCGAGCTCGGAGTCCGGGTCCGACAACGCGATGACGGTAGCGCCATTGCTGCGTGCCATTTCCGCAGCGCGCAGCAATTCAGTAGAAAGCCCCGTTTGCGAGGCAAAGATCAATACGTCGGTTGGCTGTGCAATTGAAGAGTGTTGCAAGATCGTCGGCGTATCGGTCAAAGCGGTGCAGGGCAGACCAAGCCGGAAAAACTTCTGACATGCGTCGCTGGCAACATGGCCTGATGCGCCGAGGCCGACAAAGGCGATCTGGCGGGCAGTGGACATCGCCGCGACGGCTTTGTCCACCGGCATCGCTGATAGCTGTCCGCGAACATCGATCAAGGATCGAATAGAAGCATCGAGAACTTTGCTCGCCGCGTCTGACGCAGTATCATCGGCGTTCAAATCACGATGAATATTGCTGACGGGCTGGCTGAGCGTTTCTGTCAGGCGCCTCGTGAATTCACGAAAACCACTAAGCCCAACGCGCCGACAAAAGCGAATAACCGTTGGTTCGCTGGTGCCGCAGTTCAATGCGACTTCAGCAAGGGTAGCGCTTGCGGCCTGCTGCGGATGCTCGAGAACCCACCTGGCGACGCGCTCTTCCGCACGGCTCAAGGTCCCTGACTGTCGCTCGATTTGACTCAGCATGTAGTAAAAATACAGAAAAAATGATCGATTTTCTACAAAAATGCGGGTTTTATTGAAAAAATGTAGTAAAATTTCGGAAAATGGAGAATCGCGACTATGGCTAAACTCATACCGGTCGAGCTATTTGACCTCATTATTTTTGGTGGCACTGGCGACCTTGCTATGCGCAAGTTGCTGCCAGCAATGTATCACCGAGATGGTGATGGTCAGATCATCGGCGACAGCCGCATTATTGCCGTCGGACGCAGCGCGCTGAGTCTCGATACCTATTTGAAGGATGTTGAGGAAGCTCTGCAGAAAAATCTGGCGGAGGGAGAGTTCGACGCTGCTCGGTGGGACGCGTTTAGTCGCCGCATCCACTATGTTGAAGCCGATGCGTTAGCGCATGACAAATGGGGCGTGCTTGTAGAGTTGCTCGAGGGCAATGACGAGAGAACACGTGTTGCCTATCTTGCGACGGCGCCCAGTTTATTCGGGCCGATCGCGAAAGGATTGCGATCGAATAATCTGATCACAGAGAAGAGCCGGATCGTTCTTGAGAAGCCGCTCGGACGTGACCTTGCCTCTGCATCTGAGATCAATGATCAGGTAGGTGAGTGCTTCGATGAGAATCAGATCTATCGCATCGATCATTACCTCGGCAAGGAAACTGTGCAAAACCTGTTGGCACTTCGGTTCGCCAATTCTTTGTTCGAACCGTTGTGGCGTCGCGGCTCGATTGATCATGTTCAGATTACAGTCGCTGAGGATCTGGGTGTTGGTGGTCGAATAGATTTCTACGACAACGTCGGCGCGCTGCGTGACATGGTGCAGAACCATATTTTGCAACTCGTTTGTCTGACTGCGATGGAACCACCATCGAGTCTGCATCACGATGCTGTGCGTGACGAGAAAATCAAAGTACTGCGTGCGTTGCGACCATTTGACGCGGACACGGTACGTGCAAGTACCGTTCGTGGTCGCTACGGCTCTGGGGCAGTTAACGGTGAAGCCGTGCAGGCCTATGAAGAAGAGCTAGGTGACAAAGAAAGTAGCACCGAAACCTTCGTGGCGTTGAAGCTTGAGATCGACAACTGGCGCTGGTCAAACGTGCCGTTCTACCTGCGTACCGGTAAGCGCCTCAAGGAAAAGCAATCCGAGATTGTCGTGCAGTTTCAGGATGTTCCGCATTCAATTTTTCACGAACAGGAATTCAATGTCTTACCGAATCGTTTGACGATCCGGCTGCAACCCGATGAAGGCGTGCAGCTGTCGCTCATGGCGAAGGAGCCGGGTCCGGGTGGGTTCGAATTACGGCCAGTGTCACTCGACCTGAGTTTCGAGGAAACCTTCGGACTGCGATATCCAGATGCTTATGAACGGTTGTTGATGGAAGTATTGCGCGGCAACCCGGCATTGTTCATGCGTCGCGATGAGGTAGACGCAGCCTGGGAATTTGTCGACGGCATTATCGCGGGTTGGGAAAAGTCAAAACAGAAAGTCGAGTCCTATGTCGCAGGTTCGTGGGGGCCGAGTGCTTCCTCATTGTTGCTGGATCGCGACGGACGTTCCTGGTATTCCGATGACTAGTGAAATTATCGAGCACTATTTTACTTCGCGCGACGAGGCGTCGGTTGCTGCTGCTGAGCACATAGCCGCTGCATTGGCCGCACAGCTTAATGAACAAGACGATGCGGCAATGATTGTCACTGGCGGATCGTCTCCGGCGCGCTGCTATTCGGAACTCGCAAACACCGAGCTCGAATGGTCGCACGTGCATGTTTTGTTGAGTGATGAGCGTTGGGTGCCTGCATCTGACGACAACAGCAACGAAAAGCTGGTTCGCGACACTTTTCTGATAGAGAAAGCTGCGGATGCAGATTTGATGCCTATCTACACAGCCGATAGCAATGCGGAGGAGCGCTGCGGCGAACTCAATGAGCTATTGCCGGCAATGCCGCTGCCCTTCGCCTGCACTTTGCTCGGCATGGGCGCCGATGGCCACATCGCGTCGCTGTTTCCAGATGCCGAGAATCTCGCAGTCGGTCTGGACGTGAACAGCACTGATTGGTGTATCCCTGTAGCGACCGCGGCAAGCCCGCATCCCCGCGTAAGCCTAACGATGAAAACTTTGCTGAACAGCGCGCAAATCGTGCTATTGATCTTTGGCGAGTCGAAGCGCGATGTATACGAACAGGCGAAATCAACGCCCGATGCCTTTCCAGTTTCAACACTGCTGTCACAGGATCGCACACCCGTGCATATCTTCTGGGCCGCCTAGAGTATGAGTCAAATGAATAAAGTCGTTGATCGTGTTACTTCACGAATTCAAGAGCGCAGCGTTAAGACACGTAGTGCATATCTGGCGCGCATTCATGCGGCAGCGAATGACGGGCCAACACGAAGCTCTTTATCGTGCAGCAATCTTGCACACGGCATGGCTGCGAGCGGTAAGCAGGACAAAGATTCGCTCACCGGCGATAGTGTGGCGAATATTGGCATAGTCTCGGCATACAACGACATGCTAAGTGCCCATCAGCCGTTCGAGCACTATCCGGCGCTCATTAAAAAGGCGGCTACCGAGCAGGGTGCTGTTGCGCAGTTCGCAGGCGGCGTACCGGCAATGTGCGACGGCGTCACGCAGGGTCAGGACGGCATGGATCTGTCGCTATTCAGTCGCGATGTCATCGCGATGTCGACCGGGGTTGCACTCTCTCACAACATGTTCGATGCAGCACTTTGCCTGGGCGTCTGCGACAAAATTGTGCCAGGTTTATTGATCGGGGCACTGTCTTTTGGCCACTTGCCGGTCGCATTCATTCCTGCCGGCCCGATGACCTCGGGATTGCCGAACAAGGAAAAAGCGAGAATTCGCGAAGAATACGCAGCAGGAAAGATTGGTCGCGATGAATTGCTGGCTGCCGAATCGGCGTCCTACCATTCAGCGGGCACGTGTACGTTTTATGGCACCGCCAACAGCAATCAGATGCTGTTGGAATTCATGGGTCTGCAGTTACCTGGTGGGTCATTTGTGAACCCAGGAACGGAGTTACGAGAGCTGCTAACCGCAGAAGCTGTGCGAACCGTGCTCAAGACGACCGCGCTAGGCGACAGTTACCTTCCGATCGCCGATATTGTTGACGAAAAAGCGATCGTCAATGCAATCATAGGTTTGCTCGCGACAGGTGGTTCAACTAACCATACGCTGCATCTGGTGGCGATTGCCGCCGCTGCTGGAATCATCATCGATTGGAATGATTTCGACGAGTTATCCTCAGCCGTTCCCTTGATGGCACGGGTCTACCCGAACGGGCTGGCTGACGTAAATCATTTCCACGCCGCAGGTGGGCTCGGGTACATGATCGCCCGATTGCTGGATGCAGGCCTTCTGCACGAAGACGTGAATACGATTCTCGGTGCCGGCCTGCGTCACTTTTGTCAGGAGCCGAATGTTATTGAGGGTCAATTGGGATGGCAGCCTGCGCAAAAAGAATCGTTGAACGACGAAGTATTACGGCCGGTCGAGCGACCCTTTGATAAAGAGGGTGGTTTGCGTGTCGTCGATGGCAACGTCGGCCGAGCGATTGTCAAAGTTTCTGCTGTTGAAGAAGAGTACTACCGCATCAAGGCACCTGCGCGCGTGTTTCAATCGCAGGCGGCATTTACGGATGCGTTTAATGCTGGCGAATTGGAGCGAGACTTCGTCGCCGTTCTTTCGTTTCAAGGGCCAAGCGCAAACGGCATGCCGGAATTGCATAAATTAACGCCGTACCTCGGCGTCCTGCAAAACCAGGGGCACAAAGTCGCTTTGTTGACGGATGGACGCATGTCGGGTGCATCCGGCAAAGTACTGGCCGCCATTCAGGTATCTCCGGAGGCTTCGGCGGGCGGTGTAATCGGTAAGATCAGGGACGATGACATGATTGAGATCGATGCAGTGAGTGGACATATGAGCGTATCTGCAGCAGATGACCCGCTGATCAGGACAACAGCGGAGTCAGATGTGGCTGCGGGCCACACTGGCATGGGCCGCGAGCTGTTTGCGGCGTTTCGCAAAAGCGTGAGTAGTGCGGAGACCGGTGCATCAATCTTCAATGAAGAGCGAAGTGACGATATCTAGTCGATTGGCGCGTATTCGAAAGGATTGAGATCGCGCGGGCGGTAAAGTGGCTACTATCTATGATCACGTCAACCGCAAAAGCTGAGCCCATGAGCACCGAAAGGCAAAACTCCTACGATTACGACGACCTGATCCAATGCGCTATGGGCGAGATGTTTGGCCCTACTAACGGCAAGCTGCCCAAGCCTCCGATGCTAATGACCGACCGGATTCCGCTAATCACACAAGAGGGCGGCAAGTATGGCAAAGGCGAGATAAAGGCTGAGCTCGATATCAATCCGGACCTTTGGTTTTTCGACTGCCATTTCGAAGGTGATCCGGTCATGCCAGGCTGCCTGGGGCTTGACGCTATGTGGCAATTGGTCGGTTTCTACCTCGTATGGCTTGGCCTGCAGGGTCGCGGCCGTGCGCTGGGTGTTGGCAAGGTCAAATTTTCCGGGCAGGTTCTGACTACCGCGAAGCTGGTTACGTTCCAGCTTGATTTCAAACGCGTAATTTCGCGTAAACTGAACATGGCGATCGCAGACGGTACAATGTCGGTTGACGGTCGCGAAATCTACACGGCGGAAGATCTCCGTGTAGGGCTGTTTACCTCCACCGAAAACTTCTAGGAATAATCATGCGGCGAGTTGTCGTTACTGGCCTGGGTGCCATCTCCTGTATTGGAAACAGCCAGGCAGAAATTCTCGATTCACTCAAAAACGGTCGCTCTGGCATTGTTGCTAACGAGTCGTTTGCTGAGATGGGCTTGCGCAGCCAGGTGTCTGGCACCTGCAATATCGACTTGTCCGAACATATCGATCGTAAGGTCAAGCGGTTCATGGGCGATGCCGCAGCGTATGCCTATATCTCAATGCAGCAGGCGATTGACGACTCCGGTCTCGAGGAGAGCGATGTTTCGAACGTTCGCAGCGGACTGATCGCATCGTCCGGCGGCGCGTCCAGTGCCGAAATCGTACGGGCTGCCGATGTTCTGCGTAGTCGCGGTGTACGAAAAATCGGCCCCTATGCGGTCACCAAGACAATGAGCAGCTCAATTTCTGCCTGTCTTGCGACACCGTTCAAGATCAAGGGCCTCAATTACTCGTTGACCTCGGCATGTGCGACTAGCGCACATTGCATCGGTGTTGGCGCTGAGCAAATTCAGTTTGGCAAGCAAGACATTGTCTTCGCTGGTGGCGGCGAAGAACTCGACTGGTCGCTCGCCTGCCTGTTTGACGGTATGGGTGCATTGTCATCCAAGTACAACGACGCGCCTGCGACAGCGTCGCGTCCTTACGATGCAACTCGCGACGGTTTTGTTATCGCTGGCGGCGGCGGCATGGTTGTGCTCGAAGAGCTGGAGCACGCCAAGGCTCGTGGCGCGAAGATTTACGCCGAACTGGTCGGCTTCGGTTCTACATCTGATGGCTATGACATGGTTGCACCGTCTGGCGAGGGTGCGCAACGTTGCATGGAGCTCGCTAAATCGACCGTTGAATTGCCGATTGACTACATTAATACGCATGGCACCAGCACGCCGGTCGGCGATGTTAAAGAACTCGAAGGTATGCGCGCCGTATTCGGTGACAATGTGCCACGGTTCGGCTCATCCAAATCGATGTGTGGTCATTCATTGGGTGCTACCGGCGTTCAGGAAGCCATTCACTGCCTGTTGATGCTGGGGCATGATTTCATTGCGCCGTCGATCAATGTCAATGAACTGGATCCTGCTGCTGAGGGCATGCCTTTGGTGACAGAGTGTATTGAGAATGCAGGCATCAAGACGGCTATGTCGAATAGCTTTGGTTTTGGTGGCACTAACGGGACGCTCGTTTTTCAGAAGGACTGAATAAGCGAACGCTTTCAAGCGCTACGATAACGGCCAGGTGAGCGATCGCCGGAACGACGTTAAAAGCGCTGAAAATCCAGTGAATGAATGTTAGCGCCGCTGCGATGTAAACGAGGCGGTGCAAGGCCTTCCAGCGCCGTTTAAGCCATGCGACTGCTCGGTCATTGCTGCTTACCGCGAGCAGCAAAAAGATCAATAGCGCCAGCCAGCCGGTCCACATCTCAAACATCAGGCTGTCTTCGATAATGCTGGCGAGATCCTGTTTGTCCAGATACACGAGCGTATGCAGAGCGGCATACATAAACGAGGCAACGCCGAAATAGCGACGTTGTTTGGCCAGCCAGCGTGCCCATCGTGCCTTCGGCAACAAGACTCGCAGCGGAGTCACCGCGAGAGTGAGCATTAGCAGCCGTACCGATAATTCACCGCTGGCATGCAGCATCTCACCGTAGTAAATCTGCTCGCGCAAGAATCCGTAGCAAAGGTAGAGAAAGGGGGCCGTGAGTACGAGCCAAACCAATGCCTTTGAGGTGAGCAGTTTTCTTATCGTTGTCATTGCCGGTAATATTGCATCACACGAATTAAGTATTCAAAGAGGGTTCTGGAAATGCACATACGGAAAACGGCCTTGGTCGTACTTTGCTTCATATTCGCCTTGTCGGCGCATGCCGAAGGATTACTAAACGCCAACACGGCAAGCGAAGCGAGCCTCAAAGCGCTAGCGGCGCTGTCAGATGAGCAGGTGGCTACGATTCTCGCCGATCGGCCGTATGCGAAGTGGGCTGATCTGAATTCAGATCTGGCGGAGTCGCTCTCTGCTGAGGAACTGGAAGAGCTGTACGGCAAGCTCTTCGTACCGCTTAAACTCAATTCGGAGTTACAGGCAGATTTTCAGCTGATCCCGGGTGTTGGAAGAAAAATGGCGCATGAGTTTGATGAGTATCGCCCGTATTCCGACATGGAGCAGTTTCGCCGCGAGATTGGCAAGTACGTCGATGAGGAAGAAGTCGCTCGCTATGAGCAATACGTGATACTCGATTGATCATTCTACTATGAGCATCGAGACACTCAGCGAAACCAGCTGCTTTGGCGGCACCCAGGGTTTCTATCGCCATCGCTCGGGAATAAACGATTGCGATATGCAGTT
>RCNC010002917.1_pt1 | contig 11539 bp, 9 predicted proteins | sample 2041301 | NCBI WGS metagenome assembly RCNC01 (sample SAMN09708231, study PRJNA481090) | Marine sediment metagenome, whole genome shotgun sequencing project. | biome: marine sediment; feature: ocean; material: sediment; isolation source: Sewage treatment plant 13A marine sediment (STP13A) ... | reverse complement strand
GAAGTTGTAGTCCTTGTACACGACGAAGGTCTCCACGCTTTGAATGCCCTTTATGCGGGACATCTGCTCCGTGTAGAACTCGAGGAGGCCGGACTCCTCTTTCAGCAGCACCACCAGGATCAGATCGTACTGCCCCGTCACGACGCTCACCGACACCACCCCCGTCAGCTTGCTGATCTCCTTGCCCTTCTTGACCAGGTCCATGCTCTGCAGCTTGACCCCGATGAAGACGACGCTGTGGCCCGGGATGGATCCGGGGGCCACACTCCCGGTGATTTGAAGAACCCCGTTGTCGATCAGTTTGGTGACCCGCGACCGCACCGTGTTCTCTGCCAGCGACAGCTCCTCGGCAATCCGCTTGAAGGATTTCCTGCCATCCTGGAGGTGCCGAATAATGTCAATGTCGGTCTCGTCTATCTTGACCTTCTTTTCTTCGTCCTTGGCCATGACGGTTCCCCCCTCTGTGCGCCTTGCTCATATCACACCTTGAAGACCAGGTCCAGATTCATTTCCCCTGCCAGGTCGGCAAGTTGCTCTTTGACCTTTCCGATAGACTTGTCTGCCGGCACCGTCGCCTCGAGCCGCAGGTCAAACAGGGGAGCCCCGGAGAGAGGCGCGCCCATAACCTGCGTTTCCAGGGATTCGATGTTGACGTCGTTTTTTCGCAGCATGCGGACCACACGCTGAACGATTCCGGGGTGATCCATGGCCGTCATCTCGAATTTGAGGGGCAGTCCCGCCAGCGCCGTGCCTCCCGCGGGATCTTCGGCCTCATGAAGGTGGGCCTCCAATCCGAGTCCCCGCAGATCCTCCAGGCCTCCCCGGATCGGCTCCACTTGTTCCCGGGTGCAGGAGAAGAGGGTCATGGAGGAGAAACATCCACCCATGACCGCCATCCGGCTGTCCTCGATGTTCGCCCCCTTGTCGAACAGGAGCGTGGAGATGTCATCGACGATTCCGGGCCTGTCCTTGCCCGACGACAGGAGAATAAAGTATTTCGTCATCTGCCTACTCCTCGACTTCATTACGATTCAAGGGACGATGGCCTCGCGGCCTGATAGAAGGCTTCCGCGCGGTACGAGCTTCGCACGAAGGGACCGCTGGCAACCTCTGCAAAACCCAGATCGAGGGCGACCGTGCGCCACTCTTCGAATTCGTCGGGATGTACGAAGCGATGGACCGGCAGATGTCTTCGGGTCGGCTGGAGGTACTGCCCCAAAGTCAGGAGGCTGCAGCCCACTTGGCGCAGGGCCCTGAGCGTCCGACCGATTTCTTCGGGCGACTCACCCAGCCCCAGCATCAGGCCCGACTTGGTGGGAATCGTGGAATCGTAGGCCTCGACGCGTTCCAGAAGCTCGAGGGAGCGCCGGTAGACGGCTTCCGGCCGGACCGAGGGGTAGAGACGCGGCACGGTCTCCAGATTGTGGTTGAGCACGTCCGGGCGCGCCTCGAGCACCTTGTGCAGTGCTCGCTCATCCCCCTGGAAGTCCGGGATGAGGACTTCTACGAGCGTTTCCGGGTTTCGCGCCCGGATCTCCTGAATCGTCCGCGCAAACAGGCCTGCTCCCCCGTCCGCAAGATCATCGCGGGTTACGGAGGTGATGACCACATAATGCAACCCCATTTCCCGCACGACATCGGCAACCCTGGCCGGTTCCTCCGGATCGGGCGGGCCGGAAGGCCCGCGGGCAACCGAACAGAACCGGCAGTCCCGGCTGCAGCGATCCCCCAGGATCAGAAACGTGGCCGTGCCTCGGGAGAAACACTCTCCCTGGTTCGGGCAGAGGGCCTCCTCGCACACCGTATGGAGTCCGCCCTTCCTTAACAGGTCCGGGACCTTCCGGGACGAGGTCCCGGCGGGGATCCTGCGCTTCAACCAGGGAGGTTTCCGCACGGGCCGACCTTTTCCTTGCCCTTGTCCCGGTTTCATATTGCCTCCATCCTCCGCCGGGTCAGCCACAAAGACACGGACTGCGCGCCGCGCCGGTTTCGTCCATCCTTTTCACCTTGCAGCATGAGGGTGCGTTCCAGAGAAGCTCAGGGTCCCTCTCCGCCTCTTCGGCGATCGCCTTGAAGGCCTCGATCAAGAGATCGATGCTGTCCTTGGACTCGGTCTCGGTCGGCTCGATCATGATCGCGCCGTTCACCACCAGGGGGAAATAGACCGTCGGCGGGTGAAAACCGTAGTCCATCAGCCGCTTGACTATGTCCAGGGTGGAGACCTTACGCTCTTTCTGGAATTTATCAGAAAAAACGCATTCATGCATGCAGGGACGGTCGTAGGGAAGATGAAACACCCCCTTCAGATTCTCCTTGATGTAGTTGGCGTTGAGTACCGCCAGCTGGCTCGCTTTCTTCAGGTCTTCGGCCCCCATGCTCCGTATGTAGCTGTAGGCCCTGACGAGGACCCCGAAATTCCCGTAGAAGGCGTGTACTTTGCCGATGGAGTCGGGGAAGTCTTCGGAGAGAACGTATTCGCCGCCTGACTCGAGCACGCGGGGAACCGGCAGGAAGGGAACGAGGTGTTCCTTCACACAGACCGGGCCCGCACCCGGGCCGCCGCCTCCGTGGGGCGTAGAAAAGGTCTTGTGCAGGTTCAGGTGGAGCACGTCGACTCCCATCCTGCCCATGTCCACGATCCCCATGACCGCGTTCATGTTCGCGCCGTCGCCGTAGACGACCCCGCCCTTGCCGTGGACGATCCGGGCAATCTCCTGGATGTTCTCCTCGAAGAGGCCCAGGGTGTTCGGGTTGGTGACCATGATCCCGGCCGTCTCGTCGTCCATCGCCTCGGCAACGGCCTCGGCCGGAAGGATGCCCTGCGCATTGGACTTCACGGGCACCGGCCGGTACCCGCAGAGGGCGGCGCTGGCAGGGTTGGTGCCGTGTGCCGTGTCGGGCACGATGATCTTCGAACGGGGGGCGCCTTTGCTCCGGTGGTAGGCGTACATCAGAAGCATGCCGGTGAGCTCGCCCTGGGCTCCTGCCGCGGGCTGCAGGGTGGCCGCGTCCATTCCGGTGATCTCCACCAGAAAATGCTCGAGCTCGTGCATGAGCCGGAGGGCACCCTGACTCAGGGGGGCAGGCAACAGGGGGTGCGCCTCGGCGAACCCGGGAAGGCCGGCCAGCCTGTCGTTGAGCTTGGGGTTGTACTTCATCGTACACGAGCCCAGCGGGTACATGCCGGCATCCACCCCGAAATTCCACTGAGAAAGCCGTGTGTAATGGCGCACCACGTCGACCTCGCTCAGATCGGGAAGGTCCAGGCTATCCGCCAAGAGGTCCGCGTCCAGAGGGGCGGGATCGACGTCACGCCGGGGAAGGGAAAACCCGCATCGTCCCTCTTTCCCTCTCTCCCAGAGCAACGGTTCCCGCAGGGTCAGGCCCGTGGTTCCCAGTGTCTCTTTCATGCCTTCATCTCCTTGACGAGATCGTCGAGGGCCTCTCTTGTCTTCGTTTCGGTCACGCATATCAGGTAGTGGTCGGCCAATTCAGGGTAATACGGTTCAAGGGGCAGACCCGCCACGATCTTCTTCCGGAGCAGGCGTTCGTAAGTCTCCGCAAAGCCGGGCGGGCATTCAAGGACGAACTCGTTGAACGTGGGGCTCTCGAAGGGAATTCGGAAACCGGCCTTAGCCAATTCCCCCTTGAGGTACTCGGACTTGTCCCGGTTGAGGCGGGCGAGCTCACCCATGCCCGTACCGCCGAGGGCGGCCATGTACATGGCAGCGGCGAGGGCGCAGAGACTCTGATTGGTGCAGATGTTGGATGTGGCCTTCTCCCGGCGGATGTGCTGCTCCCGGGTCGCCAGGGTCAGGACAAAGCCCCTGTTTCCCTCCACGTCTACTCCCTGCCCTACCAGCCGACCGGGAATGCTGCGCATGTACGCCTTCCTGGTTGCGAACATGCCGAGTCCCGGCCCGCCGAAGGATCGGGAGATGCCCAGGCTCTGCCCTTCGCCGCAGACGATGTCGGCCCCCTGGTTTCCCGGAGCCTTGAGAAGCCCGTAAGCGAGGGCCTCTGTGAACGAGGTCACGAAGAGCGCCTCATGCTCGAGCGCCGTCTTCCCGATGGCCTGCAGGTCCTCGATACATCCGAAGAAATTCGGCGACTGTACGGCCACGGCCGCCAGGCCCTCGATCCCATCGAGTATCGAAAGGTCGGTCCTGCCGTTCTCCAGGTAGGGGAGCTCAACGATCTCGAGGCCGGTGGGTTCCAGATAGGTCTGTACGACACGGCGATACAGGGGATGAATCACGCTGGAGAGGGCGACCTTGTTCCGTTTCTTTATGCGCACCGCCATCAGCAGAGCCTCGGCCAGGGCGGATGCCCCGTCATAGAGCGATGCGTTGGCCACCTCCATTCCGAGAAGCCGGGCGACGAGGGTCTGGTACTCGTAGATCGCCTGGAGGGTCCCCTGGCTCATCTCCGGCTGGTAGGGGGTGTAGGATGTTACAAACTCGGATCGGCTGAGCAGGTACGGCACTGCCGCTGGAACGTAGTGCTCGTAGCTTCCAGCCCCCAGGAACACCTTGGTCGCCGGAGGAACGGCCACGGTTGCGGAGAGGGAATTCGCAAGATCGGTCAATTCCCACTCCGTAAGGGGCTCCGGAAGGTCAGGGTCTCTCTCGCGGCGGCAATCCTCCGGGACCGTGGGGTAGAGATCCTCCAGGCTCGCCACGCCCACGGCCTCCAGCATGGAGGCGATCTCTTCTTGTGTGTGAGGCAGATAGCGCATCTGCTGGGCTCCTTTTCGATGATCCATTCTTACTTCTCGGAAAACAAGTATAGACGATATTGATGCTTTCGTCAATATATGAAAGAAATCTAACAGAAAACTCAATAACTGTTTATATTTTTGCTTTACATCCTTATTCTTATGGGTTACACTGACAGACCGTCAAAGGTCTTCCAGAGGGGGCTCTCTTTGGGTCCATATAATAATGGTAGGTTGTGGCGCCGGTCTTTGACTTCTCGTTTCCCTTTCTCTACGCTCTTTTTGCTCCGGGCAGGCGACGTTTCCCGAGTGGTTTCGAGACAATCCCAACCGCAGATTGGAGGGCTGATCGATGGTGAAGAAGAGGCCGATTGTCTACCCTTACATCCCGAATTCCGTGCCTGCGACACGGGCGGGGATGTTGGAGAAGACAGGGGTGAAGGACGTGGAAGAACTGTACGTGGGGATACCGAAGAAGCTTCGCTTCAAACGGTCCCTCAGACTCCCGAAGCCCTTCCTCTCCGAGCTCGAGCTCAAGAGGCACGTCGGCGGAATCCTGGCGAAGAACAAGTCGTGTGAAGAACACCTGAGTTTTCTCGGCGCAGGCTGCTACCAGCACCACGTTCCGTCTGTGGTCGACACGGTCATCAATCGCGGGGAATTCCTGACCGCATACTCCGGCAGCAACTACTCGGACATGGGCAGGTTCCAGGTCATGTTCGAGTACGTGAGCATGTTGACAGACCTGGTAGGCATGGAGGTGGCCGGGTTCCCGATGTACGACGGGTCCTCCTCCGGGGGCACCGCCCTCCGTATGTGTGCCAGGGTCACCGGCAGGCCGGAAGTGCTCGTACCGGAAACCATGAGCCCTCTCCGGATGAAGGTGATCGAGAACTACTGCAGGAACTCTGAGGTCAAGGCGATCCACCGGGTGTCCTGCCACCCGGATACGGGCCTGATTGACCTGAGCGATGTGAAGGCCAAGTTGACAGCGAATACGGCCGGCGTTTACCTCGAGAATCCCTCCTACCTCGGCATGATCGAAACCCAGGGCAGGGAGGTCGCGGACCTGGCTCATGCGAACGGGTCGCTCTTCGCCGTGGGGGTGAATCCCATGTCCCTCGGCGTGCTGGCCCCCCCGGGGGACTACGGCGCAGATATCGTCTCCGGGGACACGCAACCCCTGGGCGTGCACATGAACTATGGCGGCGGCGCCTGCGGCTTCGTGGCTGTCCGGGACGTGGAGGAGCACATCGCAGAGCTCCCCCCCCTGATGACGTCGATCACCGATCTCGAGGAGGGCGAAGGCTTCGGCTTCACCTTGTTTGCCTGGGCGGAAAGGCTCTCGTACGCGGCCCGGGAGAACGCCAAGGAGTACACCGGCACGGCCACGGCCCTGTGGAGCACGGCAAACGCGGTCTACCTGGCCCTGATGGGCCCCCAGGGCATGAAGGACATCGGCGAGACCATCCTTCAGAAGAGCCACTACGCCAAGAAGCTTGTGGCGGAGATCCCCGGCGTGAAGATTCCTTTCAACTCGGCCCACTTCAACGAGTTCGTCGTGAACTTCGACGGCACGGGCAAGACCGTGAGCCGGATCAACGCATCGCTCTTGAAACGCAAGATCTTTGGAGGCAAGGACCTGTCCGAAGAGTTTCCCCGCCTGGGCCAGAGCGCCCTGTACTGCGTCTCGGAAATCCACACGGCGAAAGATCTGAAGAAGCTCGCCAAGGCCCTGAAGGAGGTGATCGCATGAGCGAAGAAATCAAACTCCGGAACTATCACGCTCAGGTCTGGGACGAACCCCTTCTGATGGACCTGTCCGTCAAGGGACAGCGCGGCATCCTGATTCCCGAGGCGGAAGGCGATGTCAAGGCTGCTGTCGGGGAGGCGGACGGACTGATTCCCTTGAACATGCGACGAGCGACGCCTCCGGACCTGCCCGAGATGGCCCAGCCTCAGGTGCTCCGGCACTTCACGCGGCTGTCACAGATGACGATGGGTAACGACGTGAGCAACGACATCGGGGTGGGCACCTGCACGATGAAATACAGCCCAAAGGTCAACGAAGAGCTGTGCGGTCTCCCCCAGATGGCGGACCTCCACCCGTATCAGGACGAGTCGACCGTCCAGGGGATCCTCGAGATCATGTACAAGACCCGGGATTTCTTGCGGGAAATCTCCGGCATGGACGAGATCTGCTTTCAGCCCACGAGCGGCGGCCAGGCGGTCTACACGGCAGCCTCCATCGTAAGGGCCTACCATCAGGCAAAGGGCGAGGGGGAGAAGAGGGACCAGGTGATCACCACGATCTTCTCACACCCGGTGGACGCGGCCTGTCCGGCCACGGTCGGCTACGAGGTCATCACGCTCATGCCGGACAAGGACGGCTATCCCGACATCGAGGCCCTGAAGGCGGCGCTGTCGGACCGAACGGCGGCGCTGTTCATCACGAACCCGGAGGACATCGGCCTGTACAACCCCAGGATCGAGGCGTTCGTCAAGCTCGTTCACGACGCAGGCGGGCTCTGCTTCACGGACCAGGCGAACGCCAACGGCGTTCTGGGCAAAGCCCGGGCCGCGGATGCGGGGTTCGACATGTGCCACTTCAACCTTCACAAGACCTTCTCTTCGCCCCACGGCGGCATGGGCCCGGGCTGTGGAGCCCTTGCGGTGAAGGAACACCTGGCCAAGTTCCTTCCCGTACCGGTCGTGACAAAAGAGGGAAAACGCTACGGACTGGACTACGACCGGCCGGACAGTATCGGAAAGGTCAGGGATTTCTATGGGAACGCACAAGTCCTCTTGAGGACGTACGCCTGGATCATGAGCCTGGGCGCCAAGGGCTTGAACGAGGTCGCCGAGATCGCGGTCCTGAACAACAATTACCTGGAGAAGTTGCTGCTTGCCATCCCCGGGGTTACGGAGTCATACGGGGAGGGCAAGGTCAGGCTCGACCAGATCCGGTACAGCTGGGAGAAGCTCACCGAGGACACCGGCGTAACGTCCGAAGACGTGGAACGCCGCATGACCGACTTCGGGATTCAGGCCTACTGGCTGAGCCATCATCCCCACGTGATCCCAGAGCCCTTCACCCCGGAGCCGTCCGACTCCCACTCCAAGGAAGACATCGATGAATGGGCGGCCGTGATGAAGCAGATCTCCAAGGAGGCGTATGAAGACCCGGAAAAGGTCAAGAGCGCTCCGCACCGGGGAATCACAACCGCGGTGGACGAGAGCGCGATGCTCCTGCACGAGAAATGCATGTTCACCTACAAGAAGTACAAAAAGGTGAAGGCCGGGGAGAAGTAAGGCGCAACCTTCCTCTATTATGAAGCGAAAAGTAGGGCTCATCGTAAACCCGATTGCCGGGATGGGGGGCAAGGTCGGCCTCAAGGGGACCGACGGCGCTGAAATCCTGAAAAAGGCGATCCTTATCGGCGCCACGCCGGAGTCCCCACGCAGGGCGATCCGGGCGCTGGAGAGGCTGGCCGGCCTCGAGGACGCCCTTCTTTTTCTCACCTACCCGGGGGCAATGGGCGAAAGCGAGCTTGCGCCGTCCGGGTTCGACCACACCGTCATCGGCTCCATCACACCGGGGGATACCACTGCGGAAGATACCGAACGGGCCGCACGCGAGATTCGAGCGGCAGGCGCGGAACTACTTCTCTTCGTGGGCGGTGACGGTACGGCACGAAACATTTACAACGCGGTGGGCGACCGGGTGCCTGTACTCGGGATTCCGGCCGGGGTGAAGATGCATTCGGCGGTGTTCGGGACCACCCCGCGAAACGCGGGCGAGCTTGCAAAGCTCTTCCTTCAGGGAAAGGCGGTCGGAACCCGGGAGGCCGAGGTCATGGACATCGACGAGGACGCCTTCCGGGACCAGAGGGTGAGCGCCAGGCTGTACGGCTATCTCCAGATCCCTTTCGAGCGGAGGCTGGTGCAGTCCGTCAAGGCGGGAGCGGTCGGTCAGGAGGACACGGTCGTGCGGGCCATTGCGCTGGATGTGATCAGCAACATGGAGCCTGATTGGACCTACATCGTTGGTCCAGGCACGACCACCCGGGAGGTCATGCGGGTTCTTGATCTGCCGAACACCCTGTTGGGCGTGGATGTGGTCCTGAACAAGTCGATCGTGGCAAGCGATGTGAACGAGGGAGAGCTTCTGGAGATCATCGAAGGCAGGCAGGCCCGGATCGTGGTGACCATCATCGGAGGCCAGGGCTACCTCTTTGGCAGGGGAAATCAGCAGATCAGCGACCGGGTCATCGAACGAGTCGGAAGGGACAACATCATCGTGATCGCGACCCGGGCCAAGCTGTTCGCTCTGAACGGGGAACCCATGCTCGTGGACACGGGGAACGAGACGGTCAACGAGATGCTCTCCGGCTATGTCAACGTAACCACAGGGGTCAAAGAGAAACTGGTGTACAAGGTTTCAAACTGAGGAGAAGAACATGAGCAAGGTCATCGCTGTAACGGGAGCCACATCCGGGATGGGCAAGGCATGTGTGGAGAAACTGAGTGCCCGCGGGCACAAGGTCTACGGCACCGTCTACGGAATCGACATGGACCCGGAATGGAAGAACCTGCCGTACACGCTCCTTCCCTGCAACATCACGGACCAGGCATCCGTGGAGACCTTCTTTGCACAGGTCAAAGAGGAAGCGAAGCGGGTCGATGTCCTGGTCAATTGTGCAGGCTTCGCCTTCGAGGGGAGTGTGGAAGACTCCACGGTGGAGGAGGCAAAGCTCCAATTCGAGGTGAACTTCTTTGGGACCCACCGGATGATCCGCCAGGTCATGCCCCTCATGCGGGAACAGGGGGGCGGCAAGATCATCACGATCAGCTCCCTGGCCGCCCAGGTGCCGGGAATCCCTTATCAGGGCTTCTACAGCATGAGCAAGAAGGCGGTGGACGGCCTGGTCGAGACGCTCCGGTTCGAAGGCAAGCCCTTCGGGATACAGGCGACCAGCATCAACCCGGGCGACATGAAGACCGACTTCACAGCAAACCGCGTGCGTGCGGCCGCAATGACGCCCGCTTCCGCTTACTATCAGGAGTCTATGAAGAGCGTGGACATCATGAAGGAGAGCGAGCTGGGCTCCCAGGGGCCCGATGTGATCGGCGAATTGGTCTGCAAGCTGGTGGATGCAAAGACGCTCAAGCCCAAGTACTTCATCGAGCCCAAGTACAAGGTGCTCCTTTTCCTGATGCGCTTCATGTCGAACAGCCATCTCGAGAAGATGATGGAATCGCTGTACAAATAGCCCGCATATTGGAGGAAGGGAGCAGGGTGTGACCCATACGGGCGAAACTCGACAACCCAAGCGATTCTTCTATGGCTATGTAATCGTTCTGTGTTCGTTCCTTATTGTCGTCATCGCCGAAGGAACCATGTACAGCTTTGGCGTATTCTTCGAGCCCCTGTTGAAGGAATTCGGATGGACCAGAACCATGACCGCAGGGGCCTTCTCCCTGGCTGGAATCATGCAGCTGCCCCTGGCGGCCCTTGCCGGTAGACTGCTCGACCGGTTTGGTCCCAGGCTGGTCCTTTCCGCGTGCGGAGCCTTCCTGGGCGTGAGCATTTTCCTCATGTCCCTGTGCAGCAGCCTGTGGCATTTGTATCTGTTCTGCGGGGTGTTGTGGGCCGTGGGTATGGCCCTGTACTGGATTCCGCTGATATCTGTTGCCCCAAGGTGGTTCGTGAAGAGACGGGCGTTGATGATGGGCGTCATTACCTCGGGGATCGGTGTGGGGCAATTGACCCTGCCACTGCTGGCAAACTGGCTCATCTCTGTTTCCTCCTGGAGGAACTCCTATTTGATCCTAAGCCTGATCAGCGGCGGGATCGTGATCGCTTGCGCCCAGTTTCTTAGGCTCGACCCGAGTCAGATGGGGCTTTCGCCGTATGGTGGGGAAGAGAACCAGGAGGAGGACAAAGCGGCGCAAGAACAGGAAGGCTTTTCAGCTCCGCAGGCATTAGCTACCTGGCAGTTCTGGGTTTTCTGCCTGATGTTTTTCTGCTGGGCCTATTGTCTAACCACGATGAGTGTGCACAGCGTGATCCATGCTACCGGGTGCGGGATGTCAACGGCGGCGGCAGCAAGAATTCTGGCGATTATCGGCGTGATGGGCATCCTGGGAAGGCTGGGGTTCGGCCGTCTCGCCGACCGGATTGGGCTGAGGCCCGTTCTGGTTATATCCTTCGCCCTCATGGCGGTTGGGTTTTCGTGTCTCCTGCTGGGCTGTGAACCGCGGATGATCTACCTGTATGCTGCCGTAGTCGGTTTCTCCTACGGAACCATAGAGGTCCTCCAGTCCCCTCTCATGGCGGAACTGTTCGGTTTGAAGGCCCTCGGGACCATCACAGGTGTGGCCTACGCAATCAGTGCGGTGGGGTTCATGCTCGGGCCGGTTGCGGGCGGGTACATCTATGACACTGCGGGGCTGCCTTCACGATTTGCGTGGTCCTGGCACTGATCGGCATGGTCGCCAACGCGCTGTTGAAGCCCCCCGAGGGGGCAGGGACGAAACTTGCCTCGGCTGCCGGCTAACGGGAGGGCCCTGCCCGATGGACCATGCAAAGATGCGTAGAATTCCGACGAGCAGGGGGTTGTTGAGAACGGAATATTTGGATTAACACGAGTCAAGGAGGAAGAAAATGGGAATCCTGGATGACAAGGTAGCCGTCGTTTCCGGGGCGGCCATGGGCAACGGTTGGGGCATCTCCAAGGTGTTCGGCCGTGAAGGCGCCCACGTGGCCATGCTGGATGTGAGCGACGAGGTCTTCGAGGCGGCCAAGGCCTTCGAAGAGCA
>RCNC010009177.1_pt1 | contig 11540 bp, 15 predicted proteins | sample 2041301 | NCBI WGS metagenome assembly RCNC01 (sample SAMN09708231, study PRJNA481090) | Marine sediment metagenome, whole genome shotgun sequencing project. | biome: marine sediment; feature: ocean; material: sediment; isolation source: Sewage treatment plant 13A marine sediment (STP13A) ... | reverse complement strand
GCCGCGTCCGCTTCGACCCCGCTGTCACCGAGGCTCAGATCCAGGGTCTGTCCGTGGTCGAGCACTCGAGCAACGGCGCAGCCGCGGACATCGCCGAGGTCTGGGAAAACCTACAGCGGGCGTTCGACGAAAAGGAACTCTACGTTTCGGAGGCATGAACAGATGGGAAAGAAACCAAGCACCGCGCTCCCCGTCAAAGAGCATTCTGAGCGGGACCTCGCGGACCAGATTCTCCGCGATCGGATGGAACAGATCGGCCACAAGCTCCTGGTGCTGTCCGGCAAGGGTGGGGTCGGTAAGAGCACGGTGGCCGCCAACCTCGCGACGGCTCTCGCACGCGCCGGCAAAAGAGTGGGTTTATTGGATGTCGACGTCCACGGGCCGAGCATTCCAAAGCTCATGGGTTTGGAAGGACTGCCGGCCGTGGCCGACGACGAGGCACTCCATCCCGTCAAATCGGCAACGGGCGTCAAGGTGATGTCGATCGGGTTCCTTCTGCCGAACGAAGACACGCCGGTCGTCTGGCGAGGCCCCCGGAAGTACCACCTGATTCGGCAGTTCCTGCAACAGGTTGACTGGGGGGAGCTCGATTTCCTCGTCATCGATGCCCCACCCGGTACCGGCGACGAACCCCTTGCCGTCGCGGAGCTGGTGCGCCCGAGGGTATCGGCGGTACTGGTGACGACTCCGCAAGACCTCGCGGTGGCCGATGTCCGGAGGTCGGTCAAGTTCTGCAACGAAATCCAACTCCCGATCATTGGGATCCTCGAGAACATGAGCGGTCTGGCTTGCCCGGCCTGTGGCCACCTCATCGAGCTCTTCAAATCCGGAGGCGGCGAAAAGCTGGCCAGGACGGCAGGGGTGCGGTTTCTCGGCAGCATCCCGATCGACCCGGAGATCGTGAATTGCGGTGACTCGGGGAAGCCCTTCGCAGCCGAGCCCGCCACCAGCCCGACGGCGGAGGCATTCGCAAGGGCCGTCGAGCCGATTCTCGCCATCGACGTGCCAACCGAGGTCCAATCCCCATCAAAACCAGCCGGAAAGAGGAGGGCGGTATGAGGATCCTCGTTCCGCATGGCAGCACCCCGCCGTCCACCGCATACACCGTACGGGGGCACCAATGACCGTCACACCGTTCACACCGATTCAGATAGGTCCTGTCGAGGTGGGTTCTCGCTTCGCGATGGCGCCGGTCAAGACCGCGCTCGGCGGACCCGACGGGCTGGTCTGTGCGCGGCACGTTGCCTACTATCGACGGCGGGCCGAAGGCGGGGTGGGAATGATTATCGTCGAACCGCTCTTCGTGGATCCCATGGGTCGGGAGCACCCACGGCAGCTCGCCGCCCATCGTGATGTGGCGATCGGGGGCTTGCGTCGAGTGGTCAACGCGATTCAAGAGAACGGATCGTTGGCCTTCGCCCACCTCAACCATGCCGGGCGCGCCGCCAACCCGAAGGTGATCGGAGGAGCGCCAGAAGCACCCTCGGCGGTAACGTGTCCCTCCAGCGGCGCTACACCGGAGCCCATGTCGACGGAGAGGATCGGCACGGTCCTCGAAGCGTACCGTAATGCCGCACGCCGGGTGCGAGAGGCCGGATTCGACGGCGTCGAGACGCAGCTCGGGCTCGGCTATCTCCCGGCCCAGTTTTTGTCACCCAGAACGAACCTCCGCGATGATGGCTACGGATCGACAGGTGAGAACCGCTGGCGTTTCATTCGCGAGATGGTCACCGCCGTCGCCAGCGCGATCGGCGAGAAAATGGCCCTCACCGCCCGGTTGTCGGCCGACGAACACATCGACGGAGGTTTGGGGATCGACGACGCCGTCGAGTTGGCGAAGCGTCTCGAACTCTGGGGCGTCCATGCCGTGCACGTCGTGACCGGATCAGCCTGTGACAGCCCTCCCTGGTACTACCAACATATGGCCCTTCCCCCCGGGATCAACGAAAGCCTGGCGGCCCGAATTCGCAGTTCGGTGTCCATTCCGGTCATCGCCGCCGGAAGGCTCGGCGAACCGAAGCGCATTCGTGAAATCCTGGAATCCGGCATGGCCGACGTCATCGCTCTTGGCCGGCCGTTGGTCGCCGATCCGGATCTTCCGCGAAAGATGCGAGAGGGGCGCGAGGAGGACATCATCTCCTGCGGAGCCTGCCTCCAGGGATGTCTGGCCAAGGTCAAGAGTGGCGGGTCCATCGGTTGCATCGTCAACCCGGAGCTCGGCCGGGAATTCGAGGTGGCACCATCCCCCACGGCCGCGAATCTACGGCTGGTCGTCGTGGGCGGCGGCCCGGCCGGCATGGAAGCAGCCCTCACCGGCTTCAGTGCCGGCGCCGAGGTGACGCTGCTCGAGCGCCGAAAATCTCTCGGCGGACAGTTTTCGCTCGCACCGCTCACGACCGGCAAGGACGCGATGGCCAGGCCCCTACAATCGCTGGTCAGCCTGGTCGAACGCATCGGCGTAGAGGCCCGGACCGGCATCGAGGCCACCGTCGATTCGATCACCGCCCTCAAGCCGGACCACACAATCTTGGCCACCGGTTCGAGCCCCTTCATTCCCCCAATTCCCGGTCTCGATGACCCGCTGACAGCAGAGCAGGTCCTCAGGGGCGATCGTGAGGTCGGCCGCAAGGTGCTCATCCTCGGCGGCGGCCTCGTCGGTATCGAAATGGCCGAACACCTCGGTCTTTTGGACCACGAAGTGGTCGTGGTCGAGCTGCTTGATGAAACGGCTCGAGACATGGAGGCCATCACCCGGAAGATGACCCGGAAGCGTCTGGAAAAGCTGCCCGTGACAATTCACACGACGACGCGTCTCGTGCGAATGGACGGGGGCGAGGCATTCGTCGAGGATGCGGACGACGGTTACGAGAGGTCCATCGGTCGCTTTGATTCGGTGCTGGTGGCGATCGGTCACAGGTCCTATGACCCCCTCTCAGAAGGGTTGCGGGCTGCCGGGCTGCCGGTGACAGTGATCGGCGACGCGGACGAACCCGGTCAGATATTCGATGCGACGCAGGCCGGTCGTCGTGCGGTCGAGGCGGCCGTAGCGAGCCGCAATAGGAGGACGCTATGAATGGTCACGAGCTCGTTGCCAAGCTCCAGTCCCAGGCGCCCATTCCGGTCGATCGCAAAATCCTGGTGGGTCTCCTCGAAACGGCCGAAGTCCTTCGCCAGGACAACACCTGCGTGGCCGGCTGGATTCGCATTCTGTCTATCGACGGCGTGATCCTTGTCCAGGAAGAGACACCGGACGGCAACGCCCTCGCACGTCGGATGCCATCGATCGAGGACGCCAACGATTTTGTCAACGACCGGCTCGGCAGTTATGAACGGATGTGGGAGAGTAGCTGAACAACAGGAGAAAGCGCCCTGCCAGCTGTCGCTTGCGCGCGGAGGGCGCGAGGAGGGACCATGAGCACAGCACCGGCACAGGACTCGGCCCAACCGATCCTCAGACTCGCGTGGGAGGCCATGCCGCAGGCGATGCGGCACACCGTGACATCGGCACCGGTGATTCCTCAGATCGCCGCCAGGGCCAAGGCAGCCGCCGCAGAGCACCCGGGTTTCGTGCGTGGCGACCAGGGCCAGGTGGTTGGTGTGATGCCGGATCGCGAGGTCTACTACGGCCCGTCCTCTGGGCTGCCCGATTTACGTCGTCTCGTGGCGCGCTTCTGGACCCTCGCGTACAATCTGAGCGGACGCAATGGTCTGCCCGAAAAGGGCCTCGATGCCGAACACGTGGCGATCGTGTCCGGAGCCACCGAGGGCATCGCAATTCTCATGCGGTTGCTGGCGCCCGACCGTGCCGTCGGGGTTCAGCGGTTCTGCTGGGGAAACTACCGCAACATCATCGCGCACGCGGGCGGCGAGGTTGTCACGCTCGACTTCTTCGCGCCTGACGGCAGCCTCGATGTGAGCGGCCTCAGAGCCGCAATCGAGGCATCGAATATTCGGACCCTGCTCGTCAACTTCCCGGCAAACCCGACCGGGGACGTTCTTTCCGATGACGAACTGACGGCGCTCGCGGATCTCGCGCGTGAGCGTGATCTCGTCCTGGTATCAGACGAGGTCTACAACTGGATCCGCTACGACGACGCGCCGCGGACCCTGCTCGAGTTTGCACCGGAACGCACACTGGTCGTCGGCGCAGCATCCAAGGAGTACCTGATCCCAGGTGCCCGCACCGGCTACATTCTCAGCGCCGACAGGACCTTCAGCGGTGAGTGGATGCCGCGTCTGATCCGATCCACCTCTTCGTCACCCAACGTCCTCGGCCAGCGCCTGGCGACGGAGATGTTGGCAGCCGACGTCGACGATCTCGAGGCCGGCCATCATCAAGGAAGAACTTCGGAGTCGTCGGGACGCCATGGTCGAGGTGCTCCGTTCAGCCGGCTTCAAGATCGAATCACGCCACGACAGTTTGCCCCTGGGAGGCATCACCCTCCTCGCACGCCTTCCCGAAGGCCTCGAGGATGACGACGCGGTCATCGACGCGGCCATCGACATGGGACGCTTCAGCGCCATTCCCGGCAGCGCGTTCGGCGCGCCCGGCTGTATCCGTTTTGGCTACGCGGGCATCCCGGTCGAGGGCATCGAACGGTTGGCCGAAAGCCTTCCCGAAGTCCTCGACGCCGTGAGGTGAATATGTCGACGAAGAGCGAGAGGAGGACCCGACGTTGAGAGTCCCTGCAGGCACGGGGCCTCGATGATCCGCCCAGAGGGATTCGGCATGGGCCCGCGAGGCTGTTGCGTCTGTACCAGGTGTGGCGCCACCGTTGCTCACCGCCCCGGCGCCCCCTGTATGGAGGAACGGTGTCCGATGTGCGGGACGCCAATGGTTCGAGAGGGAAGCCCCCACCACCGCGCTGCGGTCGAGGGGAAGTTCGACCCCGGCAAGCCCGGAGAAGAGGAGTGCACGGAATGAAAAAGATCGGCATCATCATTTGCGACCGTTGGCGCAGGTGCGCCGGGGGGAAGTGTCTTCGAGCACTCGAGGAGCGACAGGGCGCCTTCAGCCGATACGAGGGTGAAGATCTGGAACTCGCGGGCTACACCACCTGCGACGGATGCCCTGGAGGAAACGTCGAGTATGCGCCGGCGGAGATGAAGAAGAACGGGGTCGAGATAGTCCATCTCGCGACCGGTCTCCTGGTCGGCTATCCGCCGTGTCCCTACATCGACGAATTCAAGAAGTTCATCGAGGAGAAGTACGGCATGGCGGTGGTGCTCGGTACGCACCCCATTCCGCAGAATTACTACGAGACGCACCAGAACCTCGGGACGTGGGCCTCACCGGCTTGGGGGGAAAGGATCCGGTGGACCCTGACCGACGAGACGATCCGAAGGAGCTACGACTAAGGTTGCTGGTCAGGGTTCCTGGGGCCCCGCCTTCCAGTCACGATTTCTTGTGTGCATATTCATGCAAACTATATATTTTTCAATAACCTACTCGATGAATAACTTACCGAACCGTATCATGGCCATTAACAAGGAGATCTTATGGCAGACCAACCTGAAGGATGCGCTCGAGTGACCGGCGCCGTACTGGGCGAGCCCTCGCCCGAGGCCGAGGAAACGCCAACACATGACAAACCAACCAAGGCACGCGTCGGTCAAAAAGCGCCCGATTTCAACGCACCAGCCTATTTCAAAGGCAGCTTCGCAAACGTCCAGCTCTCAGATCATTTTGGCAAGTGGATCTTACTTTGCTTCTACCCCGGTGATTTCACCTTTGTTTGAGCCACCGAAGTGTCGGCGGTCGCCGACAAGTATCAGGAGCTCCAGGACCTCGGCGTGGAAGTGTTCTCGGTCAGTGTCGACAGCCATTTTGTCCACAAGATGTGGAACGACCACGAGCTATCGAAAATGGTCGACGGCGGGATTCCCTTCCATATGCTCTCGGACCAGGCGGGAAACATCGGCAGGGCATACGGTGTTTACGACGAAACCCAGGGGATCGAGCTGCGCGGTCGGTTCATCATCGATCCGGACGGCATCATCCAGGCGATGGAGGTGTTGACACCACCGGTGGGACGTCGCATCGCCGAATCAATTCGCCAGGTCCAGGCCTTTCAGGTGGTCCGCGCCAGCGGCGGCGCCGAGGCGACTCCCGCCGGATGGATGCCCGGCGACCCTGTCCTGAAACCGGGACCGGAGCTGGTTGGCAACGTCTGGAAGGAATGGAAGCCGAACGAATAGAGCTGACCGGGCACCAGGTCTTCGACGCAGAACTGAAGGAGACCCAAGCCCCGACAGCAGCACCAATTTCCCGCGCCGCCCAGTTCGGGCGGCGCGGTTTCAGGGAATATCGATAGATGAGAACATACCTGGAGTGCGCGCCATGCTTCATGCGGCATGCGCTCGATGCCGCCCGAATGACGACTGACGACGAATCGGTCCACGAGGAGGTGTTGCGACGGGTGGCGCGCGAGATCAGTGAAATGAACATGGGCCTCTCGCCCCCCGCCATGGGCCAGAAGATCCACCGCCTCATCCGCGAGCTGACCGGCGATCCGGACCCATATCGAGCGGTCAAGGAAAAGACGAACCGCCTCGCGTTGGACCTTTACCCAGAGATCCACGACCGAATTCTCGGTGCTTCCGACCCGATGGAGATGGCGGTCAGAACGGCCATCGCCGGCAACATCTTCGACTTCGGGATCGATACCCGCTACCGAGACGAGAAATTCCGTCACACGATGGACCATGCGGCCACCGCGCAGCTGTACGGTGACGTGGCAGCGTTCGTCCGCGAGGCTCAGGCGGCAGAGTCCATCCTCTATCTCGCCGACAATGCGGGCGAGATCGTTTTCGATCGAGCGCTCATCGAACTACTCAGCCCTCGCCGGGTGACCGTGGTGGTCAGGGGCCGGCCGGTTCTCAACGATGCTCTTCGAGAAGATGCCGAGGCTGCAGGACTGACCGGTCTCGTGGAGATCCTCGATAACGGATCCGACGCTCCAGGAACCATGCTCGAGGACTGCACCGAGGCACTTCGCGCCCGGTTCATGAGCACTGACATGGTCATTGCCAAGGGACAGGGAAATTACGAAACCTTGAGTGCCGCCCCTAGACCGGTCTGGTTTGTGCTGATGGCGAAATGTGCGGTCATCACGCAGCACATTGGGTGCGAGCCCGGAACCTTTGTGTTGCATCAACTGGGCAAGGCGACCTGAGTACTGACAAGGTGTCTTCCTCAGATCGCCGTCATCCTCCGGATCGCTCCTTCTACAACTTGAGGTCCTCGAGACGCGTCTTGAGGCGTTGAATCTCAGCCTCGAGCGAGGCGGTTTCCTCCTCGAGATTCCTATTCTCGGCTGCGGCATCCCGCTGCCAGCCCGGTTGTCCGGTGGCCCAGAAACGGTTGCGCCGCCCTTGTCCGCGGCCGAAGCCACCCTGGCGACCGCCGTAGCCACCCCTCGAGAAACCCCGTGTGTTCGAGTCGCCTCTGCAAAAGCCGAAGCCGCCACCGGTCAACGGTCCTCCTCCCATCGGTCCGCTTCGATCTCCTCCCGGCATGATGATGCCCTCCTTTCAGCGCGCCGGCTCACGCTCGGCGCGACGGCTTTCGATCTCCTGGTGATGGGACGAGCCTTCGCGTACCATCGCCACGTGACATTTCGGGCACCGCCGGTCAAGACACGGCATACCCGCGCGGTGCGGGACTTGCTGTCCGCACTTGGGGCAGACGCAGAACCCGCCGCCACCCATTCCACCACCCTCTCCGCTGCGGCCGCCGCTGCTTCCGCCGCCGCCTCGACCGGCTCCTCCGCCCGCCTGCACTCCCTGACCTCGTCCCTGGCCCCTGCCTTGCTTCGGCATGATCAACCTCCTTCGAGATGAGCGCGTGTTTCGCGCCCTCTCAATCGTCGTGACATCCACCGCGGCCGGATTGACCGTGATCGTGGCCGCAGTCGTGATAATCGTGTTCGTGGCATACCTCCCCGGTGGCGTCGAGGGTGCCGTCGAGGTAGCACCGGGCGACAGCATCGGGATCCTCTCCCCGGATACCAGTCACCACCTCGATGCCGTGCTGGGCGAGGATGCCGGCGGCGCGCGGCCCCATACCTCCGGCCAGGACTACTGTCGCGCCCTGCTTGCGCAACCACATGGGAAAGATCCCTCGCCCATGCTCGGGTGGAGCGTCGAGCAGGCGTTCGCTTATAGCGCGACTGCTCTCGTCAACGGTGTAAAAGGCGAACGCCTCGGCGCCGCCGAAGTGCTCGCTGAACCTTCCCTGGTGTACTGGAATCGCGATTTTCATAGGTCATCTCCTCCTTGTGTTCAATTTTTTCAGCGCGGGCCTCGCCCGCGTCCGCGTCCGCTACCACCCTGCTGGTGACGGCAACGGCAGCCCTGTCCCCGCCTGCGCCCGCCATCGTGGACCGCACAGGGAAAGGGCTGGTCAGCGGCGGCCACCACCGGTCCTTCACCAACCACCAGCACCCGCTCTTCGATCAGGGCTCTCGCGACTGCGGATCTCGCGCGACCGAGAATCCTGGAGAAAGTCGGTCGGGAGACCCCCATCCGCTCAGCGGCGGCTTCCTGGTAGAGCCCTTCGAGGTCGGCCAGGCGAAGGGCCTCGAGCTCGTCCAATCGCAGCGGTTCGACCTCGAGAGCATCAATTGGGCGGCCGACGGGCTTGAAGGCCCGTTCCCCGGCCCCGCATCCGACCCGCCTGAGCTTCTCCGGTCGTGCCACATTGCCTCCTAGTTACGAACATATGCTCATTATATTCAAATGTCAAGAGGTGATATTTTTCACTGTGTGGAGAGTTGCGCGAACCACTGAAATGCAGCTTTGTTAGGGTAGCGGTTGCGTGAATGAGATCACATCGGAACAGCCGCAGGCCCCACAGACCTCAAGGGTGGTCACCATCGCTGCAGCCCATGCGGCCCACGACACCTACAGTGCGTTCCTGCCTCCCCTGCTGCCTGTTTTCATCGAAAAGCTCTCCCTTGCCAAGGCCGAGGCCGGGCTGCTCATGGTCCTTCTCCAGGGGCCGGGGCTCCTCCAACCTTGGATCGGTCACCTGGGAGACCGCCTCGACCTTCGCTTCGCCGTCGTCTTGACCCCGGCGCTGACCGCGGTCTGCATGAGCCTGCTCGGTGTCGCCCCGGGCTACGCGGTGATCGCCCTGCTCCTGGTGACGGCCGGGGTCTCCTCCGCAGTGCTGCATTCTCTTGCGCCGGTGATTGCGGGCCGTCTCTCAGGGCATCGTCTTGGCTACAGCATGGGTTTCTGGATGGTGGGGGGAGAACTCGGTCGCACCCTCGGGCCCATCATCCTGGTAAGCACGATCGCGGTCTTCGGCCTCGAAGGGATGCCGTGGCTCATGGTTGGTGGCGTCGGGGCCTCGGCGCTGCTCTATCTGGGGGTGCGCGGTGTCTCACCGGTGCGCAGAAGCCTGGGGGAGGAGGGCAATTTCTCCCGGGCCGTCCGATCCATGCGAAATCTCCTGTTCCCCCTGTCCGGCGTCGTCGTTTTTCGCTCGTTCATGATGGCAGCCTTCGCCACCTATCTTCCAGTCTTTCTGCACGAGGAGGGGGCCAGCCTGTGGTTTGCCGGAACCTCCCTGTCCGTCCTCGAAGCGGGCGGTGTCATCGGCGCCCTGGTCGGCGGTTCCGCGAGCGACCTACTGGGTCGAAGGAAGGTGCTCCTAGCCTCGTTCCTTCTGACGCCTCTTCTGATGTTTGTCCTCGTTCTCACTCCGGGATGGTGGAGGCTGCCGCTGCTCTTGCCGCTCGGGTTTTTCGGTCTCATGGCGACCCCGGTCATCATGGCTTCCGTCCAGGAAAGCGCCCCCGGAAATCGAGCCCTGGCCAACGGCGTCTACATGGCCCTCAACTTCGTCCTGCGGGCACTGATCGTGGTCGTGGTCGGTGCTCTCGCCGACCGCACCGGAATGCGCTCGGCCTTTCTCGTTTGCGCTGCTCTCGGGCTGCTGGGAACACCGTTCGTTTTCTGGATGCCTGGGAAATCAGAATGCGCCGCGCACGATTCCGACGACTCCCACCAACGCCCGGGCTGAGGTCGACATTCTCCCATTTCGAACTCCTCGGGCCAACGGGCTTTCACGAAATCAGAGATAGGGCGACAGCAACCAGGCCAACCCGTCCCGAACCCGGGCCGGCAGGCTCCGGTCATCGACCTCCTCCAGGGTGACCTCTCGCGATCGTTCCCGAACGTCCTCGAAGTGACGATCGATGGTCGTCGCGAATGCTTGGTCGTAGATTTCGACGACCAGTTCGAAGTTAAGCCGGAGGCTTCGCGGATCCATGTTCGCCGACCCCACCTGCACATAGTGCCCGTCCACGAGGAAGAGCTTGGTGTGGACAAAGGGCGGCGGCTGGAAAAACACGCGCACCCCCCATTGCAGCATCTCCCAGAGCATGTTCGTGCTTGCCCAGTGAACGAAGCGCAGGTTGTTCTTTGCCGGAAGAACCACGGTCACCTCCACTCCGCGGAGAGCGGCGGCCCGGAGGGCGCCGACCAGCTCACGGGGCGGGATGAAGTACGGCGTCATGATCGCCACCTGCCGGCGCGCGGCCGACACGGCACCGAGGAGGACACTGAGAAGCTTGTCGAGATCTTCGTCGGGTCCCTCGACGATTGTCCGGCATTTGGCGCTCCCAGCCTCTTGACAGTCTGCGGGGAAGCGATCCGGTTCCTGGCCGGTCACAAACGACCAGTCCTCGAGAAACACCTGCTGAAGCTGTTGGACCACCGGGCCCACCAGTCGAAAGTGGGAATCCACCACGCGGTCGGGATTGTCGGTTCGGTCGGCCAGGTGCCGGTCACCGATGTTCATCCCACCGGTGAACGCTACCCGACCATCGGAGATCAGGATCTTGCGGTGATTCCGGAGATTGATGTGAACCTCCGGTGGGATCGTCCTGGGAGGAAGGAACCTGGCGACCTTGACGCCCTTTTTGGCCAGTAGCCTGCCCGCTCTTGGGCGCGAGTAGAGCTGTCCTACACCGTCGACGATGACCCTGGTGTCGACGCCGCGATCCACTGCTTGTGCGAGCGTTTCGACGAAATCGCGCCCGGTGTGGTTGGTCTCGAAGATATAGGTTGACAGAAAAACATGGCTTTCCGCGGAGGCGATCTCCCGCAGCATGGCCGGGTAGGCTTGCTCCCCGTTGTGCAGCATCTCGATGCCGTTCCCGCCGGTCAGATCGAAGCTCGAGACGGCATTGGAGATTCCCGCGAGCTCCGAGAACTCAAGCGGCAAATCCTCGACGGAGGCGGTAATTGACCGCTGGCGGTCCCTCCGGCGGTTGAGTCCGGGCAGCGTTCTTGCTTTCGTACGGATGCGATTGACCCCAAAGAAGAAGTACAGGAGGGGTCCCGCCAGGGGTACGGTCAGAGAGACGACGATCCATCCCAGAGCCGCCCTGGGGTCGCGTTTGTTGAGGAGAGCGTGGCCCGCAGCCCCGGCAGCAGCCGCAACCCAGATCCCGACGAACAACCACATCAATGGTTCGTACACGGAACGAGATTACACCCCTTTTGTTTTCGGCCTTAGTCCTCTTTCC
>RCNC010002795.1_pt1 | contig 11540 bp, 7 predicted proteins | sample 2041301 | NCBI WGS metagenome assembly RCNC01 (sample SAMN09708231, study PRJNA481090) | Marine sediment metagenome, whole genome shotgun sequencing project. | biome: marine sediment; feature: ocean; material: sediment; isolation source: Sewage treatment plant 13A marine sediment (STP13A) ... | reverse complement strand
CCGACAGGAATCTCGTACACCCTGGGGTCGCCACTCTCCGGCTCCACGATGATCTCCCGCTTCCCTCGCTTGATCTCCCCGAAGGAAACGGATCCATCCACCTCGGTAATTACCGCAGGATCCTTCGGGCGTCGGGCTTCAAAGAGTTCCGCCACCCTGGGCAGACCCCCGGTGATGTCCCGGGTCTTGTAGACCTCCCGGCTGATCTTCGCAAGCGTATCACCTGGGGCGACCACATCCCCATCCTGGACGTCCAGCTGAGCACCAACCGGAAGGATGAATTCTCTGAGTTTGTCCCCGGGACTCTTGCCCTTGGTCTTTTTCCTGATCTGGACCGTGGGATGAAGCTTCTTCTCCCGGTCCTCGATAATGGTCAACTGCCGACGACCCGTGGACTCATCGAGTTCTTCCCGCATCGTCTGCTCTTCAACGATGTCCTGGTAAGCGATGACTCCCTCGGAATCGGCTACGATGGGTTCAGAGTAGGGATCCCAGGAGAAGAGGAGATCTCCTGCTTCGATCCTCAAACCGGCCTCTACGGCCAGGGTGGCACCATAGGGAACGGACAACCGGCTTCGGACCTGTCCTTCCTTGGTCTTGAGAATGATCTGACCTTCACGGGACGTGACGATCTTCCGATCGTCGGGCGTCTGTACGAAAGTCACACGGTCAAGGTCGATGGTTCCGTGGATCTTCGACTTCCGCTGAGTCTGGGCCGCGATCCGGGCTGCGGTCCCACCGATGTGGAAGGTCCGAAGGGTAAGCTGGGTGCCAGGCTCTCCGATGGACTGGGCAGCCAGAATTCCTACGGCCTCGCCTGTATCCACCATCTTCATGGTAGCCAGGTTTCTCCCGTAGCACTGGCGGCAGATTCCACGCTTCGATTCACAGGTCAGAACCGACCGAATCTTGACGGACTGGATACCAGCGTCTTCGATAGCGTCGGCGGGTTCTTCTAAGATCAGAGCGCCAGCTTTGACCAGGAGCTCCCCATCGATGGGATCGTAGACATCCTCAAGAGCCACGTTCCCCACGATCCGGTCTCCAAGGGGCTCAATGATGTCCTCACCTTCCTTGAGGGCCGTTTGATCCAGCCCCAGGATGGTGCCACAGTCTTCCAGTGTTACGGTGAGGTCCTGAGCCACATCGACCAGACGACGGGTTAGGTACCCGGCATCGGCCGTCTTCAGGGCTGTATCGGCTAGTCCTTTCCGGGCGCCGTGAGTGGAGATGAAGTACTCCACCACCGTAAGGCCTTCCCGGAAGTTCGACTTAATCGGACTTTCGATGATCTCACCGATTCCCCCAGTGAGTTTCTTCTGCGGCTTGGCCATGAGGCCCCGCATTCCTGCCAACTGACGCATCTGGTCCCGGTTACCCCGGGCCCCGGAGGTCATCATCATATACACGGGGTTGAACCCGTTCTTGGATCGCTCCAGATGCCGAACCATGGCATCGGCCACGTCGTTGTTGGCGTGGGTCCAAGTGTCGATGACCTTGTTGTACCGCTCCCCGTTGGAAATGAAGCCGCTGGAATAGGCCCGCTGAAACCGGGTCACCTGTTCGTCGGCTTCACTCAGGATTTCCAGCTTCTCCAAGGGGATCTCAAGATCCGCCACCCCGACGCTAATACCGCCCATGGTCGCGTACCGGAACCCGAAATCTTTCAGGTTGTCCAGGAACACGGTGGTTCGGCTCAGCCCCACCTCGGTGAAGCAATCGAAAACCAGGTCCCCAAGTTCTTTCTTCCCGAAAGTCTTGTTCAGGAATCCCATCTCGTCAGGAATAATGGAGTTGAACAGTACCCGTCCCCCAGTGGTCCGATACCACTTTCCGACCTTCCCATCCAATCCGGCCACCTCGCCGGGCTGCACGAACCAGAACCAGACCAGCGTCTGGAAGTGGATACGCTCGACCGCCAGAGCCATCTCGGCTTCCCCGTATGATCCGAAGCGGGGTGCGTCAGCGAAGAGAGCGTCGAGGCGTTCCTCAGCTTTTTCCGAAACCGCCTTGGGGGCCTTCCCGTCACCAAGAACCTTCTCCAGGTCACTCACTTCCAGAGCCGGCTTGGTCAGATAGTAGGACCCCATGACCATATCCTGGGTGGGCGATGCCACCGGGCGGCCATTGGAGGGCAGAAGAATGTTGTTGGAAGCGAGCATGAGGACCCTGGCTTCCAACTGAGCCTCGAAGCTCAATGGCACATGTACTGCCATCTGGTCCCCGTCGAAGTCCGCGTTGAAGGCTGCGCAGACAAGGGGATGAATTCGAATGGCCTTCCCTTCCACCAAAACAGGCTCGAATGCCTGGATTCCCAACCGGTGGAGGGTGGGTGCCCGGTTCAGGAGAACCGGATGGTCTTTGATGATGTCTTCAAGAACCTCATAGACCTTGGGATCGTCTTTCTCTACGATCTTCTTGGCCCTCTTCACCGTCTCGGCTTCACCCCTCTTCTCCAATTCATGGATGATGAAGGGTTTAAAGAGCTCCACGGCCATGGCTTTGGGCAGGCCACACTGATGCAGCTTCAACTCCGGTCCCACCACAATGACGGACCGACCCGAGTAGTCCACCCGCTTTCCGAGCAGGTTCTGACGGAAGCGTCCCTGTTTGCCCTTCAGCATGTCCGAGAGGGACTTCAGGGGCCGTTTGCCCCGACCACGGATAGCCTTTGAGCGCCGCCCGTTGTCGAAGAGGGCGTCAACAGCTTCCTGGAGCATTCTCTTTTCGTTCCTGAGAATGACCTCAGGGGCCCGCATTTCGATAAGCTTCTTAAGACGGTTGTTCCGGTTGATTACCCGCCGATAGAGGTCGTTCAGATCAGAGGTAGCGAACCGGCCACCATCAAGAGGCACCAGGGGCCGGAGGTCCGGAGGAATGACCGGGACCACGTCCATGACGATCCACTCCGGGCGATTCCTCGATTCAGGAGTCTGGCCGGATTTTCGAAGGGCGTCCACGACCTTGAGCCGTTTGAGCTTCTTCTTCTTCCTGTGCTGGCTGGTCTCGGTGGCGATCTCATGGCGCAGCCACAGCGCAAGGCGATCGAGACCGCGGCCGTCCTGATTCTGTTCATCGATGGGCTTCTCAGGAGAGTCGAGCATTTTAAGGAGGGTACGGATAGCCTCGGCCCCGATCTCCGCCTTGAACTCCTCGTCCCCTTCTTCCCTGGCCTTTACCCGGAGGTCATAGAACTCGTCCTCATCCAAGAGCTCCAGGAACTCGACCTCCTGGGACCCTGGGTGAGTCACCACGTACGAAGCGTAGTAGATGACTTTTTCCAGGTCCTTGAGGGTCACACCAAGGAGGTAACCCAACTGGCTGGGGAGGGTCTTGAAGAACCATATGTGAACGATGGGCACGGCCAGCTCGATGTGCCCCATCCGTTCACGACGGACCTTGGAAAGCGTTACCTCAACCCCGCATCGGTCGCAGACATGCCCGCGGAAACGGATCCTCTTGAACTTCCCGCAATGGCACTCCCAATCCTTGACCGGTCCAAAGATCCTCTCGCAGAAAAGTCCATCCCGCTCAGGTTTGAAGGAGCGGTAGTTGATGGTCTCCGGCTTCGTAACTTCACCAAAGGACCAGCCTCGGATCTCTTCCGGGGAAGCGATCCTCAGCTGCATGAAGTCAAAGTCGGCAGACTGCGTGTCTCTTGACCTGGGAAAATCGATCATGCGTTCAGCACCCGATCAGTTGAGGGTGTCGATAAATGTCTTCTTCGCTGCACCAGGATTGGCGCTTACTCATTTTGCCCGAGCGTTACGCTCAACCCCAGAGCCTGAAGTTCCTTCACCAACACATTGAAGGACTCCGGAATCCCTGGTTGAGGCAGGTTTTCACCCTTGACGATGGCCTCATAGACCTTGGACCGGCCCGTAACATCGTCGGATTTCACAGTGAGGATTTCCTGGAGGGTATGGGCCGCCCCGTATGCTTCGAGAGCCCAAACCTCCATCTCACCGAATCTCTGCCCGCCAAACTGTGCCTTCCCTGCCAGAGGCTGCTGGGTCACCAGGGAGTATGGACCGATGCTCCGGGCGTGGATCTTGTCATCCACGAGGTGGGAGAGCTTCAACATATAGATCGCTCCCACGGTAACCGGGAAATCGAACCGCCGGCCGCTTCGACCGTCCTTGAGCCAAATCTTACCCGAGGCGAGAATCTCCGCCGCAGCCATGAGTTCCAGTATGGCTTCGTCCAGACCCTCCTTCAGGACTTTCTTCCGGCTGAGAGAGGCAACGGCGGGAAAGACGTCCTTCAACTTATCGTCTTTCGCCTCGGCAACCATCTTTCCGGTTTCGACTGCATAATCCCGAAGCTTGGTGAAGGCAGCCTTGGCTTTCTTGGCCTTGTCCAGTTCCTTCGTGCAGAAATGGTCGAGGGGTTTTCCGATTCCCACGGCGTCGGCGTCACCGAGGGACTGACTCCCATTCCCTCCGGCCCCGCCTGCACTCCTGGGTGTTCCGGCGGCGTCTATGACGGCCAGAAGGTCGTGGATCTCCACAGCATCGAGGGCCGGAGCTGCCGGCCGACTCAGGAGAGCGCTTCGTGCCCAGGATAGGCCGGCGATTTTCAGGAGGGCTCCGATTTCATCTTCGGACGCTCCCTGGAAGACCGGTGTTTTCGCCTCAAAACCAAGGATACTGGCAGCCCATCCCATATGGGTCTCGAGGATTTGGCCAACGTTCATTCGTGAAGGAACGCCCAGAGGATTCAGGACAATTTCCACCGGAGTTCCGTCCGGAAGGAAGGGCATGTCCTCTTCAGGGGCGATCCGGGCGATGATGCCCTTGTTTCCGTGGCGGCCGGCCATCTTGTCGCCTACCGCGATCTTCCGCTTTTCAGCGATGTAGACCTTCACCAACTGCACCACACCAGGAGGCAGTTCGTCGGGCTGGAAGACCTTGTCGATCTGCTCTTCTGTCTTTTCCCGGACCCGATCGATCCGGCGTTGAGCCTCGTCGATCACCCTTCGAATTTTCTCTCCAGCCGCCTTGTTCTGAACCTTAAGCGTGGTGAGATCCAGCTTATTGAAGGAGAGATCCCCGATGATCTCGTTGGTGATCTTGGTCCCTTCTTTGAGGAAAGGCTCCACCGTTCCCTTTTTCAGACACAGGGCGATGGTCTGCCGATGCATCAGTTCCTTCAGTTCTTCATCTCTTGCCTCGGTGACCCGTCCGATCTCTTCCCGTTCTTCAGACCGAAGGCCTCCGATCTTGGACCCGTGTTCTTTTTCGAGGAGAGGATCATCGATGCGCCGGGAGAAAATCTTGACGTCGATGACGGTGCCGGTCATCCCCGGAGGCAAGCGAAGTGCCGAATCCTTCACGTCCTTGGCTTTTTCACCGAAAATCGCGGTCAGGAGCTTCTCTTCCGGAGAAAGCTCCGTTTCACCTTTAGGGGTGATCTTCCCGACCAGGACATCTCCACTCTTCACCCTGGCGCCGATACGAACGATGCCCCGTTCGTCGAGGTCTACCAGGCTCTCTTCTGCCACGTTGGGAATCTCCCGGGTGATTTCCTCCATCCCCCGCTTGGTGTCCCGTACGTGGAGTTCCAGTTCCTGGATATGGATGCTGGTGTAGACATCTTCTCGAACCAGCTTTTCACTGATGACGATGGCGTCCTCGAAGTTGTATCCGTACCAAGGCATGAAGGCACAAAGCACGTTCCGTCCGAGAGCCAGTTCACCGTTATCGGTGGAGGGTCCATCGGCGATGATGTCCCCAGGCTTCACCTGCTGATTCCGTTTTACCAGGGGCCGCTGGTTGATGGCGGTATCCTGGTTGGTCCGCCAGAACTTTTTCAACCGGTATCGATCAAACTGAGCCAGCTTGGCCAAAGGCTGTTCGACCTCGCCTGGCGTGACCGAACCCGTATCGACGACGATCTCGTCGGCGGTCACGTGGACGACCTCTCCACCCCTTCGAGCAGTGATGACAGCTCCAGAGTCCCGGGCCACTTTCGCTTCGAGACCGGTCCCCACCAGCGGGGCATCGGTATGAAGGAGAGGCACGGCCTGGCGCTGCATGTTCGAGCCCATGAGAGCCCGGTTTGCATCGTCATGCTCAAGGAAAGGGATCAGGGCCGCGGCCACGGACACCAGCTGGGCCGGAGCCACGTCCATATAATCAATGTCTTCCGGCCGCAGGAGAGGGAAATCGCCTCGCTCTCTGCAGAGGACGAACTCATTCTTGAAGGTGTCGTCGACCAGCGGAGCATTGGCCTGGGCGATCCTGACCTCTTCCTCCTCGTTGGCCGAAAGCCATTCAAGGTCCGTCGTCACCTTTCCATCGACGACCTTCCGATAGGGCGTCTCCAGGAATCCCAGCTCATTGATGCGGGAATACGTGGTTAGAGAGGTGATCAGCCCGATGTTTGGTCCCTCAGGCGTTTCGATGGGACACATCCGGCCGTAATGGGAGTAGTGAACGTCCCGGACTTCGAAGCCGGCTCGCTCCCGGGTGAGACCGCCAGGTCCAAGAGCCGAAAGACGCCGTTTGTGGGTCATCTCGGCAAGCGGATTCGTCTGGTCCATGAACTGGGAAAGCTGACTGGAACCAAAAAAGGCCTGAATTACTGCGGATACGGTCCGGGCATTCACCAGATCGTCGATGTTGATCTTTTCGGGATCGGTATTGATGGACATCCGCTCCTTCACCAGACGGGCCATCCGGGACAGGCCGACAGAGAACTGGTTGGCGATCAATTCGCCAACAGTCCGAACCCGCCGGTTGCCGAGATGGTCGATATCGTCGGTGAAGCCAGTACCCTCACTCAGGTCGATGAGATACCGGAGGATCGCAATGAAATCCTCCCGGGTGAGGACTGCGGTGCTCTTGGGAACATCAAGGTTGAGGCGCTGGTTGATCTTGTAACGGCCAACCCGACCCAGATCATACCGTTTCGGATTGAAGAAGACCCGCTCCAGGGCGGTCCGGGCGGTGGCCAGATTGGGCGGCTCCCCCGGCCGAAGGAGTGAGTAGATGGCCGAAAGGGCCTCGCCCTCGTCACTTGTGGGGTCCTTCTTCAAGGTATTCTTGACGATGGGGCTCTCACCACGAACGGACTGGCCCGACTCCCGGCTGTAAATCTGGACCTTGGTGATCTCGGCCCGCTCCAGCAGGGCCATGGCCTCTTCATTCAGCTCGGAGGCTGCCTCGACCAGGATCTCCCCCGTTTCGGGGTCGACCACATCCGATGCCAGAACGGCCCCGGTGAAGTCCCGTTGGCCCTCTTGGCCGCTGTTGGTGAGATCCACGTCCACGATGTCGAAGAAGAGCTGATAGACCTCAGCGTCCGTTCCGAAACCAAAAGCCCGCAAAAGGGCCGTGGCCGGGAACTTTTTCTTCTTGTCGATGTGAACGTAGCAGATGTTGTTGATGTCGATGGTGAATTCCACCCAGGATCCCCGGAAGGGAATGATACGGGCGCTGTGGAGCTTCGTCCCGTTGGGGTGGGTGTTCTCCTCGAAAATCACACCTGGCGATCGGTGCAACTGGCTCACCACGACCCGCTCAGCACCGTTGATGATAAAGGTGCCCAGCTCGGTGAGGAGGGGAAGGTCTCCCAGATAGACCTCTTTTTCGATGATGTCTCCGGGCCGCCTCTCCCCCTCTTCCAGGTCCTCCCAGACGATGAGCCTGAGCGTCGCCTTAAGCGGCGCAGCATAGGTCATGTCTCTCTCGATGCACTCCTCCACAGAGTATTTCGGCTCTCCCAAAGCGGAGGCCACGTACTCGAGGGTGAAGTTCTCGTTCACGTCACTTATGGGGAAAATCTCCCCGAAGACGCGATCCAAGCCGAAGTCCCACTGTTCTTCCAGAGGAACCTCGGTTTGGACGAGTTTTTCAAAGGACCGGAGTTGTACGTCCAGCAGGTTTGGCATCGGCATGACCGGCTTGAGCTTGGCAAAGCTCAGAACCGACCGACCATCGCTCCGAATATCCAACGGGATGTCCCCCTTTTGATCAGACCGTCCGCTTCGGACCAAATCCGAAAATATGGAATGAGACAGAAAACCAAGCGCAGATATCCCCGTCGCGCCTTGGGCCTAGGCCCGGGGTGGTATTAGCCACTCCTCCCGGCGGCGGGGACCTGCACTTTGTGCCCTGCGTTCAGCTTTTTTCCTAAGCCGATTCGGTAATCCAAAATAGGCGTGTAGGCCCCCGCCCCCCGGTCGGCCCGAAAACAACCCGAGCCGAACCGGAAGGGGGCAAGAAAGCCTATCTACTTGAGACCGACGGTAGCGCCCTGCTCTTCGAGCTTGGCTTTGACCTGTTCGGCTTCTTCCTTGGATACCTGTTCCTTGATCGTAGTCCCAGGGGCATTGTCGACCAACTCTTTGGCTTCCTTCAAGCCAAGGCTGGTGACTTCCCGGACCACCTTGATGACCTGGATCTTCTTGTCGCCAATACCCTCAAGGATCACGTCGAACTCGGTCTGCTCTTCAGCAGCCTCTTCAGCAACGGCCCCGGGCATAGCACCCATTGGAGCAGCGGCCAAAGCAGTGACGTTGAACTTGTCTTTGAAGGCCTCGACAAACTCCGAAAGCTCGAGAACGGTCATGTTGCCAATGGTCTCGAGAAGCTCTTCGTGGTTCACAGCCATGATACAGAATTCTCCTTAACTCTCCCGGACAAAGCCGGCACACTGGTAAAGAACAATCGTGATGTTCGGTTCGTTCGGAGCGGGGCTAGGCGTCCCCACCCTCCTGCTCTTCTTGGAGGGCTTTCAGCAGCCCAACCATCTCCTGCAATTTCGCTCCCAAAGCTCCGGCCAGAGCGGACATCGGTGATTCAAGGGCTCCGGCGAGAATGGCCAACAGCTGATCCTTCGGCGGCAGCTTCGCCAGGCGCTGAATCTGGTCTTGATCCAGAACAGCGTTTTCCAGTACGCCCACCTTGAACACAGGGCGGTCGTCATGGCTCTTTGCGAAATCCGAAACCGTCCTTGCGGCTTCCACCGGACCGGAAAGACCGAGGACCACACCCGTGGGTCCCGTTAGCCAGTCAGAAAGATCCGGAAGATCCGATTCCTGAATGGACCGAAGAACCAGGCGGTTTTTCACCACCAGGTACTCGGCTCCGTTCTTTTTCAACTCGTCCCGGAGGACGGTCATGGACTTTACGTCCAGACCAGAAAAGTCCGTGAGGAAGACGGCGGGAGCTTCTTGAAGCCGCTCCCGGAAGCCTTCGACGAAGCTTTCCTTTTCCGTGCGTTTCATCGGGCGCTCCGTCGGTAGACGTTGGGATCAATGGCCACACCGGGGCCCATCGTGCTGGAGATGCTGACTCCCTTCAGATAGGTACCCTTGGTTGAGGCGGGGCGGGCTCGAATAATGGAGTCCATAAAGGCCTCCAGGTTTTCCTGGAGCGTCTCGACTTCGAACGACACCCTCCCGATAGGAGCGTGAACGTTTCCGGTCCGATCCACCCGGTATTCGATCTTCCCGGCCTTGATCTCGGTGACGGCTCTGGCGATGTCGAAAGTGACCGTTCCGGCTTTGGGTGTCGGCATCAAACCCCTAGGACCCAGGATCCTTCCCAAGGGTCCCACCTTACCCATGAGGTCCGGCGTTGCCACGGCCACATCGAAGCCGAGCCAGCCCTTCTGGATCTCTTCCAGATAGTCGACACCGACAAAATCGGCCCCGGCATCCTGGGCTTCTTTCTCCTTCTCACCCTGGGCGATGACCAGAACTCTGACCTCTTTCCCGGTTCCGTTCGGAAGGGACACGGTACCACGGACCACTTGGTCCGCTTGCCTGGGATCAACACCCAAGCGGGCCACCACTTCGACGGTCTCGTCGAATTTGGCGAAGGAAACATCCTTTACCGTCTGGATAGCATCTTTCGGGGGAAGCCTGTCGCCTACCGTCAGACTGGACTTGGCGTCGTTATAACGCTTTCCGTGTTTTGGCATAGTTCACGAGCCGGCTTGTCTCGCCCTCCCACCCTTGGCGGCTCACAACAGGTGGTTCTTCGGGCTTTATGGTGCGGTATCCGGCCACTTCCGGCCCAGATACCTCTCCCTACTTGGTTTTCTCTCTAGTTCCTACCCTATTAGCTCAATCCCCATGGAGCGGCAGGTGCCAGCTAGCATCTTCACGGCAGAGTCCATGTTGGAGGTGTTGAGATCAACCATTTTGACTTCGGCGATCTCTTCCAACTGGGCTCTGGTGACCGATCCGACCTTCTCGAGGTTCGGCTCACCCGACGCCTTCTCTAACCCGGCAGCCTTCTTGATCAGGAACGAAGCCGGCGGCGTCTTCGTGATGAAGCTGAAGCTCCGGTCTCCATACACCGTGATCTCGACCGGGGTGATGACACCCTGAGCATTCTGGGTTTTTGCATTGAACTGCTTACAAAACTCCATGATGTTCACGCCGTGTTGACCCAAAGCCGGGCCCACGGGCGGGGCCGGATTGGCCTGACCACCCTTTACATGGAGCTTGATAAATCCGATGACCTTTTTCGCCATTCTTCTTCGCCGTTTCCGGCCCTCAGTATCCCTTCAGCTGAGTGAAATCGAGCTCGACGGAAGTGGGCCTTCCGAAGAGTGAAACCTCGACCTTCACCTTACCCTTGTCCCGGAAGACTTCCTGCACCGTGCCACTGAAATCGGTGAAGGGCCCCGAGATGATCTCTACAACCTGGTTGACGTAGAACGGGATCTCCTCGTGAGAATCGTCCTCCGACTCCACCTCGATGCCGAGAATCTTGTTGATCTCGTCTTCCCGGAGGGGCTGGGGAGATTTCCCCGACCCCACGAATTTTATGACTCCCTGGATGTTGTTGATGGTGTGCATGGTCCTGTCGTTGAGAACCATGTTCACCAGCACGTAGCCAGGGTAGAGGCGACGAGTCACCGTCACCCGTTTTCCGTTCCGGATCTCCACCACATCCTGGGTGGGTACCAGAGCGGTCTGAATCTCTTTCTCCTCCAGTTCCTCACCCGGCTCTTCGAGAATCTTTCGGTCAATGAGCTTCTGGACCTTGTTCTCGTGACCCGAATAGGACTGGATGGCGTACCAACGGAGTCCTTCCATCAGGAAATCAAGCTCCGAAGACCTGAAGGATCAGATCAAGCACCGTACGTGAAGCGATATCCATTACCCAGATCACGAGGGACACGGCAACCGAGAATGCGATGATGACAAGTGTCGCATTCTTGAGCTGCTCGTAGTCCGGCCACGTAACCTTCTGGAGCTCGGCCCAGGACTCCTCAATAAAAACCCTGGTGTCGGTGATCTTCTGAATCATGGGTATGAGGCCCCGTTACTTGGTTTCTTTATGAGGCGTATGCGTACGGCACCGGGGGCAATACTTCCTGTGCTCCACCCGACCGGGTTGCAGACGCTTATTCTTAGTCTGGTTGTAGTTCCGTTCCTCACACTTGGTGCAAGCGAGGATGATCTTATCCCGGGCCATGGTCGTTCCTTATTCGATAACTTCAGTGACGACGCCGGCGCCCACTGTCCGTCCACCCTCTCGGATGGCGAACCGCAGCTCCGGGTCCATGGCGATGGGGCC
>RCNC010002794.1_pt1 | contig 11544 bp, 6 predicted proteins | sample 2041301 | NCBI WGS metagenome assembly RCNC01 (sample SAMN09708231, study PRJNA481090) | Marine sediment metagenome, whole genome shotgun sequencing project. | biome: marine sediment; feature: ocean; material: sediment; isolation source: Sewage treatment plant 13A marine sediment (STP13A) ... | reverse complement strand
AGTCTGCCTGAAATTCCAGGGGGTAAGAAGTTGATATATACCCATATGGAGATGCCTTTGACAGCCATATCCGATTTCAGAGAGCTGGGAAAAAAGCATCCCATGTTTAGCGATCTCGCCGATATTTGCGACAGTCATGATGGACTCTGGTCTGTGGACGCAGAGGACCTATTGCTCAAGTATTGCGGGTAGAAGATTAATCATCCCATTTGTAAATAAGAGACCCTATTTGTAACACAAACCAGGGTATGTACGTAATACAATGGAGTTTGTATTATAAGCACATACCATGTTATCTAACGAAGACTTATCGGGTGTAATTGATTCTCAGAAGGGTGCTTATCTGAGCCAAAATCCTGGAATACAGAGAGATGGATTGAATGGCGTGGAGTCTTTTAACTCTTCAGGCCTCTTTGTCCTGGGAGTAAGGGGAGCAGGTAAAAGCACCTATGTAAGGCAACTGTTATCCGGGAGGTTTCCGGATCCCATACTGCTTAATATGGAGGATCCCAGATTATCTGGATTTGATACAGAGGACTTCTCCAGACTGGATAGCCTGCTTTTTGGAAGGGCCAATGAATCCCTGGCATTTGATGAAATCCAGGCTATTGAGAACTGGGAAGCCTATATACATTTAAGGCAAACCGAATCTCGCAATATTGTGGTTGCAGCATCTACCGCTTCCATAAAGCACAATGGATTTAGTGAAGGATTTCATGTGAGAGAGGTTTTTCCTTTCTCGTATGGGGAATTTCTGAAGGTAATTCATCAGGATCCATCTGCAGAAACCATAGAGAAGTACTTAAAAATAGGAGGATTTCCGGAGTATGTAAAATCCCGGAGTGATGAGGTACTACTCCGCCTGTTTGATGACATTATCTACCGCGAAATTGTGGTGAGGCAGGGGATAAAGCAACATGATGTATTTCGTCAACTGGCGATTCATTTGATTGGCAATTTCTCCAGGTATTATTCACTTAACAATCTGAAGAATTTATTTGGAATCGGATCAGTACGATCGGTGGCCGATTATATTGCCTACCTGGAAGATAGTTATCTTATCTATAGCGTTTCGAAATACAGCGAGTCCATAAAGAAGCAGATTGCCAATCCGAGAAAAATCTATTGCGTGGACACCGGTTTGGCCAGGGTTACTTCAGTTTCCCTCCAACAGGGTAATGACCAATTGTTGGAGAACATGGTCTATTTACATCTGCGCAGAGAAGGGAATCCGGTTTACTACTACTCCGGACTCTTTGAATGTGACTTTATCGTCACCAAAGGCCATAAGCCGGTTTCAGCCATCCAGGTTTGCTATGATTTAAATCAGAATAACCTGGTGAAAGAACTAAAAGGAATTGAATTGGCTATGAAAGAGCTGAATCTTGATGAAGGCACCATAGTTACCCGGGATCAGGAGGAGACTTTTGAGCGGAAAAATATGCAGATTAAAGCGATTCCGGCCTGGAAGTTTCTAATGGAGCCTATTTAACATTGTTACTCATTGTTGTGGCTAAGTTTGTCGATCTGTTTTTTCAATTGGAAGATCAACCCTTTATCTGCGGTGGCATCCAATCCACAAATCTGCTCAAATACCTGGTCCATATTTTCTGAAACCATTTTGTGGAAATCAACATCTCCAGGGAACATTTGTTCGTTTTCATCCTTGGCCTGGAATAGAAATCCCATAGCCATGGCCTCAAGGATCATGCCATAGGCCACCTTTTTCTCAATGGCCAAACGGATGGTTGCCATAAAGCGGTCATCTGGCCCAAGCTTGCGTTTCAGATCACTTCCTACCCTAAAAATGGTATCTCCAAGATTTTGGTTCTGGAACCTTGATAAGAGGTCATTGATGTGATGTGTAAGGCCCTCCATAGTAAATTCGTTGGGATTTACAGACATAAGCAATTCAGCCGCCTCATACATCACCTGCCTGGCAAATTCGAATACCCTTTTATTTTCCAGCACTTCATGCATATATGGGGCATTCGGGAGTAGGTAGTGTCCGTAATATGCGGCTGCCGCATGGCCCAGGTTATGGATAAAAGACTTGCGATCGACCCAGGCTTTGATGTTATCTTTAAGGGCAAACTCTTTAATATGAGGGATTTCACCAAGGAATCCTAAGCGATCTAGAATCAGCGAGTTGTATGGTTCTGCAAATACCTGCAAAGGATCCTCCTCCAGGTCATCCATGGCCATAATAGGCACCATTTTCCCGATACTGGTCTCCACAAGACCTATGCGTTTTTCCAATGGGTAGGAGGAAGGGAGGATCTCCCTGAGTTTTTCCCTGAAAAAGAGATCAGCCGACCGCATGTTCTCAGCCAGAATGATATCCAGAACCCTCCCGGGACTATTTTTCTCTCTTTCAAGCAGGCCCGAAGCCACTACAGGGGCAAGCTCTTGCAGTGCATTCTTACCCACCGAAATAGCCATGATTGTGGCATTGCGTATAGCCTCCTTCACTGAGATCTCATCCAGGGCATGAATGGCCCTCACATTTTTTATTACCAGGCGATCCTCTCTATCGGGACCCTTAATTACAACCGCGTAAGCCCTTCGCCTGTTTAGTTCCTCCACAAGCATTTGATCCATATCCACAAAGACCACCTCATATCCAGCCTTCCCGAAAAGCTGTCCGATAAAAGACCTTCCGATTTTGCCGGCACCGAAGATGACGATGTTCTGATCAATCATGGATCTGTTTTATAAAGTGATCAAAATAGGGCCGAATATTCCCAAGTTTCTCACCAGGCTCCTGCTCGATATGGGTGCCACCCAGATGATAACAGCCATATCCACCTGACACGGTACCCCATGCAATGCACTCTTCCAGGTCCAGAACCTGTTTGTTTTCTGACAGTTGCCAGGCCATGGAGGCCAGTACACCACCCACAAAATTGTCCCCACAACCGGTGGTGTCTCCCCCTGTATGGTGTTTCAAATCCTTAATCAGGGATTTTGAAACCGGATAGCGCTTCCGACCAGGTAAATGAAAGGGTTTTCCATTGCTGCCACAAGTGGTATCCTCTGTCCCATTGGTGATGATATAGCTCGAGACACCCTGATCTATAAAATATCTGCCGGCTTCTTCGAGATCTTCTTTTCCACTCAGATGTTGTGCTTCTTCACGATCCATAATCAGCAGATCTATGAATTTGAAACTATCAGATCTGCCTCCCAGGGTCCATCGACGACCCGGATTTCCAAGTTCACTGCGAAAATCATATACGGTGTTAACCACCGTTAGGGCTCCCTTGGATTTTGATAACTTCAGGAGATCTTTTAATCCATCATGCAGATGAGGCACCAGGGCGGTCCCGCCAAAGACCACGATGTCCGATTCATAAAATTCTTCATTTAGGTTTTCCGGTCCGAATTTCCATGCAGCACCAATGTCATTGATAAATATCCGTTCTCCATGTCCCTGGTTATAATTGGGATCCGACAGTACAATGGTGGATGCGGTGGTTCCTTCTGCACTCAGAAAGTGTTTCAGCTTGACCGGTGTCTGTTCCAGTTTTGATTGCAAGTATTCACCCGCCTTATCTTTCCCTCTGACTCCGTAAAAACTTACCTCAGCGGAAATATCCTGTAGCAGTTGAGCCGCATGGATCAGTGCCACAATGGAGGGGCCGCCTACATTGAATACAGCTTCGGCCCTTCCAATGGATAACTCATCTGCCAAGGACTTAAGATCCATCCCTGAGAAAGCCTCAAACTGCTCGGAAAAAACCAATCTTCCAGGAAACAAACCTCCATCTTCTTTCTTACGTGACATTAACCGATCCACATGAGGATCGGAAAAATCTATATCAGGGTAGATCTGATCCACCAGGCAACAGCCTGCTCCGGAAAGAGTAATCCGTTTAGCCATAACTAACTCTGGCAAATCTCGTGAATCATATCGTAGGCTTCGCTCTGTTCTTCCGGTGTTTGACAATAGGTAACCACCAATAGTTTCAATCCGGGTCTCCAGAGTTTCTTAACCTGCTGTTCAATGGTCTCCAGGTTACCAACAATTCTGGCATTTAGAACGATACCTGTATGGGAAAATCCACTGGCAAAGGGTTCCGGATCGTTGGGATCGGGATCGGTTTCGTTTGAAAAAGCGGCATCCAACATTTTTAGTTGCTCAATTTTTTTGATGGACTCTATTTTGGTGGAAAAGTCACCACATGAGTGAAGCACAGGACCACCAAAGGGAATTCCTGTTTTGGTAAAGGAAGGAATCACCAGCTCTTCGTATAGATCTTCAGAAATCATCACAATGTTGTCATCACTCATTCCAAACCCTTCAAATTCTCTGCTGGAGGCAAATCCATGACCGGGATAGACCAATGGATCCCCTATTAACTTTCTCTGCGCTTCTGTAAATTCAATGATCAGGTCTGCAATGGTATTCAGAACGCCGGAAACCGGCTCGGGATCCAGAATAAAATCCATCATAAAACTATTGATTTCGATGATGTTGCCAGCCACATTCAGAGGAGATTGAATATCGCAGTAGGACATGGGTAAGCGTCCCTGCGTCTGTTCCAGAAAATATTCAATCATCTCAAGGGTATGCTTCCCAATGGCCGTTTGGGCGACTGGTCTTACCTGGTGCCCGAATGCCTCTCGGGTACTATTGAATTTGCCATCCACGGCAGGTGCCTGTCCAGGATTCCAGAGGTAATCAAATCCAAAGGCAGAAGCGGTGGTGCCCAGACCATACCAGGGCTCCAGGAAGTTGGGTACATCAGCCTTATAGGCCATACTTTTTTTTAAAGCACCCAGCTGCCACTCCAATGATTTCTTTGTATCCCGACAGCCTGCAGAGAATACATCAGCCACCCTCATGCGCCTGTAAACCATAACGCCTTCTTCCTGCTCTTGCCAGAACTTCCGGCATTTCTCATTTAGTTTTTTCTCGTATTCCTGGTATTCGGAAAATGGAAAATATTTCACTTTAAGTGGTTCGACCACTGTGGCCTGGCTATCGCTTAAGAGATAATTGAACTTGCCCTGTTCTTTCATTTTTCTTAATCTTTGTTTACATTGGTTTAAAGAGTAATGCTGAAAGGAGCTAAAAGTAAGTCTTTTCTGGATGAAGAGCTTCCAATATACAAAGTGTATTCCATTTCCTCAAGTTCCCATTCCTGGGTTTCCGGATTATACCATTTCAGATCCTGGAGTAGGAGCTTAAATTCCACCTTCTTACTTTCTCCAGGCTTAAGATCGATCTTTTGGAATCCCCTGAGTAGCTTCACCGGCCGATCCACACTGGAATTTTCAAATCCCACATAAAGCTGAACTACCTCTTGGCCTGCTACTTTTCCTATGTTGGAGATGCTCACCTGGGCCGTCAGCGTTTCATTTCCATTCAGAACGGGATTTAGAATGGAAAGACTGTCATAGTTGTAGCTGGTATAGCTCAGTCCAAATCCAAATGGATACGCAGGCTCGATCTGCTCTTTATCCAATAGCGTATAACCGTGGTAATATCCATATTTAACCTCTTTTGCAAAGGGATCAAATATGGGGAAATGCTCCTCCTGACATGGAATTGTAAAGGGAAGTTTGCCCGATGGATTCACCTCTCCAAAAAGGATATTTGCAAGGGCGGTTCCTCCTTCCATTCCCGGGTACCAGCTCATAAGAATGGCGGACACCTGATTCTTCCAGCTTTCCATTATCACAGCACTTCCTCCCACAAGTACCACCACTGATCTGGAATTTTCATCAGCTATCTCAGAAATCAGCTTTTCATCCTCCGGTTTTAGATTTAAACTCTCCCGGTCGCCACCCTCTTTGGCCCTTGCACCCTCTTTTGAAGGGTCAGGGATCATATACTCTCCTTCATCATTGTACCTGTAGCCAACAAGCAAAATCACTGCATCTGCTTCTCCTGCTACTTTTTTTGCCGATTGTATATCTTTTCCATCGTTGAATATAACCTCAACTTCTCCGTCTATATATGTTTCAATTCCCTGGAGGGGGGTGATTACATAGGGAGGTTTCACATAGCTGCTCCCATGATCCCCCGTATTGATTTCATTGGCCAGGGAACCAATCACTGCCAATTTTTTTATGGAGCCTTTATTAAGGGGCAGCATATTCTCCTCATTCTTTAGGAGTACCATGCTCTTCTCTGCCGATTCAAGGGCCAGTTTGGCATGGATAGGTCCGGCTACGTCAACTGTACTGTAATCCATAAAATCGTGAGTGGATATATACTCCAGCTTTCTTTTAAGCACCCTGCGTACCCGCTCATCAATCAGATCCATGGAGAGCGATCCCTCATCAATCAGCCTGGAGATCTCCTTCGTGGTGTAATATTTGGTGACGGGCATCTCAATGTCCATTCCTGCTTTAAGCCCCCCTTCTGCTTCATGGACTCCCCAGACAAAATCGGAGACCACAAATCCTTCAAAGCCCCATTGGTCCCTCAGGATATCAGTCAGCAGCTCTTTGTTTTCTCCACAATAGGTGCCATTCACGCGGTTATAAGCACTCATGATAGAAGCCACACCTGAGTCAACCACCTTTTTAAAATGGGGCAGGTAGACCTCGTGCATGGTTCTGCCCTCCATCTGAACATCCACATAGAACCTTGAGTTTTCAATGCTATTGGCCGCAAAATGTTTGGCACAGGCCATTACCTGGTGCTGTTGGACCCCCTGCATCAGTGCGACGCCCATTTCTCCCAGTAGATAAGGATCCTCTCCATAAGTCTCCTGCGCCCTTCCCCAGCCCGGGTGTCGCAGCAGGTTGATACATAGTCCACCGAAAAAATTGGCATTGGAAGCCCGGAGCTCTTTCCCCATTACATCTGCCACCCTGCGTTCAAGATTCACATCCCAGGATGCTCCACGAGCTATGGCCACAGGAAATCCAGTAGATGAATTAACGGCTACACCACGGGGTCCATCACTGAAGGCAAAAGGAGGGATATCCAGTCTCTTATTCATTCCCGAGTAGAAGTGAGGAAAGGGTTTGGAGTGCTTAAACGGGACATAGCGAACTCCCATCCTGATGCTTGAAAAGATTCCTCCACCGCTTAACTGCTCCACTTTCTCCTTCAGGGTCATCTCCTGAAGGAGGCTATCGGCAGTGGCTCCGGCATTGAAATCTTTTATCTCTGCCCACTTGTAATCCGATGGATTCAATGGATATTTAGGATTTGACAGTCCGATGGCAATGACTGCCACAATCAGGATTCCCAGAGTACCTAATAGAATAAATATAGCTTTCAGTATCATTATCGTATCTCTATTTTCCGGACCGATCGGACCGGGTTGTTGTTTTGATCTATAATCTCGGCAATTAGCTTGTAGTCCCCAGGTTCAGTTGGAAACGAGAGGGTTGTTTCTATAATCACTTTCCCAGATGGGCCCACCTCTACTGGCGGAATAATGGTCTGCGATACTTCTAAGTAATCTTTCACAAAGAAGAGTTTCACCGATTTGAGGATGGGATCAGGCAGGTCGTTAAGCAGGACAATGGAAATGTCTTTTTGGGTACCGGGTGTGATCTGATCTTCCCAGAGCCACAGAATAGCAGCTTCAGGAGAGAAGGCATCTTTTACATAACTTTTGATATAAGGTTCAATGACCAGGTTCTCAATATCCATAAAAATATCTGAAGTTTTGCTCCCTTTGAAATTGCTGTTCAGTCCTGCAAACTGCATAACCCCTGCTGCCCTCAGTGCCCTGTAGTATTCGGTCTGAAGCGCACAGTTGTAGGCATAGTACTCAAACCTGTCAGAAGCGGTGAACTCGGGGAAGTAGGTGCTGTATCCCTGTTTGGTGAGCTCGGTTCCTTCACCATCCCGGTTGACCCACAACCAGGCATATTCATTGACAAGTGCCGGATGAATCTCATTTATAAAAAGCGTGCTATCGGGTCGGGTGTGAGCAAATGTATCCACTGGGGGAAGGGGACGCAGCTCTTTTCCGAAGAAATTAAACATGGAACCTGAATAGAGATAGGGATGCAACTCTATGGGATCGGTTTCCTTCTGGACATCTCCCCAGCCGTTGTCCCATGGGCGGTCCGACAGATCTAAGCCCCTGACCATGCTTAGGGCCCAGCCTGTGCGGGGCTCCTTTTTCTGGACGCTCTCATTCTGGGCATCCCAGATCAGAACTGAGGCGTGGTTCCAGCGCTCCTCCATCCAATCCACATATTCTGCAACCAGGGTATCCAGTTTGACTCCGGAGCGAAATAGGTTGAAGGTCCAGATGGCATATTCATCTTGTATGATCATGCCTTCTTCATCAGCTATGCTGTACCATAGCTCGGGAGCTGGTCCCACATGTAAGCGTATGGTATTCCAGTGCATCTCCTTGAACTTTCCAAAAAGGGATCTGATCCACTCCTCGTTCCAGAGTTTATCGCCCCGCAGAGGATCCTCTGCAAACCTGTAGATAGGTACGCTGGTGCCTCTCAAGTAGTAAGGCTTACCGTTGAGCATAGGCACTTTTGTATGTGGGTCAAAATAAAAATTACGCATCCCAAAGTTGGTGCTCAGGTGATCATTGTTTGTGATCACATTCAATGTATAAAGCTCTGGTGATTCGGGGGACCAGGGTTTTATCTGATCCATTGGGATCTCACTATCCACAAGGATTGTTTCACCTGCAGGGATCTGAATTATTTCACTTTCAACCGCTCCATTTACTTCCAAAGTTGACCGGTCCTTCACAAATAGCCTGATCCGGGTTTCTAGCTCAGAATCGGTGCCATTACTGATCCAGGTAAGCACTCTAACCGATTCCTTTTCCATAAGGGGTACTACCTGTACATTTTCGATAAAGGAATTTCCCGTAAGGATAAGCTCCACATCATCATAAATACCGGGAAGTTGTTTGGTCTTCTCCAATACATCTCCATAGGTATTTTTGTTATTAGAATTGTAAGTAATAGAGGTGCCTACTTTGACGATTAGCTCATTTGACTCCCCGTTTCCTTTCAATACTTCCGATACATCATAACTTCCTGCCAGGAAATGCCGGGAGTTAGATCCCAGTCTGGTTCCATTCATCCAGACTTCTGATCCATATTTAGCTTTCCCAATTCTTAATAAAGCAACTTGGGGAATGGATTCGTGCACAACAAACTCTTTCCTGTACCAGAAGGCCTCCCTGTTTTTATCTTTGAACTTCATCAGGGTCATAAACTGAGAAGGCTTTAGCATTCCCGGTCCCAAAACAGTTTTCACTTCTCCAACCTGATTGAAAGCCGGTTGGGCCATATCGGCAAAACCGGGTACAGGTACAGTATGATTAAATGTGGAGGGAAGACGTGAACCATCTCCTTCTTCTATCTCCCAGGTCCCGTTTAATGAGATGATCTGTCTTTCTACTTTATACTGATCCGGATGATCCCATTTCTCCGTGGGGAGTGGATTAAAAGTAGCGGGTGTGGTTTGAGGAAGTTTAAATTCTCCATTTTCAAATGGGTAATCCACATTATCACCATTGTATGCCTTTAGCTCTTTCTCAGGTTTTACTGAGAATTGAACATACCAGTTTACTCCGATATATGCTGCAAAGAGCAAGAGGAAGACCAGCAGGGAAGCAAATATTTTCAAAAATATTTTCATAGCCTGGAATTATTCATGGATAGGGATAATTTCCATTGCAGCCAGCCCAAGTTCATGACCCAATGGGTTAATAGTCAACTTTATAGGATCTCCTTTGGTAGTAAATTCAAACTCGATTTTTTTGTTCCCGGTATCACTCTTCTTATTAAGGATCAAAAAATCAGATTCACGAATCTGTATTTCCACCGATCCTTGGCTTGAATTCAATGGGTGGATAATCAATTTATACTTGCCGGGGGAGAGATCCTCTCCACGCATGGTAAGAAGCATCAATGAAAATGGAGAATCAGAAAGGATGTAGTTATCAAAAATTGAGGATGCCACTTCTTTGTTTTGCATGACCTGCACACCGTCAATTTCTGCTTCACCCAATCCTATCCAAAAATCACCTGCATGGTCTATCATAAAGGAATAACTTCCTGGCGCCTGCGCCAATGGATCGTGGGAGGTGGGTTGGAAATTGTAACGAATGGGCTCCAGGCTCACCAGCTGTCTCTGGTTAATAAAATCGGGAAGCCATCTGAGATTCATGGAGATGATTATGGCCTGCTCCCCTTTGCTAAGGGGATCCATACGATTTAATGCGGCAAAGGACTTGATGGTTCTTTCAGGTGTAGCTTCTGCAATTAGTTTCTGTGCAAGCAGGTGTTGGCCCTCTTTCCATGCCCTGTTGGATTGATAAAGCAGGTCTTGTTGGGTAATAAAGCTTAAGAAGAAATTCTCAAGTCCTTCATAAAATTCTATTGAGGACCTTACTTCGGAAGACAATTGCTTGGATTTGAGCTGTTCAAGCAGGAGTAGTCTTCTGATAATACCATCCCTTAGGGTATCTGGATCAGTGGGCGATTCCCCAATGATAAAGGTGCCTGGATCCATTAAAAAATCGGATGTTTCCCTTCCAAACATGGGTGCATTTTGGATCCAGTCATTTAAATATTCTTCGAACAGGGGGCTTCCATTCGGGAACAATTTATGGGCAATCTCCCCATTGAGTTGCACAATAGATTCGTTTTTTGTGGCATTCCAGGTCTGCCTTGAAAGGCTTTTAAAATATAGATCAAGCGGACGGGTCAACCAGTGGATGATTCCAAATCCTGAAGCACCGGCTTCGGTGAGTTTAGAATGGAAATTCTCATAGGGAGTATAGGGTTTCCCCATGTAGCGATGGTCGTCATGGTGGGCCCACACAATGGGAATTATTCGCCTTTGCGAGGCTACCTCGGATATGAGCTTCCTGGAGGATATTTCATCGAAAGTGATTTTAAAATCAAGTGGATAGAGGGCCACTTCAGGGGCTAAAAAATGATCGGCAGACGGAAGGAATCCAAAATCCCAACTACCACTTCCTACTTCAATCTCAAATTCATTTTCTTCTAGAATCTTAGTGCAGGCGGAGATAATCTTTCCTGCCACATAAGTACTGGGGGCATATATATCTTTACTTATACCCGGCGCGTCTGCTACCTTCTCTTCAAAATCGCTTTGCCAGGATTGGGGAAACTGTTCAGAAGTGAGAGATCTAAGGGGTGTAAGCCAGTAGGGATTCGGATTATACCTTCGGGTCCAGAAAATCAGTCGATCAATCTGAGGATAAGTTTCCAGGAGGGCTTCAATCTGGGAAGCATAATAGCTATATCCTTCGTCCGTATCAGGATTTGCCATAAGGAATCCGTCAAAAGTGGTGATTCGGGCATGATCCGGCAAAGTCTGGATGATATCCTGTGGATTGGCAGAACGGGTATCTATATCGAATGCGAAGTTGATTTTCATCCCCAGCAATTCGGCATAGGCAAATACCTCTTGCATTAGCTTCTGCGATTCCATGACCCTCAGGCTGTCATCCACTAAGGCCGCAGAGCTGCCAAATACGGGCTGATCAAAAATCTCACCGCCCACAAGCCTGCGTATATCATTCACATGTTCGGTACCCCAGTCGCGTCCTTGTAAAG
>RCNC010002793.1_pt1 | contig 11544 bp, 10 predicted proteins | sample 2041301 | NCBI WGS metagenome assembly RCNC01 (sample SAMN09708231, study PRJNA481090) | Marine sediment metagenome, whole genome shotgun sequencing project. | biome: marine sediment; feature: ocean; material: sediment; isolation source: Sewage treatment plant 13A marine sediment (STP13A) ... | reverse complement strand
CCTGATGAGTAGGCACCGTGTACTTGTATGAATAGTATTCTTCGACCGTGTCGCGCATGTGGTAGAAGTTCCTGCTGCCCGCATACGCCTCGTCACCAAGCATAAGACCAGCCCATTGGCGATCGCTCATGGCGCCACACCCGGAGTCAGTGAGCAGGTCGATATAGACATCTTCCGAACGCAACAGAAACGTGTTGAAACCGGCTTCGCGAATAGCCTTTTCGCGCTGTTCGCGAGTGGTCATCTTGATGAGCTCGACGGCTTTGATCTTGTAGGGCTCAGCCCAGGTACGAATGCTCATGGGTACACCTCCGGTGGTTCTCGGTTTCCATCGGTCACGGGCGGTGAACATTCAAAACAAGCACCACAAGGACCCTTGTGGCATTTCATCCCTCGCTGACAGGAGCAGGCGAGTGGCCTTACGTCTTCGACGTTATGACTCGGGAGGCGTCGTTGCTATACGTAAATGTACGGCGGCACTCACCCGAGCCGTAACGCGTCGGCAGTCTTGCTAGCGTCTAAGTATAGGGTTGGCATATGCCGTGTCCCACTTGCCAACTGTTAACTTTTGTTACGGCGCTCGAAGGAAGAACGCGGCGGTTTTCTTTACATTTCCGTAGGTTAGCGATCGTTTAGATTCGGATATCGGCAGCGAATATAGCGTTAGCAAGTGGCCGACAACAGACGTATCGACGTTTTCTTTTGATATCATTCGCCCCGGCGGATGGCTCGCCCACAGGTCGACAAGTAATCGCAATAAGGAGCACCGATGAGCAAATCTGTATTGAAATATTTCGATCGCGCTATGAATCAGCTGCGGGATCTCGGTCTCGTACCGGAAAAAACCGACGAGGCACCGATCGTTGCGCTTCTCAATCGCCTGACGCAGCTGGATGAGGCCAAGGTCACTGCCATCGCTCGCACGTTAAGCCAGGCTTCGCTGTTCAACGAGGTGGTTCGCGAGCAGATCAGCTCCATGAAACTCGGCGAGCGTTACGAAGAGATTACCGATTCGTTCAATTCGATTCGTGATGACGCGAAATCGATGGTCGAACAGGTTGAAGACGGCAAGATCGATACCTTCGAGCGCATCGGCAATGCCTGGATGAAAGTGACGCGCGGCGATATTGCATCAAGATTCCAGGATATCAAGGAGACTTACCTGGAGATTGCGAAGGACTCCAGTGACCAGATTGAGCGCGAACATATTATTCTTAACGCCTACCAGGATTTTCGCGGTGCGCTGAAAGAGTCCGAGATTCTTGCACTGGATGTACTGAAGACCGCTGAAACTCATTGGGAAGCGGCGAAGGACAAAGTTGTTGCGGCGACGGATGCCGTTGACGCCTTCAAGGGCGACGATCTCGTTGCGCGCGCAAAACTTGAGCTCGCACGCGATGAAAAAGTACGAGAGTTGCAGGCGGACGAAGACCGCTATCAGATTGCAAAGGATTTGTCCGATAATCTGACGGTTAGCTACAACACGTCCGAATTTGTCATGGCGCGACTGCTGCAGACGACGAGCGCTAAAGAGCGGGTCTACAAACAGTCAATCATGTTTTTCGGCACGAACGAAACGGTGCTGACGGCACTCAGCGCCTCGTTCACCGGCCTCTTCGGCTTGCATGAGAGCACCGCGGCGCTCGAGGCCATGAAAGAAGGCATGTCGAAGAGCCTCGAAGATCTGGCAGACATTGGCGGCGCAGTTCAGGAAGCGGCGGTCCGCGCTGGTTATGGTCCGACCATTCGTGCGGACGCCGTGAAGAAGCTGGTCGAATCCGTAGTCAATTTCCAGATGCGTTCTCGCGACATCATCGAAGAAATGCGGGTGCTGGCAACAAGAAATGCCGAGGAGATTCGGGAGTCGGTGGAGGATGGCAAGCAGCGCCTCGCAAAGTTGATTCAACAGGGTGGCACGCTCCCACCGCCGACCGGCGTCTAGGCAAAGATGACCACAGCCATCGAGGCAGGTGCTGACAAAGCACCGCTTGAAGATTTGATGGTGGCGATGGATGTCGTCGATACCGTCCGCCACCGCGACCTTATTGTCGATCGTGAGCTCGATGCGGACGGACGGCGCCAGCGACTAATGGCGCGGCTGCGGGAAATCTACGAGGCCCAGGGAATTGAGGTCAGCGATGCGGCGCTGGCCGCTGGCGTCGAGGCACTCGAAGAGGACCGTTTCAGCTACACGCCGACGCCCAACAGCTTCTCTGCGAAGCTTGCACGGACCTATGTACGCAGGAATCGATGGGGAAAATCGGTCACTGGCCTCCTGTTGTTCGGCCTCCTCATTTGGCTCGCGTATTTCATCATGGTCGGCCAGCCACAAGCGCGACTGCACGCGGACCTGCCCGCGAAGATAGAGACGGTGTACGCCGAGATTAGTACGATTTCTGACAGCACCAAGGCAAATGAACAGGCTACCCGGCAACTTGGCGAGGCCAGGCGGGCGCTCGATGGCGAGGATTACGAACGCGCCGAAAATCTGCTCGAAGAATTGCGGGAGCTGCACCGTGACCTGGAAACAAGCTATGACATCCGAATTGTTTCCCGACCGAACGAACTATCGGGCGTGTGGCGTATTCCGGACGTCAATGCCGATGCCAGGAATTATTACTTGATCGTTGAGGCGGTAACGTCGGCCGGCTCTGTGGTGTCCGTGCCCGTCCGGAGCGAAGAAGACGGTCTTACACGGATGCAGTCGAAATGGGGCGTGCGTGTCAGCGAGGAAACCTTCGAGGCCGTCGCCGCGGATAAACGGGATGATGGCATTGTTCAAAGCAATATCGTCGGCGCCAAGAGCGCCGGTCAACTCGATCCGGAGTACCGCATACCGACAAGCGGTGCGGCGATAACGGACTGGTAACGATGCTATCGGGACGCGACACGCTTGGCGAATTGGACACGACGCTGCGAACGGCGCGCAGGGAGTTGGCGCGCCTGGACGGAGAGCTGCAGGCCACGTCCCGCGCCGTCGAAATCAACAAGCAGCAGCAAGCGCAGGCGTTGAAGCGAATGGCGGCAACGCGGCTCGATGCGATTCGCCAGGGTGACGTGGTAAAACGCATTGACTCGGCAGATTTCCAGGTGCGGGAAATTCTTAGCCAGCGAAATAATGCGATAGCCGCACTGAACGAACGAACATCGCTAACCGCCGAGGCGTTGCGGAAACTCGAGGAACGTCGGTATGAATTGCATGACGACGTCGATGAGGCGGCACAGGCGCTTGCCGAGCGCGAAGCCAAAGTGCAGTCAATGCTCGAATCGGATTCCGCGTTTCTCGCTCAGCTCGAGCTAACACAGAAAGCTGATGCCATCGCGATGGGCGCCGCGGAGAAGGCGGAGGTCGTGGCAACGGATCGCCGCTCAAAAGGGCAGCCGTACGAGAACGATCCGTTGTTCATTTACCTGTGGAATCGTCACTATGGCACGGCGGAGTACCGTGCCAATCTATTTGCGCGCCTGCTCGACGGCTGGGTCGCGCGATTGTGTAATTACCAAAGGGCACGACCCAATTACTGGATGCTCCAGGAAATTCCCAGGCGCCTCAGGGAACACGCTGAACGTCGGCGCACCGACGCGGACAAGGAACTCGACAGACTGCAGGCCCTGGAAGAAGCTGCGGCCGAAGAAGGTGGCGTACATGTCGCGAAGTCGATGCTCGTCGATGCCGAACGACGGCAAGATGAGATCGACGAACAAATTGTACGATCTGAGGCCAAACTGCACGAGCTGCAAAGCGAGCAAAGTTTGTTCGCGGCCGGCGAAGACCGTTACATTACCCAGGGTGTCAACATGTTTTCTGACGCGCTACAGCGCCGCGACGTCGCGGACCTGACAAACCTCGCGCGCTCGACCATGACCACAGAAGATGATGCTCTTGTCGATGATCTCCGTCACTTGCGACGCGAAGATGATGAGATTCGGGGCGAATTTGGCCGCAATCGCGAAGTACACAAGGAGCACCTCAGGCGCGTTCAGGAACTGCAGCAGGTTCGGCAACGATTTAAACAGAGTCGTTACGATGACCTGCGCTCCGGTTTCGATAAAGGCGACCTGATCGTGTCGATGATGCGCGAAGTACTTGGCGGCGCGATTCGAGGTGGCGCTCTGTGGAACGTGCTGCAGCAATATCAAGGCTACCGTGAGGTGGCCGGAGCGTGGCCGGATTTCGGCAGCGGTGGCATCGCCCGCAAGCGCCGCCAGGCGTCTACTCGCCGTCCAACCTGGCACTGGCCGGGCCCAACCGGTGCGCGCCGCAATGAGGGCTTTAAGCTGCCACGCGCGCCACGGTCGCGACCGGCGTCGAAGCGTGGTCGCGGTGGTTTCCGAACCGGTGGCGGCATCTAGCTAAAGAGTTGCCGAGCAGGTTTCCCGTGGACCTTTTGTTGAGAATCGTAAGACTACTGTCGAAATCACCAGAGGCACTGTATTGGCTTCTGCGCCGGCTTCCCCGGAACAGGCAAAGCCGCAAGAGACTTGTGCTCGCAGTGGTGTCGTTATTGCTCACCGGCGGCATCGCCGCCGAACTGACACTTGCGCCGCGGCACCTGCCGTGGCACCCACTCGTGATCGATGATCGGGCGGGCTTTTCGACCGATCTGAAGTTGGCGGCCATTAGTCTTGGGCCGGAGTCGTGGTGCGATCGGCTGATTGATGGATCGACGGCGCTGGAGGCCACATCATTAGAAGCTCGTGACGGTGAAGGTGGCTGCGGCTGGACGAGCGCATATGATCTCGCGTCGAGCAACGGTGTGACGCTTAAGGGTAATTCAACGTACGCGATGCGATGCCCGCTCGCCGCGGGAGCACACATCTGGTTGACGAGTGTCGACTATCGGGCTCGAGAGATGTTGGGAAGCGCCGTCGTTCGTATACACCACGCAGGCACGTTTTCCTGCCGGCGCATGTATAACCGATCAACCGGACCGATGAGTCAACATGCTTACGCAAATGCCTGGGATGTGACTGGATTCGAACTCGCTGACGGCCGCGTCGTGTCCATCGAGAAACACTGGGACGATAACGGGCCGTTTCGCTCGTTCCTTCGCGCAGCGCGCGACGATGCATGCAATATTTTCCGTGTGGTGTTGGGGCCCGAATTCAATGCGCAGCACCACGATCACCTGCACCTCGATATGGGTAATGGATCGCGGTGCCGATAAGCAATACAAGACAGGCCGAATACTGACGAGTGCCACTTTCAGGCCGTGTGGTGGCGCGCACCGAGCGGCGATTACACCGGCCGGAGCCGCCGCATCGTTTTCCAGGTGGCAGAGAGTTCTGGCAAAAATGTCCCAGGCCACGAGAACCGAATACACTGATCCTTCGAAAAAACCTGCCGTACTATTGTGACGGTCGGTTCTATCCGTCAAATATAAGGTCCGCCATGAAAATCTCCCGACTCGCTTTGTCCCTCGCGGTACTCGGCGCGCTGATTCTGCTTATCGTGCCGAATCCCCGGATACTGCGCCATCAGTGGTGCAGCGCTACCGGACAGGGAAGCCGCCAGCACAAGTGTTGCTGATCGGCTACGCCGCTGCCGCGTCATCCTTATAGACATCGAAATCAATTTCATCGGGATTGAGGCTGCGCAGCGTGTAGCCCAACGACAATAACGCGATGGCCTGAAAATAGACGCTCATGATTAGCGCTTCAACAGAGTCAAGTTTGTATATGTCATCAGCAGCGGTTATTGCGATGAACACACTCAATGCCATGCTGACATACAACAGTGATTTCAGGGCAACCGATATGCGTTGAATTCTGTTCTCGGCCGACTCGTGCGGATTCAGTTTACGGCCGTACAGATTCCACGCACCGACAACAGCCAGGAACCCATTGGTCACGGTCAATACGATTGCTCTTTGAATCGTGTCGTGACCCCATGTTACGGCGAAGTCGTGCACATAGAGGTCAAAGAGTATGGCCCCTGCAAACAGCAGAAATGTGATGCTGAGTAGCCCAGGCGATACCAGGTCAGCGACGCTGCGCCGCCGCAAGTCGGCGATGCGCCGTGATGTAGAGTTTGCTTCTCGCATATGTTTGAAGTGGCTGAATTCAGAAAACTCCAATCCCATCAGGGGCAAAAACTGGAGCAGTCCGTACCCGGCGGGCCATGCTACTGATATGAAACCATGATCGGCGAAGGTGCTGTGATCCACCCAGAACATGACTGCGACAAGAATCAAGAGCCCCAATACGAGGATGACGCCACATACGTACTTAAAAACCAGGTGCGCCATCTTGTAGTGTTCAACAGGGTTCGGATAAAGCTTCGGATACGTCTCCGGCGGGTACGTTGCGAGCACATGGCGCATTCGTGCCAGTAGCTTTCTGGGGAAGTAGTAAGACATCAAAAATATCTGACCAAGAAAAGCGATAGTGAAAAGATTGTTTGACCAAGCCATAGCGACGGCCTCCTAAGTGGTTTGTTCGTTCATGACGTTACGAAAAGCGTTGTTTATTTCCGGGTCCGTGACCCCCGCTTCCTTGAACGCCGAGATTGTCTGCTGCAGCTGCTCCAGGACCCAGGCATTAAGATCGACGACGCTGTTCGACCGGCCGTCCGGATGCACGAAGGTGCCGCGGTAGCCACGTGACTGAATGACTGAGTCTCGTTCCAGTAAGCGGTAGGCTTTCGCGACCGTCTTGTTATTGAGCTCCAGGTCATTTGCCAGTTGCCGAATCGAGGGCAATGGATCGCCCGGATTCAGCTGGCCGCTGCTAACCGCTTGTTTTACCTGTGTAATCAGCTGCGCAAAAGGCGGGTTCGGATTTTCAATGTCGATGATTATCTGCATGACTATGCCCGTGCCATATGTACCATGGAGAAGCATGGTACATGATGGGTCATCAACTTGTCAACATTATTCGCAGCTTGTACCTGCAGCCGTACCTTCCCAGTCCAGGTCAGCCACGCCCTGCCAGGCGTCACCGGTTCGTGCGACCAGGTGCACACGGCCGAAAGAGGCGTGTCGTTCCACTGGAGTCACCTCGAAGCCGGCCGTCTTCAAAGCGTCCGCCACGGCGATCGGCCAGCCCCGTTCAGGCGTCATTTCCAGATTGATTTTTTCGGCGTAGGTTATGGATTCACCGGACTCCGCCTTTTCTCTCACCGGGTGAACCCGCGGCAGCGCTACGGCTGTGACCGGCTCATGTCCCTGATCCACGTGCCGTGAAATCGTCTGTGCGATCGCCGACAGGATGCGAATACCGCCGGCGGCACCCAGCGCGAGTACCACTTCGCCATCACGGGTAACCACGGTGGGGGCGATGGTCGTGCGGGGCCGCAAACCCGGCATCTGATTTGCTGCGGACAGGTAACTACCCATGGTAGCGGCATATACAAAACCCAACTGGGGCGTAATGACCTTGGCACCGAACAACGGTCCCACCGTTTGCGTGATGCTCACGATGCGCCCGTCACAATCAGCAATAGTGAAGTGACTTGTGTGGTGGCTGTCCTGTCCCCAGTGACTGCCACCCCAGTCCGTGGCCGACGTTAGCCGCGGTTCTTTCGAGTTAGACGACACGGCCATGGCCGCAACGGGCGTTGCAAGCGGTACTCTGATACTCGCTGCCTGTTCTGCCGCCCACGCTTTGTCTGCGACATGCTCGAGGTCCAGCTCGTCGGGGTCATCGGCCATGCTGCTAATCGTCAGCGCCAGCGCCTGGTTCATGACCGCGGCCCACTGCACGTCGCTCAGTGTTGCCACGTCGAAATTTTCGAGGATATTGAGCGCCTTCACGACCAGGCCGCCACCTGCCGGTGCCGCCAGGGAATGAATATCGTAGCCACGATAACGCGTCGTGATATAGCGACCGTCGAGAACTTCGTAAGCGGCGAGATCCTCAGCAGATACATATCCACCATTTGCAGCCATGTCGGCAGCGATTTGCTGCGCGATCTCCCCCCGATAGAAATCATCGGCGCCGGCTTCTGCCAGGCGGCTGATCGTGCGGGCGAGGGCGGGTTGTTTCAAAAGGTCGCCGGCATCGTAGGCACTGCCATCCTCTTCAATGAATACTGGCTGAAATCCCGGATTATCCTTGAACTTGTCCAGACCGATTTCGTGGCGGGCTGCCGCGCCCGGCAGCAACGAATAGCCCTCGCGCGCTATCCGCGCCGGCTCCGCGAGCAAGGCAGACCAGGGCAGCGAGCCATGTTCCGAATGCAGCCGGGCCAGGCCGGCCACAACTCCCGGAGTGGCAATGGTCCCGTACCCCTGGCTGACGGGCTCGTCCGGAGCTGCATAGGAGGACGGTACCTCGGTCATGCCGTTGTAACCCTGGTAGCGACCGTCCGGAGACCTGACCAGGATCTGGATGCGGCCGCCCAGGTTGCTCATTGACGGTTCCGCGACGGCAAGCGCAAACCCCGCCGCCACAGCCGCGTCGGCCGCGTTGCCGCCATTCGCCAGTACCTCTCGGGCCGCGTTGGTGGCGAGTGGATGGGCGGTAGCGACCATGCTCGCCGCTGAGGCAGCCTGCTGGTTGGCAGGCATCGACTGGCAGCCTGCAGCCAGCACCAATGCAAACAACAACGTAACGTGCGATCGGCTCACTGTTTTCTCACTGATTTATTGAACAATTGTCATCATTCACTAATAGGCAACGGCCATCAAGAAATCAGCCCGAAGCGCTCGCAGCTATCGCTATTCGTAATCCGAATATTGTTGTCGTATTCTCGACGGCCGCAACAGTTACAGGAGCTTTTCCATGCGTTGTCACGCTTTTCTTATTTCTCTTACTGCAATCGCGGCAGTGGCAGCAGGTGCCGCGCGAGCAGAGCTTTCAATCGAGCAACTGATTGATGAGGCGGGGCTCGCCGAAGGACCGGTTGCCGCGCGTGATCTCGATGGCTGGCGCGCGCCAAAGAAAATTGTCGTTCGCGACGTGCTCGGCCTTGCCGAACGCTTACAAGCAGCCTATCCCAAGACACAGATCGTCGGTGTCGATACATCGGGCGCTGCAGCGGCACAAGCAGCCGGTGCCGATGCGATCGTCGGGTTTTGCCGTGACGACATTGTTGCGGCCGCCGATGACCTCGTCTGGATACAGATTTTCAGTGCGGGATCGGAACGTTGTTTGGCGGTCGATAGAGTCGGCAATGGCGATATTCTGTTGACGAACATGCAGAAGATGTCATCGTCGATTATCGGCGAACACGCGGTCGCGATGATGATGAGCCTGACCCGGGGTCTGGTCCCTTACGCCAAGGTGATGCAGAGTGGCGGCTGGCAGCGCGGGCTGGCCGAGAGTGCCGGCATGACATCGCTTTCCGGTAAGACCGTACTGGTTGTCGGACTTGGCGGCATTGGCACCGCCGTGGCGCGGCGGGCACACGGCTTGGGAACCTTTGTTATTGCAACGCGCAACAGCTCGCGTAGTGGTCCGGACTTCGTGGGCTACGTGGGTTTGTCGGACGAGTTGCTCACACTGGCAGCGCGAGCCGACGTCGTCGTCAATGCCTTGCCCATTACCCCGAAGACGACCAACCTGTTCAACCGCGCTTTCTTCGATGCCGTCAAACCGGGTGCATTGTTCATCAACGTCGGTCGTGGCGGTAGTGTCGTTACTGACGAGCTGGTCGCGGCACTCGAGGATGGCCGCATTGCCGGCGCGGGCCTTGATGTTACGCAACCGGAACCATTGCCAGCAGACCACCCGCTCTGGCAGATGGACAATGTGATTATTACGCCGCATGTCGCGGCTTCCGGCAGTGAGCGGGAGCGTTACGACGTTCTCGTCGAAGAAAACGTCAGGCGATTCATCGCCGGCGACAAGTTGCTGAACGTGGTCGATCCGGAGAAAGGCTACTAGGTAAAGCCCGCCGCACGGCCCAGCGCAATCTTTTGCGGACGCATCACGTCGTCCTCCAACTCATCCTGATCGCGTTGCGATCGACGGCGGTATCTTTGTTGCGCGCCGTGCGGGACCGGCAACGGCAGCCTGGCCAACCAGCCACAGGACCACCATCGCGACCGGAACAACCCACCAGGCCATCGGTGTCAGGTCGAAGTTTTCGACCATGAATATATTGAGTGCGATAGCTAGCGCGCCGCCGACGAACACGCCGACCGAACTGACGATGAAATTCTCCAGCATGAAGTAGCGCATGATGGCCGGCTTCGTTGCGCCGAGGGTACGGCGGATGCCGATTTGTCGCGTACGGCGCGACACGTTGAAGCTTGCGAGGCCAACGATGCCAAGACCGGTGATCGCCGTTAGCAGGATGATGACAAAACCGAGGATCTTGATCATCGCGGAGTCGCCGAGGTAGGCCTCCTCACGAACCTCGTCGAAAGTCTGTGCGCCGCGAATCAGGCGAGTCTTGTCGGCGCTTGCCAGCATCTCTTCGAGTTTCGGCAACAGCTCGTCGCGCATGCCGGGCTCCGCGCGCACAACGTATCGCGAAAAACCTTCGGCCCGCTTTACCGGCGAAAACAGCGCATTCTCGATGTCGTCCCAACTCTGCCATGGTGCCTGCAGTTGGTCGATGACACCAATGATCTGGACCGGATCGTTCTGGTTGATGTAAGCAGTTTTGCCGACGACCGAGCCCCGTTCATCAGGAAAGAGGGCCTTCGCCAGAGATTCTGTAATGATCACGTATGGCTCCCACTTGAAATCGTCGGGGTCGAGAAACACGACTTGCTCTGGAGCAAAGTTGCTGCCGTCGATGAGCTCGACATCGAACGTTTCGATCATGTGCTCGTCGCCGAAGTAGATGGCCGTACCAATGCCACTCATGTCCTCCCCGGGCTCCGTCTGCAGCCCCATCGACCAGCCGCCGCCGCGTAACGGAAAGGAGTTCGTTCCCACCGCATTGACGACGCCGGGCGTGTTGCGCAGCATCTCCAGGTCGTTGATATAGGTTGCGCGCTGGTCAGCTTCCGCGGCGAAACTAGTGCTCGTCAGCGTCAGCGTGTTGGCTTCATCAATCCCGCTCGGTCGCCCCATGTTCGACGCCCGTTCCTGCATGATCGCTATTGCGTTCACCATGATCGCCATCGTGACGGCGACCTGAAGAGCGATCAGGATCGCGCCACCTTTGTTACGGAGCAGCGCCCGACATATTGGTCCGAATTCCATGTTTGTTCTCCTGTGCGGCGATGCAAATGCCGGTTCGTCTTTTGTATCGCCTTCTTATTGGATACGCAGCTGGCTGGCCGGTGTTACCTGGCAGGCTCGCCAGGTGGGATAAAGTGCGGCCGCCAGCGCCGACACGACGGCAAGTGCAATCGCCAGCGCGACCATCGACCAGTCCATCTGCGTCAGCCGTTCAACGAAGTCGAAGCGGCCGAAAAGATTGCGAATGCCGAGCAACCCGAGCCAGGTCGCGCCGATACCTAGAAGACCGCCGGCGATCCCGATCATCCCGGCCTCGGTGATGTACTGGCCGAACAGGGTTGCCTTGCTGGCACCGAGTGCGCGTCTGAGGCTGATGTCCTTGGCACGACGCATTACCTTTGCAAGCAGTAGCCCGATTGTGTTCAGCAAACAGACAATCAGGAACAGGATCGCGAGGCCGAGCAG
>RCNC010002792.1_pt1 | contig 11545 bp, 8 predicted proteins | sample 2041301 | NCBI WGS metagenome assembly RCNC01 (sample SAMN09708231, study PRJNA481090) | Marine sediment metagenome, whole genome shotgun sequencing project. | biome: marine sediment; feature: ocean; material: sediment; isolation source: Sewage treatment plant 13A marine sediment (STP13A) ... | reverse complement strand
CTGAATATATAAAGATTGTTAATTATGAAAAGAAAGAGCATCAATCACCGGTAGATCATGGTGATTTTAAAGAACTCCAAAAAGAATTTAAAACGCCGATGGAAGTTACGGAAGCCTGCGTTAGTTGCCATAACAAGAGGCATACAGAAATTATGAGTAATGCACACTGGACCTGGGATCGTGAACGAGTAAGAGAGAATGGAGAGACTGTAATTTCAGGAAAGAGAAATGTGATCAATAATTTTTGTATTGCGACAAATACAAATACATGGAAATGTACCAGTTGTCATATTGGTTTTGGCTATGAGGATAATGAATTTGATTTTTCTGATTATACAAAAGTAGATTGTATGGTTTGTCATGATTTAACAGGAGCTTATGAAAAAGAGCCATTAGGATCAGGGTTTCCTGCAGATGAAAAACAAGCATATTCAGATAAAACGTACTTCCCACCAAATTATAATTATGTTGCTGCAAACGTAGGAAGTCCAGAAGTAGAGAACTGCGGAAAATGTCACTTCTTTGGTGGTGGAGGTGATAATGTTAAACATGGAGATTTATCATCTGACCTTTATCATCCTGATAAAAAAATGGATGTTCATATGGATATAAGTGAAGACGGTAATGGTATGACCTGTATTGATTGTCATAAAACAGAAAATCACGAAATGCTTGGTAAATTATATAGCCTTTCAAGTTCTGATGAAGGTCGGTTAATGTGTACAGAATGTCATGAGGGAGACGTGCATCAGGATAATACTTTAAACAGACATAGTAATAAAATTGCCTGTCAAACTTGTCATATTCCTGAATATGCAAAAGGTGTTCCTACCAAAATGGTTTGGGATTGGTCAACATCAGGTAGGGTTAATGAAGATGGAAGTTTTATAACAGAACACGATAGTTTAGGGAATGTAACCTATAAATCACCAAAAGGATCTTTTGAATGGGGTACACATGTTACTCCTGAATATGTATGGTTTAATGGTACAGGTGAAAACACAGTTTATGGTGATATTATTCAGGATACAACTCAAATTTTAAAGATCAATAAACTCAACGGTAGTTATGATGATCCAAAAGCTCAGATCGTACCGGTAAAGGTCCATAGAGGTAAACAAATATTTGATCCTGTAAACAAAATGTTAATTGTTCCTCATATTTACGGGCATGACAGTACAGCTTATAAACTTGGTTTAGACTGGGATATTGCAGCGGAAAAAGGAATGAAAGCGGCAGGATTGCCTTATAGCGGTAAATATTCTTTTATCGAAACAGAAATGTACTGGCCATTGAATCATATGGTTTCTCCTAATGAAGATGCTTTAAAATGTATTAATTGTCATTCAAAAAATGGCAGACTGGCAAGTTTAGACGGTTTTTATATGCCTGGACGTGACCAAAGTAGCCTATTGGATATGTTAGGAATTGGATTGGTTTTAGCTTCAATTGCTGGTGTGGTTATCCATGGAGGCATAAGAATAATGAAGGGCTAATAATAAAAAAAAGAAGGAACTTTTGGCTTGATTTAAAAATTGAAGTTCCATGATAAAAAGAGTGCTTCTCAATTGAAAAAAAGTATTAAAAACGCATTAATTACAAAATTATTTTCTAATGAAAAAAAGAACATATATTTATAGAGGTTTTGAAAGATTCTGGCATTGGACACAATCTTTATTAATTATATTACTTGGAGTTACAGGTTTCGAAATTCATGGTTCTTTTGAACTGCTTGGGTACAAAAGAGCTGTTATGTTTCACGATATTTTAGCCTGGTCATTTATTGTACTTATTATTTTTACGATATTCTGGCATTTTGCAACAGGTGCCTGGAAACAGTATATACCTACCACCAAATTGGTTACAGCACAGTTTAAATATTATATCAGTGGTATTTTTTCAGGTGCGGAGCATCCAACAAATAAGACCGTATACAATAAGTTTAATCCAATACAAAGACTAACCTATCTCGCTTTTAAAATTCTTATTATCCCTGTGATGGTAGGAACCGGCCTGGTTTATATGTATTATATGTATCCGGATAGTCTGGTACAGGTTGGAAGATTAGAATTTTTTGCGTTGATGCATACTTTTGGGGCATTTCTCTTGATTGTATTTTTAATCGTTCATCTTTATTTGCTTACAACAAACGATAATCCTGTTGAAAGTTTAGGTGCCATGGTTACCGGTTGGGAGGAAGTAGATGTTGATCCTGAAGAAGAGCATAAAGAACACATGCAATATGCAGTAGATAAAAGTATTGCAGGTTATTACAGGTTAGATTTAGACGGTAATTTTATTGATGTAAATAAAGCCTGGTTAGGATTATATAAATGTAATGATATAAATAAAATCATAGGTAAACATGTTTCAATCACACGTACAGATAGTCACATGAAAGCATTACAAGAATTGATAAACAGGGTTAAACAAGGTGAGTCAATTCGTGGCATTCCATCCGTGAGAAAATGTATGGATGGATCTGAAGGTAAGCATATACTTACTATAAGCCCAACTTATGAAGATGATAAAATTACTGGTGTTGAAGGATTTATAATTGATATTTCAGATATATCGGATGTTCAGGAACAAATGTATCATTCTGTTAGAAATAGCGATGCTGGATACTACAGAATTGGTAAAAACGGTTACCTACAAGACGTTAATGAAGCATGGTTAAAAATGTATAAATATGATTCAAAAGACGAGGTAATTGGTAAGCATTTTTCTCTAAGCAGAACAATAGAAGATGTGCAGGGCTTAAAGGATAAGTTTAATAAGATTCTGAGCGGTGAAAGTGTTCCAAGTCAATTGGTGAACAGAAAGTGCAAAGATGGATCTATAGGGAAACATATTTTATCTATAAATCCAGTATATGAAGGTACAGAAATTGTGGGTATGGAAGGATTTATTTTGGATATTACCAATTTAAAAATCTAATCTAATAACAGTTTTCTTAATATAAAAGGCTTCAATTTTGAAGCCTTTTTTTTTGCAGTGATGTAAGTTTGAAATAGTAAATCAATAGCTTATGTTAATAGCCGAAAGGTTAGCTGTTTATATTTCACTGAATTTTGTTGTTTTTAACAAAAAATGACAGCCTCATCATCAAAAAAATAGATGGCAACAACGCAACTACTTTATAAAGGTAAATGACTTGTAAAAAATGTATTAGAGTGCTATTGATAATGCCTTGGTACTGATTTTGTGAATGTCATAAATCATGAGAAACCCTGCTAAGGTATTTTACTATTACCGTAAATTTAATGGCAAAGAGAGGGTGATTTATGAATAGAACAGTTCTGAAGTGATAAGGAGTGGCGTGCGAGAATTTTGTTTACCTAAGAGAATGAATATGATAAACAATGCATTATTTATATTTAGTGATCTAACTCAGAATCAAAGCGTGTTGTGAGTATATATGATACTAACAACCTCCTTCAGCTACTCTTTTTTTCTTTTTTTGTACAGGAATTACTTTTTTAGGTGCTGGTTTTTTGGTTTCATTCATATTACCTGAAAAATTTTGTGCTTTTGCCATTACTTGAGCATAGTTAACAGAGGGTTTTTCAAGATCATAATTTTTAACTTGAAATTCACTATCTATATAATTAGTTTCAACACTTAAAATTTTCACATTTTCATAACCTAATTGATACAGTAGCATCCATGAACTATCGGCTTCATCTGGATTTTCGCCATAAACAATAATTGTTTTATCTCCATTTTTTAAACTTTTTAATAAAGCTATAGAATTACCTGAAAAAGTTTGCTGAGCAGGAATGTTAATGGCATCTTTTATATGCCCTTTTGCATACTCAAAATTGCTTCTAACATCAATTAAAATATATTGATCAGGAGCTACAGATTTAAAATATTCTAAGTTTAAAAAATAATCCATTTTATTTATTTTTTGTAGGGTAGTAACCGTATCCTTTTCAAAAACATATTTTGGTTTTTTAAATGTTAAAACACCTATCAATATTGCCAATAAAAATAAAACACCTGATATGGAAATTCTTTTTGTTCTTTCTAGTTCTTTCATAATGGATTGTTTCGTAAAAGGAAATTATAATTTTTAGCAGCCACCTTCTGCAGCTCTTTTTTTCTTTTTCTTTACAGAAACTACTTTTTTATTAGGTTTGCTTACCTTTTCGCTCTTTGGAGCACCAACACCAAAATACATCCCGGCAGCTTTTCTGAAATCATATAATTCAAAAGCTTCTCTGGGCATAGTTTCATCGGGATATTTTGGGTTAATAATAGTATTAAACCATTCATTTAAGCCTCCTTTTAAAACATAAAGATTTTTAAAACCCAGTCTATTTCCTAACATCCAAGCCTGATCTGCATAAAAACTATCGTTTGAGAACAAAACTACATCGTAAATATCTTGATCAATGTAGCCGATATAATCATCATCCAATAAGTTTTTTAGCGGAATATTGATGGCATTTGGCAAAGAAAATTCATTAAATTCTTTTTCAGACCTTGTGTCTATCAATAAAATGGAAGGATCTTCATTTATCAATTTTTCAGTCAATAAATCTGTATGGATATATCGCTCTGAACTTATTGCATTTTTAACAAATAATTCCGGCATAATCCCTTCATTTTTTTTATACTTTGGCAGTAAAAGCAATCCTGAGGCTAAAAGCAAAAGTATAACTGCAAGAATCTGATATCTTCGAGTAGATAACCGTTTTAATTGATATTTTTTTGACATAATTTAAAAATTTAGTAAAACACTTTTTTAACCTTACTTCTCACGATATCAGCTATGTAAAAAGCAACTATAGCGACGATGGCAAAAACAAAAATGATCCAATACGGTGAAACCCCAAAGGAATCCACCAAAGTGATGTGTCCTAAATTTGATTTCAAAAAGAAAGGTTCTATCCAAGGATAGAATTCTGAGAATATAAAAATACCAATCATCAAACCAAGGGTATATACCATGCCGTCAATTTTACCAATGGCAACAGCTGTTAAACTGGTGCCTGGACAAAACCCTCCAGCTAAAAACCCAACTCCCATAATCATTCCACCAATGATGGCTGCCCAAAGAAAGGTTGGATGCACATATAATTGTGTAATATCTACCCAGTTGAGATAATCCATATAATACAATCCGATTACGGAAACAATTGCAGCGGTAAAAAACACTTTTAATACTGCAAAATCATAGCCGTAAAATTGCCCGGCTAATTTTCGAGATGATGAAAATCCAGATGCTTCCAGAATATATCCAAAGAAGAATCCGATGATCAAAGCGATAATGAAATTCCATTCGGGAGGAATCAAGCCATTCGGAATAAGAGGTCCCATATTTTTTTATTTAAAAGTTTAAATCCAATTTTTTCTAAAAAAGTAAGCAACAAGGTAACCAGTGCCAAAAATACCGATCATGGTAATAAAGCCTCCGGTTGCTAAAACTGCCATTCCGCTAAGTGCCGCGCCACTGGTACATCCTCTGGCGATTTGTGCTCCAAAGCCAAATAAAACTCCACCGATTAAGGCGAAAACCAATCTTCGTTTACTACTGATTTTAGGTGAGTGTTGCACTTTTAATTTTAACCTACCAGAGAGTGCTCCGGATAAAAATGCTCCTAAGAGAACACCTAAAGCTTCATAGACCAACCAACTATTCATTGGAGATTCGTTTTCTTTTATAAACTGACTGTAATATGCGTTTGACTCTGCATGTTTTGGAGCAACTACATCAACAATTGTTACGACACTACTCTTTAGGGCGCCACTTGCACCCAAGCCTCTTCCAGATAAATAAAAGGTTAATATAATTAATAGACCAAGCAAGAAACCTCCAAAATAAGGATTCCAATATACATGTCTCTTAGGTTTTTTTATTTTTTCCATAATCTATTTTAATAAAGATATCTAGTTATTTGTCCGGCTTCCACCATTACTATTCGAAAGATAAGACCACCCATTAATATTAATAAAGCAGGGATGGCAACAGGCATTTTATAGCCCAATAGTTCGGCACCTTCTAACACCGCGGGGAATATTAAACCAAGTATAACTACAAAGCCAAAAAACATGACCGTAAATTCTCCACCGAATAAAACATCAAGGGCTTCCAATTGAACGGCAGAACCTGCATACATTCCCATAAGCATATGAAGTATCAGGGCCAGTTCAACAATAATTAAAGCCAAATCAATTTTACTGAACAATTTTTTTTCAAAATGACTTTTAGAAAGTAAAATGATAGATGCAGCGCCAGTTGATAAACCAGAAGTTAAAAACAGAGGGCCTAATATTGCATTATTCCAAAGAGGTCTTGCATTAAATGCTGAAAGCAAAATACCTGTGTATATACCTAATATTAAGGAAAGGGGTAATAAAATTATTGCTAAATTTCTTCTATTTTTTATGAGGTAAGTTTGAAATTTCTTTAGGAAATCAAATTTTAAATCCCATTGAGGCAATAATTCATTAAAATAACTAAATACCCATAGAAATGAAAGTGGGGTAATGACTAATAAAACCCAGGCTCCCCAAGACATTGGAGACTCAATCCGAATTGTGGTATACAATTGCCATACATATAGCTTATGCGTTAAATCGTACAACAAGGCAATTAAGCCTACTGAAAGTGCAATCGGCACGATCATCATGGCGTATTTTACTGCAGCCGGAGCTTCTTTTTCTTTTTTTAAAATAGTAAACAAAGACGCAAAAAATATGATACCTGCCGCCAAACCACCTAAAAATAAATAGAGTGCTATAGGGAAATGCCAAATTTCTAAACTGGGATCAATTTTCGGAATATTTCTTCCACTGATAAATATTTCTTCTTGCATGATGTTAGATTTCTATATTAAATAATAAACATTAGGCTTGGTCCCCGCTTCTGGTGCTAAAACTTTATGTTTTCTTGCTTTTAACAATTGAGAAACCTCACTAGTTGCATCATCCAAATCTCCAAAATACATACACTTCGTAGGACAAACCGAGACACAAGCGGGTAGCTGGCCTTTTTCTAGACGATGATAGCAAAAAGTACATTTGTCAACATAGCCATCTGGATGTTGGTAACGAGCATCGTAAGGACAAGATTCAATACAAGCTCCGCAACCAATGCACTCTTCGGCAGTTACCATAACGACACCACCAGGAACAATATGACTTGCACCAGTTGGACAACATCGTACACAAGGTGCATTGGCACAATGATTACAACGTTCTGATTTTAATTCTAATTCTATAGTCGGGTAGGTACCACTAACCGATTCGGTTACCCAATCTCTACAATATCCAATAGGTACATTGTTTTCAGTTTGACAAGCGACAACACAATCGCTGCAACCAACGCATTTCAGCGTATCTATGACCATGGCATATCTCATACTTCTGTATCTTTATGTGGATTATTAGTTATGAATTTAACAAAGTTGCCACGCATAGCCGAACCACCCATAATTGGATCCGTAGCTATTTTCGTAATTAATTGTGTGTCGCAAGCTCCTTTACCATAGGCTCTTGTTAATTTTTTATTATGCTGGCCAAAACCATGATACATATATACAGAGTCCCATCTTATTCTTTCAGTTACTCTTACCTTAATCGGAAATTCAGAAATTATACCATCTTGATTTTCTAACCAAACTTCCTGTTCATTTATCAATCCTTCAATTCTGGCTACCTTTGGATTTACCCAAAGTTTATTTTCATCCATTAAATCATTTAAATTAGGATTGTTGATAGTTCTGCTAAAAGTATGCATAGGCGAACGTCCGTAATTTAATCTGTAAAAACCTTGTTCAGGATGATCGTGTGATGTATAAACTGGCATTGGATCAAAACCTAATTCTTCTAATTCTGCAGAGTAAAATTCAATTTTACCGCTTTGGGTTCCAAACTCATAATGTTCACCTTCTTCAATGAACAAAGGACCTGATTTTCTTGGAAATTTTTTAACTCCAATTTTTTTCATTTCTTCTAATGAAGTTCCCAATTCTTTCAATTGCCATTCAACAACTTCTTTTAAGTCTTCATATTTAAAATAGTCTTCCAGACCAAGGCGCATCCCAATTTCTTTTGCGATCCACCAACCTGGTTTAGAATTGTATTTAGGTTCTACTGCAGGAATTCTAATTGCAATAGAAGGTTCTCTGTTGGTTGCGGAGCGCAATATGTCACAACGTTCTAAATAAGTGCATTCAGGAAGAACTACATCTGCATAGCCTGTAATATCCATAGGCATTGTATCAATTACAACCATAAAATCTAAGGAATCCATGGCTTCTTTTAATAATTTAGTATCAGGAATAGATTGTATCAGATTTGTACCAGCAACCATCCACGCTTTGACAGGATATTTATTGTCTTTATGAGGAATTGAAGCTCTGATCAGCTCTGTTGTGATACCCATATCAGCTAAAGGATATTTTTCAGCAAGTTCTTTCCATCCCCATTTTGGATGTGGATAAGGTGGGTGTGGAAAATCAGGAATTTTAATCTTTTCTTTAAAGTAAAATCCGCCTCGTCTTCCCCACGAACCTAATAATCCATTTAAAATTGCCATTGCTCTTGCACGCTGTGTGTCATCTCCATACCAAACAACATGTCGACCTGGGTGTATAATTACAGCAGGTGAGGCAGCAGCCATTTCTCTGGCAGTTTTTCTAATTTGATCAGGTTTAATGGTCGTAATACCATACGCCCATTCAGGAGTGAAATTTTTGACATGTTCTTTTAACTCATCAAACCCTAATCCGTATCTTTCAACGTAATCTTTATCATAAATATCTTCATAGATCAAAACATGCATCCATGCCAGTAACAAAGCAATATCTGTTGAAGGTTTAATCGGCAGCCAATAATCTGATTTACTTGCTGCAGTAGATAATCTTGGATCTACAGTGATAATAGTAGCCCCATTGTCAATAGCATCTGACATTTCCTGTATTTGAGAATTATGCATATTCTCCCCAATATGAGAACCTATAAGTACCAAACACTTAGTATCTCTAATGTCAGTTGGTTCAGGTGATCCTACCCATGAGCCAAAGGTTAAAGCAAATCCAGTTTCACGTGGCCCTCTACATTGTGCATAAGCCGGTTCAGCGTCGGTCTCTGAACCAAAAGCTCTAAATAAATGATTGAAATGAGCACCAGGACAACCATGTTTAAGTAAACCAAGGGATTCTGCACCATATTCTTTTTTGATTGTTTTGAACTTTGAAGCAATTAAATCCAATGCTTCATCCCAACTGGCTTCTCTAAATGTTTCTTTGCCGTTTATGGTAGTTCTGATTAATGGCGTTTTAAGTCTATCTTCATCATTATACATGCCAACACCTCCAGTGCCTCTTGGGCAAAGTCGGCCATTACAATGGGGGTCGTTTTCATTTCCAATTATTTTTTGAATATTATTGTCGTTGTCTGAGTAAGCCCATGCTGCGCATTTCCAGAAACAAACCTCGCAATAGGTTGCAGATCGTTTTAGAGGAACGATTGTCTTGTCTTTAATGGATGTTAGATCTGAAGGTAAGGCACCCAGAGCAGTAGAAGTGAATGCGATCCCACCTGCACCTAGTGCAGAGATCTTTATAAATGACCTTCTTGAGTTAACCATGTTATTTGTTTTATGTTTTACTGAGCTAAAGCCTAGTAATATTATAGCCTTTATGTTTAGCGTAAAATTAGAGGGGAAACGGTGTTGTTTTGATGATAAAAGTCATGTTGATTTGTAATATAAGTTACATAAAGAAGAAGAAAACATGTCATCGCTCATGCTTTTCAATTTGACTAGATTGTAGATTTGTTTAAAACTTGAGAATGACTTCTATTAAAAATATTCAATGGAGAAACATGTGGCTGTTACTGGCCCCTTTATTGATTGTTGGCTTGTGGTTAGGGCTTAAGTTTTATAATATTGAGCCAGAAGAGACGGTAATTACTGAGACCTATAGTAAAATAGAGATATCTAAAGAATCATGTATCCAATGTCATAAAGAGATGAAGGGTTTTTCTTCCTTTCATGACCCTAAACACATGGGTTGTGTTGTTTGTCATTTAGGAGATGCTTCTTCTTCGCATAAAGAAACGTCTCATATGAACATGATATTAATTCCAGGGAATTTAAATGATGCAGCATTAACCTGCGGCAAGTGCCACCCTCAAGAATTAGACAAGATTCAGCATTCATTGATGACAACCAATAGCGGCCTGGTAGCAGTTGATAAGTATATTTTTGGGGAAACCGATAGCCCGGACCATCATTTTGATATTCGCAATTTGGGACATAGCCCTGCCGATGACCACCTACGAAATTTATGCGCGAATTGTCATTTAGGCGCAGTAAAAAGTGAATTTGGAGCCATTTCAGAACTGAGTAGAGGAGGGGGTTGTAACGCCTGTCATTTAAATTATTCGGAACAGGCATCGCATGAACTAGAACAGTATCTGAGTTCTGGAAAAACAGCTTTGGTTCAAATGCATCCTTCAACAGATGTTTTTATGAACGATACCCATTGTTTTGGATGTCATAGCCGTTCTAGCAGGATATCAACCAATTATATGGGTTGGCATGAAACCTTATTAGATGAATTACCCGAATCAAACGATTTTAAGATGTTTGAAGACCAGAGAATATATGAATATAAAGGAGCGGATGTTCACCATTCAAAAGGTCTTTTATGCATTGATTGCCACAGTTCTCATGAAGTTATGGGCGATGGTACCGATTATATGCATGAAGAGGATGCTGTTAAATTGAAATGTTCAGATTGTCATTATAAAGATGCACCAAAGACAATTCCATATGAGGAACTCGATATCGAATCTGCTTTGGTTTTTATGCATAGAGATTACCAACACCAAGACAGACCCATACTAATAGCAGAAAAGGATGGCCATCCATTGGTCAATACGTTTTTAAATGAACAAGGTGAAGTGTACCTCATTGGGAAAAAGGATGGAAAAGAACATTTGGTAAAGAAACAAGGTGAACTGTGTGCCAGAGATGAGGCACATCAATCGCTGAGTTGTGCTTCTTGTCATTCAAGCTGGGCTCCTAAATGCATAGGCTGCCATAATACTTATGATAAAAACCAACAGGGTTATGATCTTTTAGATAAAAAACTGATTGAGGGCACATGGGTTGAACATGTTTTTGAATTTGAAACCAGTCTGCCTGCCATGGGTGTTCGAGAGCATAAAGATGAAAGATTAATTGAACCAGCAATCCCCGGAATGATTTTATCCATTGATAAATCAAGTCACCAAGCGGCACCATCAAAAAGTACATCTTTCGATAGATTGTATGCTGCCAACGCACCTCATACGACTAGAAAAGAAGTAAGAGGTTGTAAGTCTTGTCATTCTACTCCTGCTGCCTTGGGCTATGGAGAAGGATATTTAAAATATCAGCAAAATGAGACGTCTGGAAAGTGGATTTTTGAACCTACTTATGCCTTAAACCCAATTGATGGACTGCCTGAAGATGCCTGGATTCCATTTTTAGCTGAGCCAGATGCTAAAAGACATTCAACCCGGAGTGATTTTAGACCTTTAA
>RCNC010002791.1_pt1 | contig 11549 bp, 9 predicted proteins | sample 2041301 | NCBI WGS metagenome assembly RCNC01 (sample SAMN09708231, study PRJNA481090) | Marine sediment metagenome, whole genome shotgun sequencing project. | biome: marine sediment; feature: ocean; material: sediment; isolation source: Sewage treatment plant 13A marine sediment (STP13A) ... | reverse complement strand
CTGGCTTAACGCGTTGGCGCTCTTGATGAAATCGGCATTGGGGTACAGCGACATGGGCGAACGCCTGGATAATTACGTGTATAATTCTGTCCCATAGTCTGACGGCTTCGGTGCCACGCAGCAAGGCATGCAAGTGCTTCGTAGTACGCCGCCGAACCATTGGCTGCCTGGAAAATCATTTTTTTTTGGTTAATAAAACATGAAGATTAATTTTGCTCGTTTTTTCGTGCTCGCCGCGCTCGTATCAGTGCAGGCGAATGCCGCCAGTCTCGTTGATGGAGATGCCGCAGCTGGAAAGTCCAAAGCTGTGACTTGTAGCGCTTGCCACGGCGCGGAAGGCAACAGTGTGTCTCCGCTTTGGCCGAATATTGCCGGTCAGAACGCCAAATACATTGTGGCGCAGCTGAAAGCATATCAACCCGGCGAAAACGACGCCCCGGCGCTGCGCAGCGATCCGCTCATGACCAGCATGGCCATGCCATTATCCGATGAAGATATGCGTGATCTTGCCGTCTATTTCGAGGGTTTGCCAGCGGCCGTCAATTCCGTCGCTGATGAAAAAACGGTCGCACGTGCGCAGGCTCTGTTCCGCGGCGGCAACAATAAGACCAACACTCCTGCTTGTCTTGCCTGTCACGGTCCTGCAGGGCGCGGCAACCCGGCGGCAGCTTACCCGACACTGAACGGCCAACATTCCGAATATACGGCTAAGCAGCTGCGTGACTACGCGTCAGGCGCCAGAAAGTCCGACGGCAAGACGCATATGATGCGCAACATTTCGAGTCGCCTTAGTGAAGAAGACATCGCGGCAATCGCCTCTTACGTACAAGGTTTGAAATAGATGAAGAATTTATTCTGGTTATGCGCAGCGATGCTGCTTATTACAGCTTGCGGCAGTGACGATCCAGCACCGACTGCCAGCGAGGAAGCACCAGCAGCAGCTCCAGTTACTGACGTTGTTGAGACACCGGCTGTAGCAGAGCCCGCAGAAGATGCGGTACTTGAAGTGGCAGAAGAATCTGCCTCCGATGCGGAACCTGAAGAACAGGCCATCATGCTCGCACAAGCCGATACTTCGGCCCCGCCGCAGAACTGGCAGTACAAGGAAAACCAGCATTTCGTCCGTCTGGTACCGACGCAACCGACAGTCGGTGGCGCGGACAAGATCGAAGTCGCTGAATTCTTCTGGTACGGCTGCCCACACTGTTATGACTTCGAACGTCACATCAATGGCTGGGCGGACAACAAGCCTGCGGATGTTCGTTTTGTGCGCGTTCCTGCTATGTGGAACCGCGGTCTCGAATTGCACGCGCAACTCTATTACACCGAGGAAGTGCTTGCTGCCAACGGCACCATTGCTGACCCTGCCGCTTTTCGCGACGCCGTCTTCATGGAATACCATCGCCGCGGTAATCGCTTAGGCTCAAAAGATGCTATTCAAGCCCTGTTCTCTCGATTCAATGTTAGTGCGGATGACTTTGAACGCGCCTGGACCTCATTTGAGGTCAATCAGAAAATGCGTGTCGCCGCTGATCTCGCTCAGCGCTATGGCATTTCCAATGTCCCGTCTGTTGTCGTAAATGGTAAGTACCGCACGGGCGGCGCCGAAGCTGGCAGCTACGAGGCTTTGCTGGAACTCATTGACGAACTCATTGCGCGTGAGGAAGTTCGCTAGCAGCTGCCGATTTAGTCCGAATCTTTGTAACAAAATCGGTCAGAGACCGGTCTTTTGTTAGTATCGGGTTAACTTTACGGGCGGCTATCCATGCTGCAAAAAAGTCAGAAAGCCTATTTCATTGCCACCTTACTGACCGCCTTGCTGATCAGCGGATGTGGGGGTGGTGGCGGAAACGGCGGCGGTGGTAACGGCAGTGGCGGTGGCGGTGGAACCGGTAGCAGCTGGCTGGTACCGACAGACCAAATTGTCGACGGCGGCCCCGGCGTTGACGGCATTCCTGCACTTGACGCCCCTGAGTTCGAATCTGCGACCACTATTAGCAGTGTCGAGGATGATGACCTGGTTATCGCTTTGCGCAGCGACGGACTAGTCAAAGCTTACCCGCAAGACATCATGGACTGGCATGAAGTAGTCAATGATGGTCCCGCGGACGCGCCATTCAGCATGAGTTATTGTCCGCTTACCGCCTCTGCGGTCGCATGGCACGGCAACCCGGCAGATACCGACAATAGTTTCGGCGTATCCGGCCTGCTGTATAACTCCAATCTCCTGCTTTACGATCGCGCCACCGACAGCAAATGGTCACAGATGCTGCAACGATCAGTTAACGGCGCACGTATCGGGCAGAGCCCGGAGCCATATCAGCTTATCGAGGCACCTTTTTCGACGCTTAAAATGATGTACCCGGACGCGCTCGTAATGACCCGAAATACCGGGCATGTTCGCGACTATGATCAGTATCCTTACGGCAACTACCGGCGCTCCACTGACCTTCTATTCCCTGTCTCTCCACAGGACAATCGACTGCACCCCAAAGAGCGCCTGATCGGAGTTCACGATAATTCCAGTGCCAAGGTTTATCAGCTAAGCGAGTTCGGAGACACGACGCTTGCAATAAATGATCAATTTGCAGGTCAGTCAATCGTCGTAGTCGGAAATTCGGCCTTGGGATTTGCGGTCATTTATGATCGCGAGCTGGCTGACGGCACCATTCTTTCGTTCGATCCGATTCAGAATGACTTGCCCAATATTCTGCTCGATACAGAGGGCAACGTCTGGGACATCTTTGGCACGGCGGTCGCAGGAGTTCGGAGCGGCGAACAGTTGCGACCGACAAGATCGTACGTCGCGATGTGGTTAGGCTGGTCATCGCACTTTATTGAAGTTCTTGTTCACTTCAATTAGGACGGAACATGAACAACAGTCTACCTATTTTGGTGCTCCTGACTTCTATGCTGTTGCCGGTTTCTCAATCATCCGCACAAACCTGCAGCTGTGCCGCCGTCCCGATACTCGGCTCAATGGAATCGGCGTCGCCCAAGAGCAAGCAGTGGTACTTGGGCAGCACCTATCAGTTTCACGATATCAGTGAGCTTGTCGCGGGTTCGGACTCAATCCCGGACGCGACCGGGCGCGATCGCAGCTCTCAGGCTATGGTCCTTGAAATCAGTCGTGGCATTACCGAAAAATGGTCCGCGTCGGCACTATTCTCTGCGGTAGAGCATCATCGTGAAGTTAACAATAACGCCGCAAATACCTCTGGCATCGGCGATTCCTTGCTCATGGTGAAGTACGCGCCGAAAACGATTTCACTGTATTCAGACACGACACTAGCGTTTGGTCTCGGTGTACGCGTTCCCATCGGGGAGGACAGTGCCAAACAGGGGGACATCGTGCTGGCAGAAGACATGCAACCCTCCACGGGCGCTTTCGGTGTCGTCGCCTGGGCTTACTGGTCAAGGGCTTTGTCTGACTCGAAAGCCACACGGATTTACGCCGGCGCCAGCCACACCAGGAACGGGGAGAATGATCGCAACTACGAATTTGGGCAGGAATACACCTTGTCTGTCGGCGGGTCTCACCAGACCCAGACACCGTGGGGTTTCAATCTCGAGCTTTACTATCGCGACGCTGACCGCGACCAACGCAGCTCGGTGGAAATTCCGAATACGGGTGGCAAATGGCTTGATGTTATTCCTGCCGTTCAATATCACTTGACGGAAAACCTGGCGCTAAAAGCGTCGGCACAGCTGCCGCTACTGAGAGATCTAAACGACCAGGTACAGTTCACATCCAAGTATGCGTACCGCCTCTCTGTCTCCTATGTGTTTGGCGGCTGAGAACCAGCCAACAACTAGCCATTGTCTTCGGCGACTATCCGGAACTCACCCTGCTCGGTCTTTCGCCAGTAGAGCCGCTTGGTCGTAACAATCCTGCGCCCGGACTCATTAACCACCTGACGGAAGCGGCTCAGATATAAGTTGTTCTCCTCTGGGTCCGCGAGTAGCAGGATCTCATCCACCGAAAATCCCTCGATCTGGCGTGCACCGACGGTTTGTACACGATATGCAAACCATTCTTCACGACTCATGCCACGGTATTCGAAGTCCTGATCGTACAGAGAGAGGAATTGATTCCAGTCACCATCGCGGTAGCTGTTCGACCAAAGATCCAGCGCCGCCAGCAATCGATCTCGTGCAGAACTAATTTCCTGCGCGCTCAAGGTCTGAGTGTGACGCGTCACAATGACTGGTGTTTGTAAGGGCGTTAGCTGCGGCTTCAGTAACAACAACTCTTTATTGGGTAAAGCGATACAGCCGTCCGTATCACGCTCCGGTCGTACGCCACTGCCTGGCGTTACGCCATGAATCCAAATGCCGGATCCGGTTCTTTGATTAAGAACATCCCAGGCGTTTGGATAGTCGAGTGGAAACGCAACCGGGCCATACTTTTCATGCAGATTGCTGGTATCCAGCTCTTCCAAGACGAAATAGATGCCTAGCGGCGTTTTCCTGTCACCCGTCTTTTCTTTGCCAGCGCCATCCTGGCCTATCGACATGCGTTGTGCTGCGACGAACTTTAACCCACGCTCATCGACAACATAGCGATGCAAGGTCGCCGATCCTGTCTCTGCGATCAACACAGTAGTAACAGAAGCCGGGAGTTTGAGTATGTAGGCAGGTAGAACGTTCAATGGCTCACTCTGCGCAGCTGTGAGTAGATACGGAAAGAAGAAAAACCCAAGCAGGAGAGTTCGAAGCATGTGTCGATAATACAGCTATAAAAAAACCCCGCGACAGTAAAACTGTCGCGGGGCTGCTTTTACGATAATCGTAAAATGCTTTTCAACTCATATTAGAACCGGAGACGTGCGCTTAAACGCAGTGTCCGTGGAGATTGGTACTGACGAACGAGTTGGTAGTTACCTGTGTCGCCATCTTCGTTGAAGCCCGTCGCGTTTTGCGCGTTGAACACGTTGAAGAGATCAGCAGACAGAATGACATCGCTTCGACCAAATTCCAGTGTGTACTGGGCATTAAGGTCAACAGTCAGGATGTCAGGCGTCGTTCCAAGTGAGCCGCGTTGAACTGGCAAACCATCACAGAAGTGAGACGCATCGTTGCCATAGGCTTGAGCGAATTCATCTGTCGGGTGCAGGCCAAAACAGCTGCGTGGACGACCTGATTGATACAGGAAGTTAGTTCCAAGCCGTATGCCGTTGTCCATCTGGTACATACCAAAGAGCTTGGCAGTATTACGACGGTCATTCGGCAAATCGCCTTTCGCGTTGTCCGTCAGTCCCGGTTGGTCAAAGTTCTGCGTAATACCAGCATCATCCTGAGCGTTATCAGACTTCACGTAACCTTCATGGTTACCCCAGCTGTGTGCCCAGGTGTAGGAGAAGTTCATGCCCCACTTACCATCAAACGGACGAGCGTAAGTGAATTCTAATGCACCGTACTGACGCTGAGCTTCTGGATAGTTAAGACGTGAAGCACTCAGGTTGATTACTTCATCCTGCTCTGGAATATAGACCGTCATGTCGTTGCCAGGATTGGTCAGCACGTACTGGTGGAATCCATCGAATGTATCTTCGATAGGTCCGCCATTCGCAACTTCGTCCCAGTTTCCGTCACCGCTATTGTAGTAATCAAGAACAGCAGCATCGATAGCAACATCTTCGATGGTGGTCTCGAGGTTACGGTAGATGCCCTTAATGCTCATCTCGTTACCGGAATCCAATGTGCGGCTGTAACCAAGGATGATTTCAGACTGGTACATTGGTTCGATGTTGTTATCCGTAACAGAACGCGTGTCAGGAACTGTGCCGTCACCAAACGTATCTACGGCAAGTACCGGACCGAGGCCTGTAGGAACGCCGAACTGATCAACACTTGTACCATCCCAGTCATACCAGGTGTGGATAAAGGTTTCGTTACCAGCCATACGAATATTCGTATTTGAAGCAATCGGCAGGTAGTACAGACCGTAGTTCGCGAAGAACTTCGACTGTCCGTCACCGGTAGGATCGAATACAGCAGCGAGACGCGGAGCCCACTGATCGGTGATTTCGACGAATGTGCCGCCGTTACCGTTCAGGTTTTCGAAGTTCTCGTTACGCAAACCGAGTTCGAAGGTCCAACGGTCGCTGAGTTCCCATACGTCTTGAATGTAATAGGCCAGTGAAGTGGTCTCGAAAGAACCACCAACAGAGTAGTCACGCCATCTTGCAACGCCACCCTGCGGTCCAACGGGATCACCGTAAAGTGAACCTTCGGCGTCCTGTACCCAGTACGCACCACCTGTGTTAATGGTGAACTCGTCAGCAAATGTTTCTTCAATATCAAGACCAAAAGCGATGTCGTGATTGCCGAGACGCCAGTTGATATCAAGACGAGTCATTTCGCGCTTATCAGTACCTTCCGAGATAGTGAAATTTACCGCGCCATTGTCCAGCTTATTGAAGCCATCCGCATCTGTGTAAACATTTACGTACGGGATTCCAGCTGTACTTGGTGAAGTTGTGCGATTCGCTTCGTTTTCACCGTATGAAGCACTGATCGACAGGTTATCGGTGAAATCACCGGTGTAACTTGCGATCCAGTTGTCACCACCATCTTCATAAGACGTCACGCCTTGGAAAGCGCCGCGAGTCTGCGTAACGTCATCAAAGGAGTAAGTCGATTCAAGACCGGTACGTTCGTCTGAGAACGCAGTGAATTCGAGGTGATGGTTATCTGTGATGTAGCCGTCAAGCTTAACGCCCCAGAAACCTTCTTCTTGCGAGTAGTCGTAGTCACTATTAGTGCTGAAACTAGCGTAACGCTGGTCGTCGTTGTTATCGCTGTACAACGCGTAGAAGAACAGACGATCTTTCAGGATCGGACCAGAAACGTAAACATCAAGAGTCGTTTCGTCGTTTGAGTCCAGGTCGTTAGCCGCAAGATAGGTCTCTTGTGACGTCTCAAGCTGTGACTCGAAGTAAACGTTGGCACCGAACTTCCATTCGTTAGAACCACTCTTCGATTTGGCGTTCATAACACCACCGAGTGAACGGCCGTATTTAGCAGAGTAACCACCGGTCTTTACTTGCAGCGTGTCGTAGAACTCAAACGGCACCTGCGAGAAACCAACACCTGTACGGAAGTTAGTGGTGTTCAAGCCATTGATGAAGCTTGTGTTTTCTGCAATAGATGCGCCACCGAAAGCAACGTTACCATTATTACCGAAGCGGTAGTCGCCACGGCTTGTACCAGGAGCCAACAGTGCGACAGAAGTCATGTCACGGGCAACAGGCAGTACCAACAGCTCTTCGGCGTTGATGACCAGGCCAGACTCAGCAATGCTGGTATCCAGCGCTGCCATGCGTGTGCCAGTCGTGATGATCTCTTCAATAGCTTCAGCAGTTGTTGCCATCGACAGTGTTGCTGTGCCGGCAAGCGTTACTGTTACTTCGGCACTATCAACTACTTGGCCGCCTTGAAGGACGCGAACTTCATATAACCCAGTCGAAAGATTGGAGAATTGGAATTCGCCATCTGAATCAACATCTTTAGACTTGGTGGTGCCACGTGACGCGTCAATAACTTCTACTACCGTACTCGAATCAGCACCGGCTACGTCTCCACGAATGGAGCCGCCAGACTGTTGAGCGAAGGCAGAAGTTGCTAATCCCAGAAACAGGACGCTAGCGACAAAAGCGCTTGCGAGTTTCCGAGCGACGGACGCAGCGGTAGTCACGTACGAATGTACGCTGTTTACTCTGGTCATCTTTGTTACCCCTATGCTGTAGGTATGATTAAAAAAAACACCTTGGCAGCGGATCTGCTCTGTCTTTACAGTTCGCAAAGCATCATCAGCTACCCTAGTGGGGCAAAAGCGTAACATAAATGCGACAGATGCAAAAAACTTCCGGCGATGGGCCGATTCAGGGATGAAAACGGCGCGCGATCGAGCTTCGAAATAATAATTTGTTTCTTTTTTAAGTTATTGTTATTTCTTAATTTTTCTCGCTCTACCCACGCCTCCCGCAGTTCTTCGATATAACTAAACACACTAACGGGGCAACAGTGCAAATTAGTGTTGTTTGCGCGCCAATCGTGGTCGGCGTTGCATAATTACAACATTCGCTACTCAAAACGCAACGCATCAATCGGATTCAATCGGGACGCCTTAATGGCGGGCACCATACCGAAAATTACGCCGACAGCGGTGCAGAATACAAGTCCAATAACTCCCCATTCCACCGGCACTACCGCCTCAAAGGACGAAGACAGTCCCAACTTAATCATCATGTTGCCTATACCGAATCCGAGGATGACTCCTATAATACCGCCGAGATTGCACAGCAAAATCGCTTCAAGCAGGAATTGACGCAATATATAAGGGGGTTTGGCACCTAGCGACTTGCGAATGCCGATTTCCTTGGTCCGCTCGGTAACAGATACCAGCATGATATTCATGATGCCGATACCGGCGACCAGCAACGCAATGATACCGATCACAAATGCACCGGTCTTCACACCTTCCGTCATCTGATTGAATTCGCGAATCGTACTCTCGGAATTGAAGTACTCGAAATTATCCTCTTCGCCACGGCGTACGCCACGAACCCGGCGTAGTACGGCGCGAGTCTCGGCAATCGCATCTGCAACGACTTCGGGCGACTTTGCATGCACCGTAATATTGACCGAGTGTTCGAAACCCTGGGAGTTAACGTTGCCGTATGTATTCAAGTAGGTGGACACCGGTATCAGCATGTACTGGTCATACTGCGAACCGAAGGCTGATTTCTTCTCATCGAAAACGCCAATGACGGTGTATTCACGACCGTCGATGCGAATATCACGGCCTACCGGGTCGACGAATGGGTACAGTTCTTGTGCAATAGCGTGTCCAATAACTACAACTTTGCGTCCTGCATGCACATCCATCGCTGATATGTTGCGACCCTGCCCAACGAAATGCGTGTTGTTTTGCGGGTACTCAGGCGTACCACCTACGAATGAAAGGTTGTCATTGGTTTCTTCGCCGCGGTATTCAGCCTTTTTACCGAAATCCCAGATCTCAGCGCCAACAATGTCTACTGCCTGGACATGATCCCGGATCGCCTGGGCGTCAGCCAATGTAATTGGCGGGCGACGCATAGCCTTGCGGCGTTCTTCCGGAGTCGAGAACCCAGACGGCCACTTTTGCACCTGGAAGGTCTGCGCGCCGAGAACACTCATTTCTTTTTCCATCGTGCCCTGGATTACAGATATTCCGGTCATGACAGCAATAATCGATGCAACGCCCAGCACGATGCCTACCAGTGTTAAAGACGAGCGTAGTTTGTTGCCGCGAATCGATTGCAACGACATTAAGAGTATGTCCATTTTTCGCATCGTTCTGCTCCGCCTACTCGTATCGCAACGCGTCGATAGGATCGAGACGCGCACCTTTGATCGCCGGTACCAATCCGGCGAATACGCCAACCAGTATTGAAACAATAAGCGAGGTAATCAAAATTCCGGTTGAGATACTCGCCGTCATAATATCTGCAGCACTCAGCGCGGCAGCCAGTCCAGCGGACAAGGCGACACCTATCAGACCGCCGATCAGACAGATCGCAGCCGACTCGAATAAGAATTGCATCAGGATGCTGCGCTTCTTTGCGCCGATCGCTTTGCGAATACCTATCTCACGCGTTCGCTCGGTTACCGAAACGAACATGATGTTCATTACACCGATTCCGCCAACAAACAGGGAAATACTCGTAATGAGCAAGCCGATTCCGACGATGACTCCCATGATGCTATTAAACGCTCCCAGCAAAGAGTCGAGTTTGTTGATTGAAAAATTGTCAGGTTCCGCAGGGCGTAATTTTCGGATCTTTCGCATCTCACCAATCACTTGGTACTCAAGCTCTTCGAGACTCGACATTTGCGGCGACTTCACCGCGATATCGACATCCTGAAAACGTCGGCCACCGAAGACTTTAACGAAGGTTGAAATTGGCATGATTACCTGGCGGTCGAAATTCGGTCCGCCTAGCGTATTACCACCCTGCTCTTCCAGAACACCAGCAACACGGAACGTGTAACGGCCGACATTAATTTCTTTATTGATAGGGCTTATCGTGCCGAACAAATCCTCCGCAACTTCCTGACCAAGAATAACGACGTTCTTCCTATAGCGAACGTCGAACTCCATCAGGAAGCGTCCAATTTCCGGCATGCGATTGGTCACGACTGACATTTTCTCTGTCGTACCGACAACGTTAACAGCTTCCATTGTGGTCGAGCGATAACGCAAGTCGCGGCGCGTATCCATGGTCGGCATTACGATCGCTCGGCCTTTGAATGCTTCTTCCAGTGCTTCCGCTTCCGCGAGATTCAGGTTCGGCCGATTGCGAAACTCGAAAAAGTCATTCATCGTAATCCACGGCATGCGTGACACGTAAATAACATCGGCACCAATGGCACCGGCACCTTTCATGAAGGCTGTTTGCATTCCGTTGAATGCAGCCATAGTCGTTGTGACCGCGAGAATTCCAATGATGATGCCGAGCGTCGTTAGCGCACCGCGAGCTTTGTTCGCGACAATTGCTGTCCACGCAATCTTGAACGACTCAATCATGTCGAGGAAAAAGTTCATGCCGCGGCGGCATCTCTGTTCATGATGTCGGTTTCAATTTTGCCGTCGCGCAAACGAATCGTACGATGAGCATGTTCCGCAATATGGTCTTCATGAGTAACCAGGATGATCGTTTGCCCGTCGCTGTGAAGATCATCAAACATGGCCATGATTTCTTCGCCGGTCTTGCTGTCAAGGTTGCCGGTCGGTTCGTCAGCCAGAATTATTGATGGGTTAAACACCAGAGCCCGCGCAATGGCGACGCGCTGTCGTTGGCCACCCGAGAGCTCATTTGGCTTGTGCTTCATGCGGTCGGCGAGTCCAACCTGTTCGATTGCATACTGTGTACGTTCGCGACGTTCTGCCTTCGGCATGCCGCCGTAAATCAGTGGCAATTCAACATTGTGAAAAATATCGGAGCGCGGTATCAGGTTGAATGTCTGAAAGACGAAACCGATCATACGATTGCGAATCTCGGCAAGCTCTCCTTCCGATTTAGTCGCAACCATTTCCCCATCCAGCGAGTAGGTGCCGCTGGTCGGCACGTCCAGACAACCGATGATGTTCATTAAGGTCGACTTACCTGATCCGGACGGACCCATGATCGCAACGTACTCGTTCTTTTCGATATCAAGCGAAACGCCGCTGAGCGCGTGAACCGCCTCGTTGCCCATTACGTAAGTCTTTACGACGTCGCGTAATGCAAGAATTGCTGTGTGTTGATCTACCAGGCTCATATCAGGTACTCCGTTCAAGCGTCGTTCGAGTCGCCGTCTTCGTCATTATTGACGTTGACCTGAGCACCGTTCTGCAAGTCGGTTGAAATCGCCCGGTAACTACCAGTAACAACTTCTTCGTCTGCATCTACACCGGTAACAATCTCGATCATCTGATCGCTCTGGATCCCTGTTTTGACTTGTCGGGCAACGACTGAACCATCACTCTCAACACAAAATACGATTTCTACAAAACCGTC
>RCNC010002790.1_pt1 | contig 11550 bp, 8 predicted proteins | sample 2041301 | NCBI WGS metagenome assembly RCNC01 (sample SAMN09708231, study PRJNA481090) | Marine sediment metagenome, whole genome shotgun sequencing project. | biome: marine sediment; feature: ocean; material: sediment; isolation source: Sewage treatment plant 13A marine sediment (STP13A) ... | reverse complement strand
AGTAAGGTTCTTTCTCGAATACTTATCAATATTAGTCGGAGTAACTTCCAGCTTACCTTCCCTGTACAGGATATAGTAATCCAGGATTTGCTTTTTTATTGCCTCTTTATCATGGTACCCAACTATATGCCCGGTCAGCGTGTCCTTTAAAACATGGCCTACTTCTCCATCTGTCGGGCCAATAGCGAGTATGGGTCTGCCGGTATTCATGTATTCAAATAATTTGCCAGTTAGTATCCCCCTTGCCTCAGGTTTGTTTATGATCAGCAAAAGTAATACTCGTGAATGTTTCATTAAGCTGATAGCTTCCTGGAAAGGTATATTACCCATCTTGTTAACCCAGTCTCCGAGGTTTGCCTCGTCTATTGATTTTGACACGGCATAATCCATTGCCCCGGCCAGGTTAATTTTTAGGTCCTTTGCCAGATCCTTATGCTCACCAACAAGTTCCGAGAGTGCCTTCCACAGGTTCACAGGATTCCGTAAAGGGAAAAGCGTGCCTACGTGTGTAATGCTGAAATGCTGATCAGGGACAATGGGTGTTTTTTCTACAACAGGATCAGTAAAATCCTCATGGTCAAATCCATTTGGGATGAGCCGGATATCCGGGGCACCCATTTCTTCAAACTGGCGTTTCATATCCTGGCTTACCACAGTAACCGCATCGGCATTCTGAAGTACACTTTGTTCCAGTTTTTGATGTTTCCGGCTGGCCAACCTGCCAACCATCAGGGATTGCTGATAATATATTTTTGTCCAAGGATCCCTGAAATCAGCCACCCAGGGTATCCTGAGTTTCTTTGTAATCTTGAGTGCAATCAGGTGGAGGCTATGTGGGGTACCTGTACTTACGATCAGGTCAACCGGATTCTTTGACAAATATTGGATGAGGTATCTTACAGAAGGTTTGATCCAGAACCTGCGGGCATCGGGGATAAACAGATTCCCGCGTATCCAAATGGCTATTTTTTCGGTAAGGCCCTGCTTTTTTTTCTCATTCAGAAAAGCCGTATTGACCTTATGTCCCTTTTTTTGAAAAGTAAACCATTTGTATAATTTATAGGGTTCCCAGACCCGGGTTTTCAGGACGGTAAGATTGTCAGGCACATCCCTTGTGAGGGATTCGTCGATTGAGGGGTATTCCGGGTTCTCGGCAGTGTAAATTACCGGCTCGTATTTGAATTCACGCATGTACTTGGTGAACTTCAACCAGCGCTGGACCCCGGCACCTCCACACGGGGGCCAGTAATAAGTGAGAATAAGCACTTTCTTAAGCCCGGGTTCTGACATTATCCCAGCATGCGTAATTGTTTCTTGGGACTGACTTTCTCCTGGACAATGTCGCGGACCTGTTTAACAGGTATACGTTCCTGTTCCATGGTGTCACGGTGCCGGATGGTAACAGTATCGTCCTTCGATGTCTGGTGATCAATGGTAATACAATAAGGGGTACCGATGGCATCCTGTCTCCTGTAACGCCGCCCGATGGAGTCCTTTTCCTCATACTGGCAGTTGAAATCCAGTTTCAACTCGTCCATGATCTTCCTTGCTGTCTCCGGCAATCCATCCTTTTTTACCAGGGGTAGGACGGCAACCTTTACCGGGGCAAGAAATGCAGGGATCTTCAAAACGACCCTCTCCTCGTTTGCCCCTTCCTTTTCCAGTTTTTCTTCATTGTAAGATCCTGAAAGCACCGTCAGGAACGTCCTGTCAAGTCCAATGGATGTTTCAACGACATAAGGCACATAGCTCTCATTAAGATCATTATCAAAATACTGCATCTTTTTGCCCGAGAATTTCTGATGCTGCGAAAGGTCGAAATCGGTTCTCGAGTGGATTCCTTCAACTTCCTTGAATCCTATGGGGAACTCAAACTCTATATCCGTGGCTGCATTAGCATAATGGGCAAGCTTATCATGATCATGGAAACGGTACTTCTCCGTTCCAAGTCCCAGTGACTGATGCCACTTCATGCGTTTGTCCTTCCAGAACTCAAACCATTCTAGTTCTTTACCGGGTGGGACAAAGAATTGCATCTCCATCTGTTCGAATTCCCTCATCCTCATAATGAACTGGCGGGCGACAATCTCATTGCGAAATGCCTTGCCAGTCTGGGCGATGCCGAATGGGATCTTCATCCGCCCTGATTTCTGAACATTCAGGAAATTCACAAAGATACCCTGGGCCGTTTCCGGGCGGAGATAAATTTTACTGGCAGTTTCGTTGACAGAACCCAGCCTGGTATCAAACATCAGGTTGAACTGCCTGACGTCGGTCCAGTTCCTGGAACCAGATTCAGGATCAGCAATCTCGCAATCAATAATGATTTGACGGATCTCATTGAGATCATCTTTCTCCAGTGCTTTAACAAATCGGCCATGGATCTTGTCAATCTTGTCCTGGTTGGCAATTACCCTCGGGTTGGTGGCAAGGAACTTCTCCCTGTCAAATGATTCCCCGAATTTTTTAGAAGCTTTTTCTACTTCTTTGTTGATCTTTCCCTGCAGTTTATCCAGGTAATCCTCTATTAGCTGGTCAGCCCTGTATCTTTTTTTTGAGTCTTTGTTATCAATCAGGGGGTCATTGAATGCATCCACATGGCCTGAAGCTTTCCAGATATCAGGATGCATGAAAATGGCGGAATCAATACCGACAATATTCTCATTCAGGTTTACCATGGCATCCCACCAGTAAGCCCGGATGTTGTTCTTCATTTCAACACCATTCTGTCCATAATCATAAACAGCACTTAAACCATCATAGATTTCACTGGACTGAAACACAAATCCATATTCCTTGGCATGGGCTATGATTTTCTTGAAGCGGTCTTCCTGGGCCATAGTTTATTAAAGGGTTTCGTTAAATTTAATGGCAAAAGTAAAGAAAATAATTGCTTAAGGAAATGCTTAACAAATAAGGGCTTTGAAAAAAGGCTTATTATATTTGTATAATAATTGTCACCATGAAAAAGGAAGTTGATTTTCTGGTTATCGGATCCGGATCGGCAGGATTAAGTTTTGCATTAAAAGTGGCGGACCATGGGAAGGTATGTGTAATTTCTAAAACAAGTATTGAAGAGACCAATACACAGCTGGCCCAGGGGGGGATTGCCGCTGTAACCTATGAGCCTGATTCATACGAAAAGCACATCGAGGATACCCTCATTGCAGGCGATGGTCTCTGTGACGAGGATGTAGTTCGGAATCTGGTAAGGGATGCACCGGCGCAAATAGAGGAACTAATAAGATGGGGTGCCCAGTTTGACAAAAAATCGAATGGTGAATTTGATCTGGCCAGGGAAGGAGGACATTCTGAGAAGCGTATCCTGCATCACAAAGACAATACTGGCTTTGAGATCCAGAAAATACTCAGTGAGCAGGTCCAAAAACACAAAAATATTGAGATCCTGGAAAATCATTTTGCGGTTGACCTGATTACACAGCATCACCTGGGGATGCTGGTAAAGAGGTATAATCAGAATATCCATTGTTTTGGAGCCTACGTTCTGGACCTGAATACGGACCAGGTGATCACCCTGCTGGCAAAGACCACCATGATAGCCACTGGCGGGGTGGGGAACCTGTACCATACCACCACCAACCCTCCTGTGGCTACCGGCGATGGAATTGCCATGGTTTACCGTGCCAAAGGGATTATTGAGAACATGGAGTTTGTCCAATTTCATCCCAGCTCCCTTTACAATCCCGGAGAGAGGCCTTCATTCCTGATTTCAGAGGCACTCAGGGGATTTGGAGCGGTGTTGAAGCTACAGGACGGGGAGGAGTTTATGGACAAGTATGATGAACGGAAAAGTTTGGCACCCAGAGATATAGTTGCCCGGGCCATCGATAACGAGATGAAATCAAGGGGAGATGATTTTGTTTACCTGGATGCGTCACAACAGGACCAGGAGGGACTGCTTTCACATTTTCCAAACATTTATGAGAAATGCTTGAGCATTGGCATTGATATTACCAGGGATATGATCCCCGTGGTCCCTGCTGCTCACTACATGTGTGGCGGTATCAAGGTGAATGAACAGGGGGCTACCTGGATAAGGCAATTGTATGCAGCAGGGGAAACATCCAGCACGGGACTGCATGGGGCCAACCGGCTTGCCTCAAATTCTCTGATCGAAGCCATTGTCTATGCAGACAGGTCCTCCCGGTCGGCCATCAGTGGGATAGCTAATGTAAGTATACAGGACAATGTACCTGATTGGGATTATGCTGGAACCTCCCATCCCGAAGAAATGATTCTGATTACCCAGAACTTTAAGGAGATGCAGCAGATCATGAGCAATTACGTAGGCATTGTCAGGTCTGATCTCAGGTTAAACCGGGCACTTATCCGCCTGGAGATCATTTACCGCGAAACCGAAGCCCTGTATAAGAAATCCACCCTGTCAAAATCCCTGTGTGAGCTTCGTAACCTTATTACAGCTGGTTACTTGACCATCAAGATGGCACAGGACCGGAAAGAGAGCAGGGGTCTCCATTATAATCTGGACTATCCCGATAAAAAAGAGCTGAATAAGGTTTTTTAATCGGGGACATTTGGGGAACCGTATCTTTGTTCAATCAGGTCGAGGATATCATTTATCTCCTCAACCTCCAATGTTGTGACCAGCTTCAACCGGATTTCCTTGAAATCAGGAAGGCCTTTAAAATAATTACTGAAATGCCTGCGCATCTCAAAGATTCCCCTTGGGTCACCTTTCCATTCCAGGGATCTCTGAAAATGCATCCTGGCCAGTGAGACTTTCTCTTTCAGACCGGGAGGGGGCAGTATTTCCCCTGTTTCAAGGTAATGTTTGATCTCCCGGAAAATCCATGGTTTCCCCACCGTAGCACGGCCGATCATGATGGCATCAACGCCATATTGCTTAAATCTTTCAGCAGCAATTTCGGGACCTGTTATATCACCGTTCCCGATAATCGGGATCTCTATATCGGGATGGTTTTTTACCTCTCCTATCAGGCTCCAGTCTGCCTGTCCCTTGTAGAGCTGAGCGCCTGTACGGCCATGTATTGTCAATGCCTTGATCCCGGCATCCTGAAGCCTTAACGCCACCTCTAGAATATTTTTGTTTTGATCATCCCAACCCAACCTGGTCTTCACTGTTACGGGGAGCCTGGTCTGTTGTACAATGGCCTCTGTCATCCTGACCATCAGTGGAACATCACGCAACATGCCGGCACCAGCACCACGCCTGGCAATTTTTTTAACGGGACAACCGAAATTAATGTCAATCAGATCAGGCATGGCCACTTCCACTATTCGCGTGGCTTCTACCATGGGTTCAACCAGGTGCCCATACAGTTGTATGCCAATAGGCCGTTCATAATCAAATATTTCCAGCTTCTTGACACTTTTGGTCCCATGCCGGATCAATCCATCTGAAGAAATGAATTCCGTGTACATCAGGTCCGCTCCATATTCCTTACAAATGTACCGGAAAGGGGGATCCGAAAGATCCTCCATGGGTGCAAGCAGAAGGGGATGTTTCTCTATCTCAACTTTACCTATCCTGAACAAAACAGAAATTTATTAATACTTTTATGCCGCAAAATTATCAATTTCAGCAGAATGACACAGGGATTCTTTTACGATGCCCGTCCTTTTACCAAACTTCTTCTGGTTTCATTTCTGATGGTTTGTTGTTACCTGATCATTTTTGGGATGGGTATACTCCTTGCTATGCCTCTGTTTAAAATTCCCCCGGGGGAAGTAATACGCATACTGGAGCAAAATGAAGTTGAAGCAAATATCGGACTATTAAAATTCCTGCAGGTATTATATTCAATCGGATTATTCCTTGTTCCAGCCATTCTTTCGGGCTTTCTTATCCAGCGCAATACCTGGAAATACCTGAAGGCCGACCGGATATCCAATTACTGGGTCATTATACTGGTAATTGCATTAATGGTCATCTCTATCCCCTGGATCAATTTTACTTCTTTCCTGAATGAAAGGTTATCTCTTCCCGAACGTTGGGGAGATCTTATGGAAAGGATACGAGAGAACGATGCAAACTCGTGGGACCTGATGAAGGCATACCTTCAGACTGAAAATATAGGTGGATTATTGATCAATGTTTTCATGGTTGCCCTGATCCCGGCCCTTGGTGAGGAATTTTTTTTCCGTGGAATAATACAACGCATCTTAACGGAGTGGTTTAGGAGTGAGCATCTGGCCATTTGGATTGCAGCCCTGATTTTTAGCCTGATGCATTACCAGTTCCTGGGATTGATCCCGAGGGTAATGCTGGGTGCATTATTTGGTTATCTGTTTGTCTGGACCGGGTCAATATGGGTGGCTGTCCTGGCACATTTCATCAATAACGCAGTGGCGGTAGTTTATTATTATATTTTTTATCAGGGAACCCTGGAGGTTGAGCCGGATCATATCGGATTGGAAGAAAATGCTTTGCTTATGATCATCACAAGTGTTATGCTGACCTTTTTATTACTCGCTGTAATTCAAAAACAAAGGAAGGAATTAGTTCAATCTGGGATTGGTGGTCTTGAACATTGACTGCTCTGCCAGTTCGCTTTTCCTGTAAACATAAACCAACCCATATTCGATGGCTCTTTCGCGCCTGAGATCATCAGGTAGATCCTTGAAGGTCTCTTCTACCTCATTCCAGATATTGACAATGATCTCATCTGCCTCTGGTCTGGTTTCTGACAACTCTTTCAAAGTGCGGCAGTTGGATTGGCGTAAATTTTTCTGGTTAAAGTAAGATTCATTAAATTTTTCAAACCTCACTTTGACAACTGCCATAGTGGGATTGGTAATCGGACTCCTACCCTTCTTGACGCGATCGCTTTCTCCATCAATAATACATTTACCCCACCTGATGACATCTTCTTCAGTGTTTAGGGAGGGAAGTTTCTTATTATATCCCTTCAGCTGATAGTATTCGAGAATGGATGGGGAAAGCTCTCCACGCTGTATGGCCATGTTTACCACCTGTATAAAATGAGAGATGTAAAGCTTGGCCTTTTTCATCAAGCCGAGATGCTCCTTATTCCGCTCAATTTGTTTGGCAAGGGCAGATTTTTGATGAAGCATCTTCTTCTCAAAACCCGGCAGGAATGACACAATTTTCTGGTAAGTACTCTGGGAGAATGCCAGCTTGAAAGGAGGCAGTTCCTTTCCCATTTGATAAGCTTTTATAAGGGCTTTTTGCCTGGCTTTGTCAGTGTTGGGCAGTCTCCTGTAAGGCATTTGTTGAAAAAATGTTAGTGCAGTGTTAATAAATAATGCATCAATTGCGAATATAACTAAATAATGATGCCACACAATGGTATTCGTACTTTTTTGATAAAAGGTTACAAAACCATAAAAAAATAATTAATTCCTTTTAAATTCGGGGAATTATTATTCAAATACCTGAATCATGTTTAAAGCAGAAGTTTATTCAAACAGACGAAACCAGTTACGTAAACATTTATCCAGTGGAGTAGCTCTATTCCCGGCCAACAATGAGAGTCCGATGAACTACGCGGACAATACGTATCATTACCGACAGGACAGTACATTCTTGTATTTTTTCGGAATCGACCAACCTGGTCTTGCAGGGATAATAGATTTTGAGTCTGGAGAGGATTATCTTTTCGGAGATGATCTCAGCCTGGATGATATTATCTGGATGGGGCATTTGCCGTCAATGAAATCTTTGGGAGAAAAGGCAGGTATCAATCAGGTTCTCCCCTATACAAAATTGTCTGCCTACCTTGAAGACGCCTTACAGAAGGATAGGGTAATACATTACCTTCCTCCTTACCGGGATGATACCATGCTGGAGATAGCCAGGCTAACAAATTTGCCATGGGAGAAGATTAAACCGGGCGCCTCACCTGCATTGACAAAAGGGGTGATCGCCTTGCGATCCATCAAAGAGTCCGTGGAGTTGGAAGATATCTCAAAAGCAGTTGATATCAGTTACGAGATGCATACCACCGTTATGAAGCTGGCCAAACCTGGCATCTATGAAAGGGAGCTTGCGGGCCGCATCGAAGGGATAGCCCTGAGCCATGGCACCATGACATCTTTTCCTATCATACTCAGCATGGATGGACAAACACTACATAACCACAATCATGGAAATATCCTGGAGCAAGGCAGGCTGATAGTCACTGACGCTGGAGCAGAAACTGTGAACCATTATGCTGGTGACATTACCCGGACGGTTCCGGTTGATGGAAAATTCAGCCAGCAGCAGAAGGAGATTTATGAAATAGTGCTCGAGGCCGAAGTTTCTTCCATAGATAAGATCAGGCCAGGTGTTCCTTACCGCAACATCCACAGGGATGCTGCCAGGATCATATCTCTGGGATTAATGGACCTGGGACTCATGAAAGGTGATGTGGAAGAAGCAGTGGATGCCGGGGCACATGCCATGTTTTTCCCTCATGGACTGGGACATATGATGGGGCTCGATGTTCATGATATGGAAGGCCTGGGAGAGAATCATGTTGGTTACAATGAAGAAATCAAAAGAAGCGATCAATTTGGGACTGCCTACCTGAGATTGGGCAAAAGACTGGAATCAGGGTATGTTATCACTGTGGAACCTGGTATATATTTTATACCTGCACTAATAGACAGATGGAGGTCGGAAGGGAAATTTGCCGAGTTTTTAAATTATGAGAAAGTGGAATTATATAAAGATTTTGGAGGGATCAGAATAGAAGACGATATCCTCGTTACAGATATAGGCAGCCGGGTCCTTGGTAAACCCATCCCGAAAACTGTTCAGGAGGTTGAGGATGTGATGAGATCTTAAAGGATTTTTGCAGTAAAATATTCCCGGTTCAGCCGGGCTATGTTGGTCAGGTTTATTTCTTTCGGGCATTCCGCTTCGCATGCGCCTGTATTGGTGCAACTCCCGAATCCAAGCCTGTCCATTTCCATGACCATGTTTTTCACCCTTTCCCTTGCCTCCGGCCTTCCCTGAGGAAGGAGGGCTAGGTGTGATACCTTCGCTGCCACAAATAACATGGCTGATGCATTCTTGCAGGCTGCCACGCAGGCCCCACAACCAATACATGCTGCAGCATCCATTGAAAGGTCTGCATTTTTCTTGGGTACAATTATCGTGTTTGCTTCAGGGACAGTGCCTGTATTCACTGAAATATAACCCCCGGCCTGGATGATGGAGTCAAAGGCTGTCCGGTCGACGATCAGGTCTTTGATCACCGGGAATGGCCTTGCCCTCCAGGGTTCGATTGTGATCTTGTCACCGTCACTGAATTTACGCATGTGGAGCTGGCAGGTTGTGATGGCCGAATCAGGCCCATGCGGGTGACCGTTAATATAAAGACTGCATACACCGCAGATACCTTCCCGGCAATCATGGTCGAAAGCAACCGGTTCCTCACCCTTGGCAACCAGTTGTTCATTAAGTTGATCCATCATCTCAAGGAAAGAACTGTCCGAGGAGATATTGCTGATAGGGTAGCTTACAAACTTGCCCTTTGCCAATGCACTTTTCTGCCGCCAGATTTTTAATGTAAAGTCCATATCTATTGTATTTTCAGTTTTTATTTTTTGGTATCGGCTTACTTCTTATAATCCCGCTGCTTGACCTCAATATTCTCAAAAACCAGGGGTTCCTTGTGCAAAGCTGGTTCGGCATTTTCCCCTTTGTACTCCCAGGCAGCAACATAGGTGAAATCCTTGTCGTTACGAAGGGCTTCTCCTTCCCCAGTCTGGTATTCTTCCCTGAAATGCCCTCCGCATGATTCTTCCCTGTGCAGGGCGTCAATGGCCATCAGTTCCCCGATCTCAAGGAAATCTGCTACCCGGTTGGCCTTTTCAAGCTCCTGGTTCAGGTCCTCCTTTTCACCGGGTATTTTCAGATCTTTCCAGAATTTGGACTTCAATTCCCTGATCATTACTATGGCTTTTTCCAGTCCCTCTTTATTCCTTGCCATACCCACGAATTCCCACATGATCTTGCCAAGCTCTTTATGGAAGGAATCTGTACTGCGCTTACCCTTGATGTTCATTAGCTTATCAAAGCGGTCAACAACACTTTTATGTGCTTCCTCAAATTCCGGACTCCCGGTGTCGAACCTGGCTACATTGATCTGGTCAGCCAGGTAATTCTGGATGGTGTAGGGGATCACAAAATATCCGTCTGCGAGTCCCTGCATCAGGGCTGATGCTCCCAGCCGGTTGGCTCCATGGTCAGAGAAGTTACATTCACCTATGGCAAAGAGTCCGGGTACAGTCGTCATCAGCTCATAATCAACCCAGGTCCCGCCCATGGAATAATGAATGGCCGGGTAGATCATCATGGGTGTTTCGTATGGATTGTCGTCTACGATCTTTTCGTACATCTGGAAAAGGTTTCCATATTTGGCTTTGATGGCATCCTTGCCAAGCCGGCCGATGGCATCTGCAAAATCCAGGAAAACTGCCAGACCCGTTCCCACTCCGACCCCGGCATCACAGCGTTCCTTGGCAGCACGGGATGCGACATCACGTGGCACCAGGTTGCCAAAGGCAGGGTAACGCCTCTCCAGGTAATAATCCCGGTCTTCCTCTGCCAGTTCTTTCGGTTTCATTTCCCCCTTGCGGATCTTTTCAGCATCTTCCTTGTTTTTTGGCACCCAGATCCTTCCATCGTTCCTGAGGCTCTCGCTCATCAGGGTAAGTTTTGATTGGAAGTCCCCATGCACCGGGATACAGGTCGGGTGGATCTGCACATAGCAAGGGTTTCCCATGAGGGCACCCTTTTTGTAGGATTGCCATGCAGCACTTACGTTGGCGCCCATGGCCATGGTGGAGAGAAAGTAAGTATTTCCGTATCCTCCCGTGGCAAGGACAACTGCATGGGCTGCATAGCGTTTAATCTCACCATTGATGAGGTCACGGGTGATGATCCCCCTGGCCCTGCCGTCAATAATCACTACATCAAGCATCTCTTCCCTGGTGACCATCTTTATTTTCCCATTTTTGACCATCCTGCTCTGTGCAGCATAGGCTCCCAGCAGGAGTTGTTGCCCGGTTTGTCCCCTGGCATAAAAAGTACGGGAAACCAGGGCCCCTCCAAATGAACGGTTATCCAGCATACCTCCATATTCCCTGGCAAAAGGCACACCCTGTCCCACACACTGGTCGATAATATTATTACTGACCTCCGCCAGCCGGTATACATTGGCTTCCCGGGCCCGGTAGTCCCCTCCTTTTACGGTATCATAGAAAAGTCTGTAAACGCTATCCCCGTCACCCTGGTAATTCTTGGCTGCATTTATCCCTCCCTGTGCCGCGATGCTGTGTGCTCTTCTTGCACTATCCTGGTAGCAGAAGTTGATTACATTGAATCCGAGTTCCGCCATGCTGGCTGCTGCCGAGGCCCCTGCCAGTCCGGTTCCAACCACGATAATATCCAATTTTCTTTTATTGGCCGGGTTCACCAGGTGCTGGTTGGATTTGAAATTGGACCATTTTTTATCAATCGGTCCTTCTGGTATCCTGGAGTTAAGCTTTGTCATGATGTATATTTTTCAATTTTTATCTGGTTAGATATATCCA
>RCNC010002789.1_pt1 | contig 11552 bp, 9 predicted proteins | sample 2041301 | NCBI WGS metagenome assembly RCNC01 (sample SAMN09708231, study PRJNA481090) | Marine sediment metagenome, whole genome shotgun sequencing project. | biome: marine sediment; feature: ocean; material: sediment; isolation source: Sewage treatment plant 13A marine sediment (STP13A) ... | reverse complement strand
AATTACACCTGACGCTCACGGAATCGCGGTCCTGATCCTGACCGTGGTTGCGTTATTCCTGTTTACTCGCGACCAGATTCCTCTGGAATCCTCGTCGCTCGCAATTCTGAGCATTCTCGTTGTCGGCTTCGCTCTTTTCCCGTACCAGCAAGACGGCGTCACCGTGTTGGGCCCTGTGGATTTTTTCGCGGGTTTCGGTAATGAGGCGCTGGTCGCAATTTGTGCGTTGATGATGGTGGGCAAAGCGCTGGAAACAACGGGAGCGCTGCAGCCGCTTGCCACTGTAGTGGGTCGCGCCTGGTCGACCCGCCCGGTGGTGGCACTTCTTACAACTCTGGTAGCAGGCGCTTTGCTCAGTGCCTTCATGAACAACACCCCAATTGTCGTGTTGCTGATGCCGATCCTGGTGGGTGCGTCGCTTAGATCGAAGTTTCCGGTCTCCGGTGTCATGTTGCCTATGGGCCTGGCAACCATTGTCGGCGGCATGTCGACAACGATTGGTACATCAACCAACTTGCTTGTAGTGGGCATTGCAGCTGAATTACTTCCTGATCACACGTTTTCGATGTTCGAATGGGTACTGCCGGTCGCGATCGTTGGCGGCGTGGCGATCCTATTTCTGTGGTTGGTCGCGCCACGACTTATCCCGGATCGCGCGCCACCGATGGCAGATACGACGCCACGTGTTTTCAGTGCGCAGCTGCATGTTAAAGAGGGCGGTGCATCTGACGGAAAAACACTGTCCGAGGTACTGGCGAAAGCGGATGGCTTGCGTATCGATAAGATTCAGCGCAGCGACTCACTATTCCTGGCGAAATTGCCATCAGTAATAATGCAGCCGGGCGATCGCCTGTTTGTAAAGGACTCACCTGAGAACCTGAAACATTACGAGCAGGTTCTGGGCGCCACACTGTTCAATATGTCGGATCTGGAGCATCCGATTAACGAGGATACGCCGCTGCGTGCGGAGGGCCAGCAGCTCGCTGAAGTTGTTGTAACGCGCGGCTCGCCTTTGCATCTACGCAGTCTTGCCGCAGCGCAATTCAGCAGTAGCTATGGGCTAATGCCCTTGGCATTGCATCGTGCGCGTTCGCCGACTTCTCAGGTCACGGGTGATCTGAACATGATCCGCCTGCGTGCCGGTGACGTCCTGCTGGTACAGGGTTCCAGTGAAGCGATCGGTACGCTGAAAGACAGCGGCTCGATGTTGGTGCTTGATGGCACGACCGACTTGCCGCATACGCACAATGCCAAGCGCGCTCTCGCAATCATGGGCTTCGTCGTGGCCGCTGCTGCCTTAGGCATCATGCCAATTTCCGTCAGCGCGGTGGTCGGACTTGGACTCATGATCGCCACAGGGTGCCTGAGTTGGAGCGACGCGGGCTCCGCGTTGTCCATCCCGGTGGTCATGATCATTGTTACCGCTTTGGCGTTGGGTAAGGCCCTCATGGGCACCGGCATGGCGGACTATATCGCCTTCAGTTTTGTGGCGGCCGCCTCCGGCCTGTCGCCACCGATGATCCTTAGCGCGTTCCTGCTGCTCATGACATTGATGACCAATGTGGTGTCGAACAACGCGGCGGCGGCTATTGGTACGCCGATCGCTATCAGTATCGCTGCGCAACTGGGTGCCAGCCCTGAGCCATTCATTCTTGCCGTGATCTTTGGCGCAAACATGAGTTTTGCGACGCCCTACGGCTACCAGACCAACCTGCTGATCATGAGTGCGGGCGGGTACAAGTTCTCAGATTTCCTCAGGGTAGGCATACCACTAACGGTTATCATGTGGGTGGGCTTTTCCTTGGTTTTGCCGGCCTTGTATCAGTTGTAACAATTGACCTGCGTTATGCTGCCGGGGATACTCGGCGCATGCTCGAAATACGCAACAAAAACTGGTCCTGGCAGCCTTACAAAGAGAGGGCGGCTGGCTGACTATTAGCTGAGCACAAATACCAGAAGCCCATTTCCGCAATCGTTGAGATGGGCTTTTTTTATGGGCATTTATTGATAGGCATTTCTTTATAGGTAACGCATGCAAGAACCATTCGACATAGCTGCTGATCTTGATACGCCGGTTTCGGCGTATCTCAAGCTTGGCTCACTCAAACCGCGCTTTCTGCTGGAAAGTGTGGAGGGCGGTGAGCGTCTGGCTCGTTACTCTTTCCTTGGGTTTGGTGACGCACTGGAAATTCGCATGGATGCAGATGCGTTGTACGTCGATGGAGAGCGGCGGCCGCGCCCCACCAATCAGGCTGAATATCTGGACGCCTTGCGAGCAGCGTTGGCCGTGGCACCGAAACCGGGTCCGGCGGTAGAAGGCCTGCCATTCGACGGCGGTCTTGTCGGCGTGTCCGGATACGATGTGGTGCGCTTGTTTGAAAAGCTGCCACGGTCGACCGAAGCGCAAAACAATATTCCTGATGCCGCTTTTGTTGCGCCTGCATCGTTGCTGGTCTTCGATCATCTGACGCGGCGCGTTGCTTTGCTGCACGATGGTCCGGATGCGGAGCGCAAAGCACTGCGCACTGAAGTTATTCGCCTGCTGCGCGGTGCAGTTCCAGCCGGCAACGGTAAGGCGACGACATCGCCAACAGAGGCCAGCTTTACAGAAGAAGAATTTTCCGCTCGAGTTGATGCGTGCAAGGAATACATCGCGAGCGGTGATATTTATCAGATCGTCATGTCCGTCTTGTTCCGCGGTCGGTCCGACGTTGCGCCTTTCGAGGTATACCGGGCACTGCGATTGCTGAACCCATCGCCCTATATGTTCTTCTTCGAATTCGGTGATCTAAAAGTTGTTGGGTCGTCACCCGAGGCGCTGGTCAAACTCAATGGCGACGTTGCGTCGTTGCGACCAATCGCCGGTACCTTGCCGCGCGGCGGGGATACAGCGACAGACAACGCTAACGAAAAAGCATTGCTGGCGGATCCGAAAGAAGCCGCCGAACATGTCATGTTGGTCGATTTGGCGCGCAATGATCTGGGTCGGGTAGCAACCGCAGGATCCGTGCACGTCGACCCGTATCGGGCCATCGAACGTTACAGTCACGTTATGCACATAGTGAGTGGCGTGCAAGGAACGCTGGCGAGCGAGTTTGATCAGTTCGATCTCTTCGCAGCAAGCTTCCCGGCCGGCACCCTTGTTGGTGCGCCGAAGGTTCGTGCTATGGAGATCATTGAAGAAATGGAATCAGTCGGGCGCGGGCTGTACGCCGGTACCGCGGGCTACTTCGGCCTGGGCGGCGACATGGATCAGGCAATCACAATACGCACGCTCGTATTCTCGGGTGATGAGTACAGTTTTCAGGCCGGTGCCGGCATCGTGGCCGATTCGGTACCCGCCAATGAATATCAAGAAGTGCTCGCGAAAAGCGCGATATTGCGGCGCGCACTTGAGATGGCGGGAGAGGGTTTGTAATGCGCATGCTCCTGATCGATAACTACGACTCCTTCACTTACAACCTGGTGCAGGCGTTTGCCGCGCTTGGCGCGGAAGTTATTGTGCATCGTAACGATGCGATAAGCGTGGATGAGGCGCGGGCAATCGAGCCGACGCACCTGGTTATCTCACCAGGGCCGGGGCGACCGGAGGATGCCGGCGTGTCGCTGGACATGATTGCGACGTTCGCCGATACCATTCCAGTGCTCGGCGTGTGTCTCGGACACCAGTGTCTGGTGACGCATTTGGGCGGCAAAATTGTTCGTGCAGAGCGGTTGATGCACGGCAAGACGTCAATGGCGAAGCACGATGGCAAGACCATTTTCACAGATTTGCCGCAGCCGCTCGAAGTTGGGCGTTATCACTCCCTGTGCGCGGAACTGGATTCCCTGCCGGCAAGTCTCGAGATCACCGCACAAACGGAGCGCGGTGAAATCATGGGTGTGCGGCATAAGGAGCTACCGCTTGAGGGCGTACAGTTTCATCCCGAGAGTGTGTTGACGCCAGCAGGCGATCAGTTGATGGCGAACTTTTTGAAGATGACGTCATGAGTACAGAGCTCAGCAAACAACTGGACGCTTTGCTGAATGGACAGTCTCTGACCGAGCAGCAGGCCTACAAGCTGATGCATGAACTTGCTGCAGGCGATATGGCGCCTGCATTGGCCGGTGCATTTCTGGCCGGGCTCAGAGCAAAGGGTGAGAACGCTGAGGAAATTCGCGGCTTTGCGACGGCAATGCGTGAACTCGCCGTGCATCCCGCGATACCGGTAGGCGCGCCGACAGTTGATACTGTTGGTACCGGCGGCGATGGATCAGGAAGCCTGAACTTGTCGACTGGAACCGGACTACTCGCCGCAGCGGCCGGAGCTCGAGTGGTTAAACACGGTAATCGTTCTGTATCGAGCAAGTCTGGTAGCGCCGATATGCTCGAGTGCCTTGGTATGCCGCTACCGTTGCACGAAGCAGACGCTGTGGCATGTCTGGCGGCAACACAATTTACCTTCTTGTTCGCGCCGGCGTATCACCCGGCGATGAAAGCGATCATGCCGGTGCGTGGCGCCATGGCGGTACGCACTGTGTTCAACATGCTTGGGCCTTTAACGAATCCAGCGGCACCACCGTTCATGCTGATCGGCGCCTGGAGTCTTGATGCTGCCAAACTAATGGCGGATGCATTGTCTGGCATGCAAATCGAAAGAGCATTCGTCGTTCACGGTGAGCCAGGTTGGGATGAGGCGACGCCGGTCGGCGAATTCACGTTGTTTGATGTGCTGCCAGGCAAAGTCACAGAATCAGTGCGGACACCTGAAGATTACGGACTGGCTCGCTGCACGGCAGAAGATCTTGCTGGCGGTGATGCCGAACACAATGCGAAAGAATTAGTTCGCGTTTTCAACGGCGAAGATAAAGGCGCGCATCGCGATGCGTTGCTTATGGGTACATCGCTGGTCCTGGAAGTGCAGGGCACGGCCACTGATCCAAAGCACGGGGTTGCGATTGCAGCCGCGGCGATTGACAACGGTGCTGCAGCCCAGCTTCTCGAGAATATTCAACAACACTTCGCGAGTTCATGAGCGACTTTCTCAAAACAATGGCGTCACTTAGCGCTGAGCGAGCGGCACTGGCGACAGTCAGCGATGTTTCTGCCGCCAAGCCGGTTGTGCCGCTCGTGCTCGGCCAGTTCGATATCATTGCGGAGATCAAAGATCATTCACCGGCCGAAGGCGCACTGGCGAGCGCGGATAACGATCGCAAGGCACAGGCGCAGCGCTATGCGTTGGGTGGAGCCGCCGCCATTTCTGTACTTACCGAACCCAGCCGCTTCGCAGGGTCGTTGCAGCACTTGCGAGAGGTAGTCACCGCAGCGCCGGACACGCCCGTGATGCGTAAGGATTTTCTCGTAGAGCCGGTGCAGATAGAAGAGGCGCGGGATGCAGGCGCGAGTGGGGTGTTGCTCATCGCTACCATGCTCAGTGACGCAAAATTGGGCGACATGTTGGAGTGTGCGTTCTACCACGACATGTTCGTTCTGTTGGAGACCTTTGACGCCGATGATCTTGCACGCACATGCGCATTGCTCGAGCGTCCGATGCATCAGGATCGCGCGCAGCGTGGGCAATTTCTTGTCGGCGTGAATACACGCAACCTGCGAACGCTCGAAGTCGATGCCAATCGTCTCGCACAGCTGGCGCCACTGTTGCCGGCAGCCAAGTGTGTCGCTGAGAGTGGGCTGAATTCTGCCGAGGATGTAGCGCATGCTGCAAATCTCGGCTATCACCTGGCATTGGTCGGCAGTGCATTGATGCGTAGCGATGATCCTTCAATGTTGGTTGCTGATATGCGCGCCGCCGGCAGTGCCAGGATTGCGGCATGAACACATTCGTAAAAATTTGTGGTCTGCGTAGCGCCACGGACGTTAAAGCGGCCACAGATGCCGGCGCAAATGCGGTCGGCTTCGTGTTCGCAGAATCGGTACGACGTGTATCACCGGCACAGGCCAGGGAAGCGGCAGCCGGAGTCGCGGCGAGTGTGCTTCGAGTTGCGGTAATGCGCCATCCGACCAAAGAAGAATGCCTCGCGGTAATCAATGAGTTTGAGCCGGACGTCGTGCAGACAGATGCAGAAGATTTCGCAATGCTCGATATACCCGCTCACATCGAGTGCTGGCCGGTGGTCCGTGAGGGCAACGAATCGTTTGCGACACCGGAGGTCTATCTTTACGAGGGCAAGAACAGTGGTAGCGGTGAAACCGTGGACTGGTCGCATGCGGCTGAGGTTGCACGACACGGACGCATGCTCCTCGCGGGCGGTTTAGCCGAGGACAATGTGCGCGAAGCAATACAAACGGTTCGACCCTGGGGCGTGGATGTTTCCAGCGGCGTAGAATCGCTGCCGGGATACAAGGACTATGAATTGATCAGACGATTTATCAGCGCAGTGCGCGCAGCGGAGAAAGAAATATGAAAGGGCAATTGCAGGCTGACGAAGCGGCAAGGCTTCTCAAGGCCTCAATCAACGGCGAACTACCTGACGAGCGCGGTCGCTTCGGTCCGTTCGGCGGTCGTTACGTGCCGGAAACACTGGTACCAGCATTTGAACGTCTCGAACAAGGTGTGCGAGACCATCTACACGAGGCGACGTTTCAAGCGGAGTATCGCCGCGAGCTGCGCGAATGGGTCGGCCGGCCGACCGCGTTAACGCATGCGCCGCGCCTTAGCGAACGCTGGGGAACCGATGTCTGGCTGAAGCGTGAGGACTTGGCTCACACCGGTGCGCACAAGATTAATAACGCAATAGGCCAGGCAATTCTGGCCAAGCGGCTTGGGGCGAAGCGCGTCATCGCGGAAACAGGAGCCGGACAGCACGGCGTCGCGTCCGCAGCAGCCTGCGCGCGTGTCGGATTACCCTGCGCCGTTTATATGGGCGCGGTCGATATCGAACGTCAGGCACCGAACGTTGATCGCATGCGTCGATTGGGTGCAGAAGTTGTGGTGGTTGAGTCGGGCGATAAGACGTTACGGGCTGCTATCGACGAAGCGCTGCGCGAGTGGGTAACCGACCCATCCGGTATTTACTATTTGTTGGGCTCAGCCGTTGGTGCACATCCTTACCCGTATCTCGTCCGTGAATTGCAGTCGGTGATCGGCGAAGAAGCACGACAGCAAATGCTCGATCAGGCTGGCGGCTTACCGGATGTAGCTTTTGCGTGCGTCGGTGGCGGCTCGAACGCAATCGGGCTTTTCTATCCTTTGATTGGTGAGGATATAGAACTGATCGGCGTGGAAGCCGGCGGAACCGGTGATGGTCTGGGTCAGAACGCGGCAACGCTCGCGACAGGTACGCCTGGCGTATTGCAGGGCGCGTATACGATTATCTTGCAGGATGACGATGGTCAGGTGCAGGAAACGCATTCGATCTCGGCGGGCCTCGACTACTCCGGCGTGGGCCCAGAACATGCGATGCTGCAGGCGACCGGGCGCGTGAGTTATGTCTCTGCGAGTGACGACGACTCGCTTGATGCACTTGAAGAGCTTTGCGAAACGGAAGGCATACTGACCGCACTCGAAACCGCACACGCTTATGCCTATGCGCGTGAATGGTCGAAGAGCAACCCGGGAAAACGCATCTTGATTGGCAACTCCGGTCGCGGCGACAAGGATATGCCGACGCTTACAAAATATCCGCCGAGGACACGTACTCATGCAAGCACATGATCGCCTGACAGCGGCAATCAAAGCTGCGAACGAGAAGGGCCGCACGGCGCTGGTGCCGTTTATCACGGCCGGCTACCCCGAGCCCGCTGACTTCATAAGCACCTTGACGGCCATTGCCAAGGTCGGTGATGTCGTGGAATTAGGCATCCCGTTTTCGGATCCTATGGCGGATGGAATGACCATCCAGCGCTCGAGTTTTGTAGCGCTGCAAAAGGGCGTTAGCCTGGAGTGGATTTTCAAGCAGCTTGAAAGTGCTGGCGACACGATCGATGCGCCGCTCGTAATGATGTCGTATCTGAACCCATTGCTCGCCTTCGGCTACGAGAATCTGGCGAAGCGCGCGGCGAGTACCGGCGTGTGCGGTTTTATTGTTCCCGATTTGCCGTTTGAAGAAAGCGCAGAGATACGTAGCGCGCTGGAGGCCGAAGGAGTGGGACTCATACAGCTGGTCACACCCGCCACCCCTGATGATCGACTGGCCATGTTGGCTGACGCATCCAGAGGCTTCGTTTACGCGGTCACAATTACAGGTATAACGGGTGGTGATACGGGCCTACCGACAGATCTCGCCGCGTACCTCGACAAGGTAGCCGGTGTTTCGAAAGTACCGGTTTGTGCAGGCTTCGGAATTCGTGCGGCGGAAGATGTTGCGAATGTTGGCCAACACGTCGCGGGTGCGATCGTCGGCTCTGCGTTAGTCGAGGTGCTGGAAAGTGGCGATGATCCTGCGGACTATCTGAGGTCTTTGCGCAGCGAATGAAAAAACTCACCACCTCCGAGTCTTCAATCACCATTAATCACTGGAAGAACCTGCTGGAGAGTGAAGGTATCCCGTGTGAGCTGCGCAATGAACACCTCGGTTCGATCATGGGTGAGATGCCATTCATGGAAGTGTGGCCGCAGCTATGGATAGTGAATGATCTCGATTTTGATCGAGCAAAGCAGCTGTTAAGTGACGATGCGGTTGCAGAGAGCCCAACCGAGACATGGAAGTGCCGTCAGTGCGGCGAAGAAAACGAAGGTCAGTTTGCTGCCTGCTGGAGTTGCTCCACTAATCAATAGGAGCGGTCACAATTCCTTAGGGCATGCCGCGGGCGAGTAATCTCGTGCCCGCAATCTCTGATCGCAGCATGGCCGACACTTTCTCAGGCTGGATAGGTTTGCTGATCAAAAAGCCCTGCGCGAGATCGCAGTTGCAACTGCGCAGGAAGTCGAGCTGAGTCAGCGTTTCCACACCTTCAGCAGCCACTTCAATATCCAGGCCTTGAGCCATCGCGATAGCAGCACGAACGATGCGCTGATGGCTATCATTTTCGGCAACATCGGCGATCAATGATCGATCGAGTACAAAGCTGTCGATAAAGCCGTTGTCGAGAGCTTCGAACGAGACGTCGCGTGTACCAAAGTGGTCCAGCGAGATGCGTACGCCGAGTTTGCGCAGCCCCTGCAAAGTACCTTGTTGTGCGGTGCGCTTGCGAACGATCTCGCCATCGCCAATCTCGAGTTCAATACAGCCGGGATCAATCGCGGTGTTATCCAGCGATTCCTTAACCGTGTCGATCAGCCGCTGATGCATCAACTGCTGCTGTGAAATATTAATGGCCACAGACAAGTCCGGTAACTCGAACTGTCGTTGCCAGGCCGCGAGTTGCCGACAGGCTGTGGCGATAACCCATTCGCCAGCAGAATGAATCAAGCCGCTACTCTCCAGAATAGGCAGGAAGCGTCCGGGTGGCAGTAAACCAAAGCGTGGGTGTTGCCAGCGAAGTAGGGCTTCCAGACCGATCAATCGGCCCGTCGTGAGATCAATACGCGGCTGGTAGTGCAGGATGAACTCGTCGCGTACCAGCGCATGCCGTAATCCAACTTCCAGTTCTTCGCGTTGAGCGAGCTGAGTATTCAGCGCTTCAGAATAATACTGGAAGCGTCCGCCGCCACGTTTTTTCGCCTCGTACATCGCGAGGTCCGCAGCCTTGATGAGTCGATCCGCTGCGTCTCCGGATTCCGGATACATAGCGATACCAATACTCGGTGTTATATAGACTTCACTGCTGCCGATCTCATACTTCTCAGAGAGAACCAGTAGCAGCTTCTGCGCTGCAGCAGCGGCGTTGCTCGATTCGCCGAAGTCTTCGAGACAGACAACAAATTCGTCACCACCCCAGCGACCCGATAGATCACCAATGCGTAGGTTCTTGCGCAGGCGACCCGCAACTTGTCTAAGTAAGGCGTCGCCTGTGTCATGTCCGAGTGTGTCGTTGATTGACTTGAAACGGTCGAGGTCGATGAACAAGACGGCAAGCGGAGCAGACTTACGCTGGCTGCGACCCATCGCGCGAGCAAGTTGCTCAACGAACAAACTGCGATTCGGCAGGTTCGTTAACTCGTCGTACTGTGCGAGCTTTTGCAGCTCGTTATTGCGTTTGGTCTGGTCTGTAATGTCGCGGAAAGTGATGACACCGCCGATCAGCTCGCGCTTACCATCGTAAAGGCCCTGACCGTTGATCGAAAGTAATGTATCAACTTGTTCGGGGACACGGAAAGCTGCCACCTGATTCGAAAATTTCTCACCACTGCGCGCACGCACCAGCGGCAGGTCAGCTGAATTGCGGTAGTTTTCACCGTTGCCATCAATACAACAAAAAGTCTGTTCCCAGCTTGTATCGGGCTGCATTCTTGGGCCAAGGGCGAGAATCGAACGCGCCGCCGGATTGATGTCCAGCACGTGGCCTTGCGTGTCGACGACGATGACGCCGTCGTTAATGTTTCTGAGAACCGATAACACCGTTACATCGGTATCGGACAAACGATGTTGCAGGCGATGCCGTTGCACCGCGTGCTCAAAGGTCGACTCCTGCCCCTCTACCGTGATGTCGTCGATGCATATATAAGCCTGTGCACCGGCGCGAACCGCTGCAATACCACGATGTTCTCGATCTTTAGTGGTCAATGCGATGACAGGATGTTTATCGAACGAGCCGATAAGCTCGGCGATTGACTGGCCGGACTGTGCGATCGCCGGGCCCGCCTCAAACAACACCATATCGAGCACGGATGGTGCGTCTTCGGGAATTCTCAGAGACGATGAGCGGGTTAGTAACGAGCAACTAGGCAGCGTTTCAAGCTCGTGAAGATAGTCTGCAGCGAATTCGCCGCGACCGAGATAAAGTATGGAATGCCCCGCCATATATCGTTGTCATTATCCGTTTTTGTTAGTCGGCCGGTGTCTTGCTGGACCAGTCGCATACTATCAGAATCCTCAGCAAAGACAGGCTTTTAGGGCCATTTTTAAACCATTTTGCAGGGAGGGCCGTCTAATTAACAAAGGAAGTGGAGAATTGGCCCTTGGAAGCGCTTTTGACGGCACCCTTGAGAGACTATAGTCCTCGGATGGTGTCTCTGGAACGACCAGCGTTAACGGACGAGGCTGACTGGATTGCGAAAGCAAAGCGGTCGGATGCGGGTGCTTTCGAGCGTTTATATCGCATGCATATAGATAAGGTGTACGGACTATGCCTGCGGATGACGGGCAATGTCGCTGAAGCGGAAGATTGTGCTCAGGAAGCCTTCATTCAGGCCTGGACCAAGCTCGACAAGTTTCGCGGTGACAGCGCGTTTAGTACCTGGTTACACCGCATAGCAGTAAACGCGGTACTTGGGCGGATACGAAAGTCCAAACGCGAGCAGGACAGAATTAAGGTTGCTTTCGAGCAATCGTCGTCGCCGGTATCGGTGACGGACCACGGCGAGTTACGGGATCTGTCAGAGGCAGTCGACCGCTTACCGCGAGGCGCAAGGCACGTATTCGTACTGCACGCTGTGTACGGCTACAGCCACGACGAGACAGGTGCAATGTTGGATATTGCGGCAGGCACCAGCAAAGCACAGTTACACCGG
>RCNC010002787.1_pt1 | contig 11558 bp, 9 predicted proteins | sample 2041301 | NCBI WGS metagenome assembly RCNC01 (sample SAMN09708231, study PRJNA481090) | Marine sediment metagenome, whole genome shotgun sequencing project. | biome: marine sediment; feature: ocean; material: sediment; isolation source: Sewage treatment plant 13A marine sediment (STP13A) ... | reverse complement strand
AGAATTTAGCGAAAGTGGCGGAATTGGTAGACGCGCTGGATTTAGGATCCAGTGGGGCAACCCGTGGGAGTTCGAGTCTCCCCTTTCGCACCAATTAAACCCTGCCACGATTGGCACGACAAAGTAATCATCAAGAGGTTGACACCATTCATGCAAGTCTCAGTTGAAAGCATCAGCAAAATAGAAAAGCGGCTGAACATTCAGGTTCCCGTGGAAGAAGTTAATAAGCAGATCGACACACGTTTGCGTGAACTTGGCAAGCAGGTAAAGCTACCAGGCTTCCGTCCAGGTCGTATCCCATTCAAAGTGCTAAAGCAGCGCTATGGTCCACAGGCTACCCAGGAAGTCATTCAGCAAACTGCGCAGACATCATTGCAGCAGGCCATTGAGCAGGAGTCTTTGCGGATTGCTGCAAACCCGAGGCTGGAAGAAGCACCGGTGCTCGATAAGGAAACCGGTCTTCAGATCAATGCGATTGTCGAATTGTATCCGGAGTTTGACACAATTGATGCTGCGAACATTACCATTGAGCAGCCGCAAGTCAGTGTTACCGACGATGATGTGACCGAGATGATGGAAACGCTGAAAAAGCAGCGGGTCACATGGAATGATGTTGACCGCAAGCCGGCCAAGGGTGACCAGGCATTGGTTGAATACACCGCGGAAACGGATGAAGGCACCGTACCGAAGCTTGGAAAACACCGAGTGGCGATTGTCCTGGGTGAGTCAGGCTTTGACAGTATGGAAAAACTGGTCAGCGAAATGTCAGAGGGTGATGAACAAAATGCTAACCTGGAGTTCCCGGTCGACTACCGCGAGCCCGGTCTTGCCGGCCAGAAAGCCGATGTAGCTCTGACCCTGACGAAAGTTCAGGAAGGTGTACTACCAGAGGTCGACGAGGAATTTATTAAATCTTTCGGTGTTGAGAGCGGTGACGTCGAAGAACTCAAGACTGAAATTCGCAATAACCTCGAACGTGAACTGGGTCAGGCAGTCAATACACAGCTGAAAACACAGTTGGCCGATCGTTTGCTGGAAATGCATGAAGATCTGGAAGTGCCCGAGAGCATTGTTAGCAATGAAGCCTACACTATGTTGCAACAAATGTTACGTGGTGCTGAAATTGAAGTGACCAATGAAATGCTGGATCATTTCAGGGAGCCCGCCAGAAAGCGTGTGCGCAGTGGTTTGCTACTCGGTGAACTGGCACAGCAGAATAAAATCAAAATCGATGGTGCCAAGGTTCGTGAAGCGATTGAAGAGATCGCCGAGACCTATGAAGAGCCACGCGAAGTTGTGCAAATGTATTACAACGATCAACGCATGCTGCAGTCGGTAGAAAATTCTGTGCTGGAGAACCAGGTAGTTGACTGGGTTGTCAATAACGCTACAGTGACAGATAAACCGATGAGCTTTCAGGAAGCCATCAACGCAGCAACACAGGCAGCAGGCAAGTAAACATGAAAAACGAAACACGCGCTTTGAATCTGGTACCCATGGTTGTGGAACAAACATCCAGGGGTGAACGCGCGTATGACATTTATTCGCGTCTGCTTAAGGAACGTGTGATTTTTCTGGTCGGACCGGTTGATGACCATACCGCCAACGTGATTGTGGCCCAGATGTTATACCTTGAGTCAGAAAACCCTGATAAGGATATTAACCTGTACATCAATAGCCCCGGCGGCTCAGTGAGTGCGGGACTGGCCATTTATGACACCATGCAGTTTATCAAGCCGGATGTCAGCACCATGTGTGTAGGGCAGGCCGCCAGCATGGGCGCAATGCTGCTCGCGGCAGGTGCCAATGGCAAACGTTTTTGTCTGCCACACTCGCGTGTAATGATTCATCAACCGTTGGGTGGTTACCAGGGACAGGCCACCGATATTGAAATTCATACCCGCGAAATTCTGAAAATACGTTCACAATTGAACGATTTACTGGCCTTGCACACGGGTCAATCTGTCGAGAACATTGCCCGGGATACCGAGCGTGATAACTTCATGAGTCCGGTCGAGGCAAAAGAGTATGGTCTTATCGATGAACTTATTAATAGTCGAAAGGATGACTCTGACAACAAAAAATAGTAGAATTTTCCGAAGGATGCTGGATAAAGTGAAATGAGCGATCAAGATAACACAAGCACGGACGGCAAAATTCTTTACTGTTCTTTCTGCGGTAAAAGCCAACATGAGGTTCGCAAGTTAATTGCCGGGCCGAGTGTTTACATATGCGATGAATGCGTTGAGCTATGTAATGACATCATTCGGGAAGAACTCGAGGAAGTCGGCGCAGGCGAGCGTGAACAGTTGCCTACACCCAAAGATATACACGCCTTTCTGGATGACTTTGTCATCGGCCAACAGCATGCCAAGAAGGTTCTTTCTGTAGCCGTATACAATCATTACAAACGTCTTGAGCCACAACGTACGAAAGATGACATAGAGCTTTCCAAGAGTAATATTCTTTTGATCGGGCCAACCGGTTCCGGTAAAACACTGCTGGCCGAAACACTGGCCAGGATGTTGAATGTTCCCTTCACTATTGCCGATGCAACCACCCTGACCGAAGCAGGCTATGTCGGTGAGGATGTTGAAAATATCATTCAGAAACTGTTGCAGAAATGTGATTACGATGTGGACAAAGCTCAGACTGGTATCGTCTATATCGATGAGATCGATAAAGTCTCACGTAAGGCAGAAAACCCTTCAATCACCCGTGATGTTTCCGGTGAAGGTGTCCAGCAGGCCCTTCTGAAGCTGATTGAAGGCACCATCGCTTCGGTACCACCACAAGGTGGTCGTAAACACCCGCAACAGGAGTTTTTGCAGGTTGATACCGGTCAAATTCTGTTTATCTGTGGTGGTGCATTTTCCGGTCTGGAAAAAGTTATCCAGGCACGCTCCTCCTCAGCCGGTATTGGTTTTGGCGCCGAGGTACGTAGCCATGCGGACGAGAAAAACATTGGCAAACTCCTGCTCGAAGTCGAACCTGAAGATTTGGTCAAATACGGTTTGATTCCGGAATTTGTAGGTCGCTTGCCGGTGGTTGCCACGTTGCAGGAACTGGATGAGACCGCCCTGGTACGTATTCTGGTTGAGCCCAAAAACGCATTGGTTAAACAGTATCAGCAGTTGTTTGCGATGGAAGGTTCGGAGCTGGATATCCGCGAAGAGGCTTTACAGGCTATCGCCAGACGTGCCATGGGTCGCAAGACAGGAGCGCGGGGATTACGTACTATTCTTGAAAGCACATTGCTCAACAGCATGTACGAGTTACCCTCATTGGAGAACGTTTCCAAAGTTGTGGTCGATGAAAGTGTCATCGATGGTGACGCGGAGCCATTTATTCTCTATGAGAATGTGCCCGCAAAATCAGCATCAGGCGAATAAGCCAAACATTAGCACCGTCATATAAAGGGGTAGGCCGGGACCTCCATCAGGTTTCCGTGAGCCCCGAAAAAAAATATTATAGGCACTGCACGGTGTCATGAGGTCCCGGCCTACGCCGGGATGACGGTGTTTTCATTTCGGTATTGTATTGTCTTTGGTATTGATTTTTTCAATGGTGAGCCCATATTTCCTCTTATCAACTTGAAGGGCGGTTCGCTCTCAATTACATTTGTTTGACACTTCGGTTTTCCATCCAAAACCGATATGCATGATTAAGGAATAAAATGGCAAAGTCCGATACACCAAAACCCGTCGTTGCAAGCACTGATAAGCCTGTGACCAAAGGCAGCATGCAACCCACACCGGTATTGTCGCTGCGCGACGTGGTGGTTTATCCCCACATGGTGATTCCCCTGTTCGTCGGGCGTGACCGTTCAATACTTGCACTTGACCAGTCCATGAATGTCGACAAGCGCATCGTGCTGGTAACACAGCGTAGTGCGGAAATTGATGATCCGACCGAAGCGGACCTGTTTGAAGTCGGCACACTGGCGACTGTTCTGCAGTTGCTGAAATTACCCGATGGCACCACCAAGGTGCTGGTTGAAGGCGGCGAAAGGGTCAGGATCAACAACTTTATTGACGAGAATGGTTATTTTGAAGCCTGGTGGGATTTACTTCCTGTAGACGAAAGCCGGACACAGCAAGAACTGGAAGTAACCATGCGCTCGCTGGTATCGCTGTTTGAGCAGTACGTCAAACTGAACCGGAAAATACCACCCGAATTGCTGACCACGCTCGCCGGTATTGAAGACCCAAGCCGTCTCGCTGATACGGTCGCAGCTCATTTGAGTATCCGGCTTGAAGAAAAACAGGCGCTGCTGGAATTGGGTGGTGTGGCAGAACGTATGGAAAAACTCATGGGTCTGGTCGACGGTGAGATCGAGGTTCTGCAACTTGAGAAACGTATCCGTGGTCGGGTCAAGACCCAGATGGAGAAAAGCCAGCGGGAATACTATCTGAATGAACAAATGAAGGCTATCCAGAAAGAACTGGGCGATATGGATGATGTGCCCAATGATATGGATGACCTGACCAACCGTGTTGAAAAGGCTGGTATGAGCAAGGAGGCCAAGAAGAAGGCGACCTCTGAACTCAATAAATTGAAGATGATGTCACCGATGTCGGCCGAAGCCACCGTGGTCAGAAATTATATTGATTGGATGTTGAATGTGCCGTGGAAAAAACGCAGTCGCATTCGCAAGAACCTGGCAGATGCCGAGGCCATACTTGAGGCCGATCACTATGGGCTCGAGAAGGTCAAGGAACGAATCCTTGAATACCTGGCAGTGCAACAACGTGTGAAGGCTATGAAGGGTCCGATTTTGTGTCTTGTAGGGCCACCGGGTGTCGGTAAAACCAGTCTTGGACGGTCGATAGCGCGGGCCACCGGTCGTAAGTTCGTACGTATGTCACTGGGTGGCGTGCGGGATGAAGCAGAAATCCGTGGTCACCGCCGTACCTATATCGGTTCCATGCCGGGTCGTGTACTGCAGAACATGGCCAAGGTAGGGGCACGCAATCCACTATTCATGCTTGACGAGTTGGATAAAATGTCGATGGATTTCCGTGGCGATCCTTCGTCAGCACTGTTGGAAGTCCTGGATCCGGAACAGAATCATGCTTTCAATGATCACTACCTGGAAGTGGATTTTGACCTGTCAGATGTCATGTTTGTGGCAACGGCCAATTCTCTCAATATCCCCGGGCCTTTGCTGGATCGAATGGAAGTTATCCGGATTCCGGGTTACACGGAAGATGAAAAACTGCATATTGCGAGTCGCTATTTAATGCCCAAGCAGATGGAACAGAATGGCCTGAAGGAAGATGAACTGCACATCAGTGACCAGGTCCTGGTGGATATCGTGCGTTATTACACGCGTGAATCCGGTGTGCGTAATATGGAACGGGAAATTGCCAAGATTTGCCGTAAGACGGTCAAGAAACTCGCACTGGGCAAGAAGCTCAAGAAAGTTTCCGTTACCGCAAGAAACCTGGAGTCGTACCTGGGCGTAAGACAGTTCCGTTATGGCCTTGCCGAGGAAAATAATGCGATTGGCCAGGTAACGGGTCTCGCCTGGACCCAGGTAGGTGGAGAACTGCTGCAGATCGAAGCGATGCTGGTGCCAGGAAAGGGCAGGTTGGAGCAGACCGGTCAGCTGGGTGATGTAATGAAGGAATCCATCCAGGCCGCCATGACGGTGGTCAGGAGCAGGGCAGCGGCATTTGGGATAGATCCGGATTTTTATCAGAAGCTCGATGCACATGTGCATGTTCCCGAGGGTGCTACGCCGAAAGATGGTCCAAGCGCGGGTGTTGGCATGTGTACGGCGCTGGTGTCCGCTTTAACCAAGATCCCGGTACATGCCACAGTTGCCATGACGGGTGAGATTACATTGCGTGGAACGGTGCTGCCGATTGGCGGTTTGAAAGAAAAATTATTGGCTGCTCATCGGGGTGGTATCGAAACGGTCATCATCCCCTCAGAGAATGAGAAGGACCTGGCGGAGATTCCGAAAAACATTCTGCGTAAGCTGAAAATCCATCCGGTCTCGAGCATTGATGAAGTACTTGAACTAGCATTGGTTGAGATGCCAAAAGCACTGCCGGGCGCCGTAGAGCCAAATGCTTCGCTGTCAGATGTGTCTGACAAGGAAGCGAGGCCACATTAACAGCCCGTTCAAATTCGAAAATGTCACGCTGGAATTAGTTTTTTATTAAAAAAAACAATCTTCCGAGTCATTTGAGTTGCTTGGAGGTAGTATTTAAAGCAAAAAGTTATCTTATTGATGATTAGCAGTTGCGCCGCAGCAGAGTCGTGTATTAACATGACCGCTCGGCTTGCAGGCCTTTATTTGTAAGGCCTTGCGAGAGTTTACCCAAATCTCGCATCCGACAGATTTTTCAGTGGGGGTTAGACGCTGAAGGTCATGGTCAAGTCTTCACCATATATAATCGACACTTGAAAAAAATGGAGTGCATAAATGAATAAATCTGAACTAATTGATGCAATTGCGTCCGACTCTGGTTTGAGCAAAGCTGACGCTGGCCGGTCTCTTGACGGTTTTACATCTGCTATAACTAACGCGTTGAAAGACGGCGGTTCCGTATCCATGGTTGGGTTTGGTACTTTTTCTGTCAAGCATCGTGAAGCACGTACTGGTCGTAATCCACGCACTGGCGAAAGCATTCAAATCAAAGCTTCAAACAATCCTTCATTTAAGGCTGGTAAAGCCCTTAAGGATGCCGTAAACTAGCGCGCCTTCGACTGGGGTGCTTAGCTCAGTTGGGAGAGCATCGCCCTTACAAGGCGAGGGTCGGCGGTTCGAGCCCGTCAGCACCCACCATCGTATGTGGAGTGGTAGTTCAGTTGGTTAGAATATCGGCCTGTCACGCCGAGGGTCGCGGGTTCGAGTCCCGTCCACTCCGCCAATATGTAAGAAAGGGCGCCTGCAAGGCGCCTTTTTCTTATCAGCTCTTAAAATTGGAAAGGTTGTTACGCAAATGGTTCTTCAATCTATTCGTGAGAGACTCACTGGTATCCTCGCCTTTGCCATCCTTGGCATATTGATCATTCCTTTTGCCCTTGTGGGTGTGAATGAGTATTTCACTTCCAGCGGTGGAAATAATGTCGCCAGGATCAATGAATCAGAAATCACATTCAATGATTACAATCAGAGTTTCTCCAATTACCGCAGGCGCATGCAGTCCATTATGGGTGCTGCCTATGATCCGGTGCAGTTTGATTCATTGATCGTTCGCCGTCAGCATCTCGACAACCTGATTAACCAGGAGCTTATTACACAGGCTGCGCAGTCAATGGGTCTGGATGTTGATGATGAAACGCTGGCTGCGGAAATCCGTCAAATTCCTGCCTTCCAGGTAGATGGACAGTTCAATGCCGACGTATATCAAAGCAGGCTTCTCTCACAGGGAATGTCACCAAAACAATTCCAAAGAGAAATGCGCGCACAGTTTGTCGTTAGCCAATTGCCGACGAGCATTGCCTCAAGCAGCCTCGCAACTCCGACTGAATTGGAAGAGTTTGTGGGTTTGCTCGCACAAAGCAGAACTTTCACTGCAGTTATAGTACCCGCTGAAATTTCCGAACCACCGGTGGAGTTCGGTGAAGAAGAGGTTACGGCCTGGTATGAGTCACATAGCGAAGACTACCAGTCGGAAGAGCAGGTGATTATCGAGTACGTTGAGTTGGATGCGGCCTTCCTTCCCGTTGGTGAGCCTCCAGAAGAAGATATCCTTCGCGAACAGTTTGAATCGCAACAAGCCCGTTTTATCAGCCCCGAGCAGCGACAGGTTTCACATATCCTGATTAATGTTGCAGCAGACGCCGGCGAAGCCGCGAAGGAAACGGCACGAGAGACCGCCGAAGATCTTTCCAAGCGTGCCCGGGACGGTGAAGATTTTGCCGCCCTTGCAATGGAATACTCTGATGATCAGGGTTCCGCACCAGCAGGTGGAGACCTGGGTTGGGTGGAGTCCGGTGTAATGGTCCAGGCATTTGAAAATGCCATGTATGAACTGTCGATGGAATCACCGATTTCCGGGGCGGTCGAGACCGGTTTTGGCTGGCATGTCATTCAGTTGCGTGAATTACGCGAGTCCACGGGCATGACTTTTGAAGAAGCCCGGATGACACTGGTCCAGGAATATGAAGATGACAACGCCGCACGTGCATTCCTTGAACAGGCAGACCGCCTGGTCGACCTGATTTATGAGGATCCGACGACTTTGGAAAGCGCGGCGCTGGTTCTGGATTTGCCTGTAAACGAAGTCGGGCCTTTCCCACGCACAGGCGGTGAAGGTGTTGCCGCAAACCCCGATGTCGCCGCAGCATCGTTCTCAGACCTGGTGCTTTTGCAGGGCTCAGTCAGTGACCCGGTTAATCTTGACGAGAACCGATTGGTGATGATCAAACTCAAGGAGCATCTCCCGGTAGCGGTCAGACCATTGGCGGAAGTACATGATGAAATCATCACGACGCTGAGTGACAAGCTGGCCCGGGAAAATGCCGAGGCCAAAGCAAATGAACTGCTTGCAGCATTGCAGACATTGGACAGTGATCTTGAGATGCTCGCGACCGAGTCCGGTTTGGAATTTGGTCTGCATGAGGAAATCAAACGCAATACGTCTGTACCCGATGCGATATTGGTACAGGAAATTTTTCGCATGAAGACACCCGCCGCAGAGACAACAGTCCAGGAAGTCTTGCCAACAAGCAACGGTTTCGCCCTGGTTGAATTGGTTTCAGTCGTCAGAGGTTCACTTGAAGGCGAACAAATGCTGGCGGCGCGGCAATATGCACGTGTGATTGAAAACGGCAACGCCAGTCAGGAGACCAACGCAATCATGAGCCAGTTACGGGCCGCAGCAGACATTGAAGTGTTCGAGGACCGGATTCAGTAATTCGGTTATCGTTTATTAAAGATTAAACGAAAAATCCCGGCTGATGCCGGGATTTTTCGTTATGGGGTGCGTAAATGTTTCGTGTGCTTTTTACTCGTAGGGTGGGTAACTTGTTACCCACGATCTCTGGGTTTCGAAACCGGCCTTGGTCGTGATTATTTAGAACCGTGGGTAACGCCGATAGGATCGCGCCGCACATCCATGTGCTCAATCGCGATATACCGTACATCCTGTACATAACCCACCCTACGCATCTCTTCCAAGTTCCGCCATACCCAGAATGTTATAACCCGCATCCACATAAGTAATCTCACCGGTAATACCGGCCGCCAGGTCTGAACATAAAAATGCGGCCGCGTTACCTACGTCTTCTATGGTCACGGTGCGTCGCATCGGGGCGGTTCCCCGCACATGATCAAGCATCTTTCTGAACTGTGAGATTCCGGCTGCTGCCAATGTTTTGATCGGCCCGGCGGAAATCGCATTGACACGGTGACCTTCAGGGCCGAGGCTCTGCGCCATATAGCGTGTATTCGCCTCAAGGCTGGCCTTGGCCAGGCCCATGACGTTATAGCTCGGCATGGACCTCACAGCGCCCATGTAGGTCAAGGTCAACAAAGCACCATTGCGACCGCTCATCATCTTGCGACCTGCATTGGCCAATGCAACAAAGCTATACGAACTGATGTCATGGGCAATCTGGAATCCTTCACGGGTTACCGCATCCATATAATCACCCACCAGTTGTTCGCGAGGAGCAAAACCCACCGCGTGGACGAGGATGTCATAGTGATCCCAGTGTTTACCGAGCTCTGTGAAGGTGTTTTCGATTTGTTCATCGTATGCGACATCACATGGAATAATGATGTCTGACTCGCAAACTTCGGCTATTTGCTCTACCCGTGATTTAAGTTTTTCAGTCTGGTAGGTGAATGCCAATTCGGCACCCTGACGATGCATGGCCTCGGCGATACCCCAGGCTATTGAACGTTTGCTGGCGACACCGACGATCAGCGCGCGTTTTCCTTGCAGAAATCCCATGAATGTTTCTCACTCTGAATTAGAAAAAAAGCAGATTAACACAGCGTCTCGTAGGGTGGGTAACTTGTTACCCACGAGTTCCCTGTTTTAAGGATGTCGTAAGTCGTGAATTTTAGAGCCGTGGGTAACAAGTTACCCACCCTACGTGTCACCGCAGGGTGCGGAATTCATTACGCATGATTTTTGAAAGTCGTGGGTAACAAGTTACCGAACCAAACCGATAAGGTCAGCGTGGTTTGTGATTGAACTTCAGACGTTGGGCTGCACCGTGTTCAATGACCTGATGCCCGTCAAAGGCCAATGCACCGTTGACCCAAACCGCGTCAATACGGCTGCGGAATCTGCGGCCTTCAAATGGTGACCAGCCACAGCGGGAAAGAACTTTTTCGCGGCTGACATCGGTTGTGCCATCCATATCGACCAATACCAGGTCTGCGTGATAGCCCTCGCGGACGAAACCCCGTTCGACGACACTGAAACGTATTGCCGGGTTATGCGTGATACCGCGGACCATTGTATGCAAATCGAGCTTGCCATCGTGTACAAGCTCAAGGGCGGCCACTAATACGTCCTGCACCAGGGGCAGGCCGGACGGGGCGGTCAGGTAGCTTTCGTCGGCCTTTTCTTCGATGGTATGGGGTGCATGATCGGTCGCAATAATATCCAGACGGCCATCACTGATGGCCTTAAACAAGCCGGCCTGGTCTGCTGCACTTTTGATCGCCGGGTTGCATTTGATTGAGTTGCCGTATTCCGCGTATTGTGAATCGTCAAAATGCAGAAAATGAACACAGGCCTCGGCAGTAATGCTTTTACCGGCAATGGGGCCGGGCTCAAACAGATCTAGTTCGCGGGCAGTGGATATGTGTAGCACGTGCAGTTGCGACTGGTACTTGTTCGCCAGTGCGACAGCCAGTTTGGAGGATGCGAGACAGGCCTCGGCGCTGCGAATATTGGCATGCTCAGTGACAGGAATATTCTTCCCGTACCTGGCGGTTGCCTGCTTGATGTTAGCCATGATCATGGGTGTGGATTCGCAATGGGTAGCGATCAATACGGGAGATTCCCGAAAGATCGCAGCCAGCGTTGATTCATCATCAACCAGCATGTTGCCGGTAGATGCACCCATGAAAACTTTCAGACCACAGGTCAGTGACGGATCAAGCGCTTTGATGTTTTCGATATTGTCATTGGTGGCACCGAAGTAAAAACCGAAATTTGCAGCAGAGGTTTCTGCAGCACGGGCATACTTCCATTCCAGTTGCTCTACATTGGTTGTGGCTGGTTTCGAATTAGGCATTTCCATGTAACTGGTCACGCCACCGGCAATCGCAGCACGTGATTCGGAATAAAAATCGCCCTTATGGGTCAAACCCGGTTCACGGAAATGCACCTGATCATCAATCATACCTGGCAGCAGGTGACGACCATTGGCGTCAACAACTTCGGCACCAATGGGTGCTTGTATGTCCGAAGCGATTTTTTCAATTCGGCCATCCTTTAACAGTATATCGGTTTCGGTAATTTTACCTTCGTTTACAAGACGGGCATTACGGATAACGGTGGGTTTGTTCATCGGATTCATGACCTGTCAGTGTGCTGCTGGACCTTAAACACATTGTAGACCTAAAGTTGTACTTG
>RCNC010002786.1_pt1 | contig 11559 bp, 11 predicted proteins | sample 2041301 | NCBI WGS metagenome assembly RCNC01 (sample SAMN09708231, study PRJNA481090) | Marine sediment metagenome, whole genome shotgun sequencing project. | biome: marine sediment; feature: ocean; material: sediment; isolation source: Sewage treatment plant 13A marine sediment (STP13A) ... | reverse complement strand
AACGGCCCGGTACGGAGAGGCGATCGATACGTACCGGGAGATCCTGGACACCTATCCGAATGCGTCACAGGCCCCCTTTGTGGAGCAGTCGCTCATCGAGTCCCTGAAGACGGAGAAGCGATACGCAGAGGCGCAAGGCCTTCAGGCATCGATGATCGACCGATACGGGAGCGGAACCGCCTGGGACCAGGCGAACCAGGACCTTGATCTGCGAAGACAGGTGGACGATATCCTCCAGGAGGCCCTGAACCAGGAACTCATCGCCCATCACAAACTCGCCCGCGAAACCAAGGATCCGAAGGAATACGAGAAAACGATTGCCCTGTACGGGAAGATGCTGGCTTACTTCCCGGAAGGGGAAAAGGCGTACGAAACACGTTTTCTCTTCGCCGAGTGCCTCTACGAATCCGGACGGCTCGAAGAGGCGGCAAGCCAGTACAAGCAGGTCGCCGACGTGGAGACCTTTGCCCGGTATCGGGACAAGGCGGCCTCGAAGCGTATTCAGTGCCTCGAGGCGTTGCGTGCAGAAGAGCGCATCGATGTGGACACCCTGCTCGTGGCCTACGAGGACTACCTCCGGATGGATCCGGAAAGCGAGAAGACCATCCCTATTCTGTTCAAGCAGGGAGAAATCCTCTTCAATGCCGGCCGCTACGAGCCGGCAGCGCTCATCTTTCGTGAAATCATCGAAACGCGCCCGAAGAACAAGGATGTGCTCCGTGCCTGGATCCTTGAACTGGAGGCCCTGTTCGAAGGCGGACAGTACGTGGCCCTGGAACAACGGGCGCGCGATCTGGAGCAACAACCCTTCGACCTGACGGAGAAACAGAAGAATCGGACGGAGCACCTGCTGCGCTTCGCCCAATTCCAGCAGGCGCGCGTGGATCAGGAGGCAGGGAACTACATCCAGGCAGCGGAACGCTTCGAGAGACTCGTGGAAGAGGCCCCGCAGATCGAAATCGCACCGGACGCGCTCTTCAACGCCGCCGTATCCTACGAGCAGGCGGCCGAGCCGTCCAAGGCGGCCGCCTGCTACGAAAAGATCGTCCTCAACTACCCGACTTCCGAACACTACGCCGATTCCCTGCTCGCCCCCCTGGCCTACTACGAGAAGACCGAACAATGGGATCGGCTCCTTCTGCATCTGGAAAAGCTCTATCAGAAGGACCCGAAGAGTTCCCTGGCCAAAGAGACCCTGTACAAGCTCGGCAAACGTTTCTACAAGAACGAAAATTATCCAAAGGCCCGCCAGATCTTCGCCCAGTATGTCCAGCATTATCCCGCAGACACCTCCCGAAAGCTCGAGATTGTCTACCTCGAGACGCTGATGAGCGAGGCGGAAGGGAACAAGCAAGATGCGATGGAAGGATACAGTCGCTTCCTCACGGCCTACGGAAGCGCAAGAGCGAGCGAACCCTCCCTCACGGTGGACCCACTCTATCTTGCCACGGCACGCTTTAGGACACTGGACCCGGTCTACGAAGAGTACCTGTCCGTCCAGCTGCAGGAACCCCTGAAGCAGAATCTTGCAAGGAAGCAGTCTCTCCTGGACCGGGTCGTTTCGGGGTATGTGGAAACGATCAAATCCGGGGCCGGCGAGTACGCCCTGGCGTCCGCCTACCGGGTGGGGGAGGCTTACCAGGACTTCTGGAAGGCCCTGCTCACGTCGGAGATGCCGGGGGGCTTGAGCGCGGAAGAGAAAGGGGTGTACCGGGAGCTCCTGAAGGAGCAGGGCGAGCCCTACCGGGAGAAGGCGTTGGCTTCGTACGAAATCACGCTCCAGAAGGCACAGGACAAAGGCGTATTCAACGAATGGGTCCTCAAGACCTACAACCGCCTCGCCTCGCTCGACCCGGATCGCTATCCACCGATGCTGCAGGACGCCCTGGTCTGGAAGGAGGCCTGGCAGCCGAAACGGTCTCTCGTCCGAACAATCGACCTGTCTGAACCTCGCGCGTTTTCCTCCAAGCAGGCAGCCTCCCTGCAATCGGCCCTCGACAAGATTCTGAACGATTTGCAGAAGGGAATGAAGAAAGGAAAACTCGACCGCTCCCAGATTCTTCGTTCCGTCCAGCTCCTGCACGAACTCGTCGAGAAAGAACCCACGCTGTACGAGATGTATTTCAATCTCGGCATCCTGTACCAGATCATCGGCGAGAACGAAAGGGGGCGCCGGGCATACAAGGAATCCTTGAAACAACACCCCCGCAACCCGGTGGCCCACCTCAATCTGGGCATCCTCGAGCTGGAAGAGGGCAACCTGCAGGAAGCGGAGCGCGGTTTCAAGGAGTTGTCTCTGCTCAGCCCGAAATACGCTGGGGCCTTCTACCTCCTGGGTGTCTGCAAGAGCAAGCGGGGAGAATACGAAAAGGCGCTCGAGCCTCTCCAAAAAGCGATTGCCCTGCTCCCACAATTCCTCGACCCCTCCGTGGAGTTGGGAAGGGTCCAGAAAGAACTCGGTCAGGAGGAAGATGCAAGAAAGAGCTTTCTCAATGTTCTGAAAAACCCCAAGGCGAGTCCTCGTGTTCTCCGGATGCTCGCGTACCGGCTCATGGAAGTAGGCTGGATCGAGGAAAGCATTGCCGCCTACACGCATATCCTGCAAGGCGAGGAACCCACCTACGGGGACTGGAACAACCGGGGAGTGGCCTATCGGCGGCAAGGGGATGGGAAGCGAGCCCGAAAAGATATCGTCCAGGCCTCGGAACTGGATTCGAACAGGCCGGAGGCCTTTAACAACCTGGGGAGAATCTACGTCGAAGGGGAATCCTACGACTATGCGGCATCCTCGTTACTGAAGGCCCTGGAGATCGATCCTTCCTTCCTCCCTGCCCTGCTGAATGCGGCCGTGGTGTACGGACAATACCTGGACGATATGGAACGGGCGACCGACTATCTGCGCCAATACCTGGAAAACGGCGGGACCATGCAGCGCGATATGTTCCGAGGATGGCTCGCCGACAGTGAAACAAGCGAAGAGGGGTAACTTGATGGGGGAAGCCTCGTCGGGCTGGAATGCGTCTCCTCCACTTCGTTGCGTTCTTGTGGTAAGCTAATCCATTCGGGCCTTGCCAAAGAAGAACGGGAAACAAAAGGGAACGACGCTCGATGAAATCCAGAGGCCTCTTCCTCGTGCTGGCCCTCGCCATCCCCATTTGGGGAGCCGGGGTGCTTCTGGCCCCGAGCGCCATGTGCGGCCCGGAAGACAAGAAAAGCGGCCAGGGCGGGGGTGAGGCCGGGAAGAAGAAAGCGACGGAAGAGAGGGCGGTACGACGAGCATTGCGCATGGAAGAGATCGAGATCCATGGAGACGTGGAGAAGCCGAAGACCATGTTTGTCATTCCGCGGGCGTCTCTCCAGTACAGCCGGAAGGATCAAGAAAAGGATTACACGAATGAAATCCTCGATCCGATAACGAAGGAGTGGGTTGAGGACACGCAGCGGTGGCGGGTGGACGTCCCCGCACCTTGAACTGAGATGCAGCGGGAACGATACGAAAGCAACAGAGGTGGACGTCCCTCACCTTGATCTGAGATTTGGTAGAAATGACAGGAAAGCAACAAGGGAGGAAGGCGAAAATGCCACTATCCGTGATTGAGGTCTTTCAGAGCGGCGGAAATTTCATGTATCTGATCCTCTTTGTGTTCTGCCTGGGGATCGCAATTATCCTCGAGAGGCTCTTCTTCCTCTATTACAAGTACAACATCAACGCCCCGAAGCTGTACGAACAAGTCCGGCGGACGGTTCTCCAGGGCGACATCAAGCGAGCCATCGGCCTCTGCGACGATTCCCCCCTGCCCGCCGTCCTTCGGGCCGGCCTCCAGCAGTATCAGATCGAGAAGGAGGAGGTCCCGCCTGCCATGGAAGAGGCGATCCTCGAGGTCGCCCCGAAGCTCCAGAGACGGACCCACTACCTGGCCGTGGTCGCGAACATCGCCGTGCTCCTGGGCCTGCTGGGAACGATTCTTGGGCTGATCGTGGCCTTCTCGGCCATCTCGAGTGCCGAGCCCGGGGAGAAGGCTGTTCAACTGGCCCGAGGCATCTCGCTTGCCATGAGCACGACCGCCTTCGGGCTGGTCGTGGCCATCCCGTGCCTGCTGTTCCACGCCGTCCTTCAGTCGAAGGCCAACCGGCTCCTCGATGAGATCGACGAATACAGCATGAAGACGGCTCATCTGCTGCAATCCCAGGGTCGGGCAGAGAAGGAAGCAGAGTGAAGTCGAACCGGAGCAAGCGAAAAACCTCCACCCGGGAGGTCATCGCCGCGGATGTGGACCTGACACCGATCATGTGCCTGTTCATCATCCTGGTACCCCTGCTCCTTCTCTCCGCGGTCTTCGAGCGCCTGTCCGCCCTTCAGGTGCACCTTCCTGAGGCGTCCACGATCGAGGAGACGAAGAAGTCGGAAGAGGGACCCACAGGGATCGTGGAACTCCGGCTCCTCGTCGAGGAGGACGGGCTCGGGCTGGAAGGCACGCTCAGCCATGATCCTGCAGGCAAGGAAAAAGAGGTCTATGAGGACGTCCGCTACGATTTTCCGATCCAGGGGGATCTGTACGATCTGGAAAAGCTGCAGCAGACCCTGCTGGAACTCAAGCAGCAATACCCGAGGCATGAGCAGATTGTCTTCATCGTAGACGACAAGGTATCCTACGATGTGATCGTCCAGGCCATGGATACCTGTCGACTGGAGTATTACGTGGAAGAGGGAAGAAAGAGGAGCCGGCCCCTGTTCCCGGAGATCTCCCTGTCCGAGCCTTTCTCCGAGGAGGGGGACTTCGAGGGACTCCGGAAGGGCACCCGGGAGATCGATAAGAAACTCGGAATCAGGTAGGAACGATGGCACAGGAACCCATGGCCAAGATCGCGCGGGCCCGTCGGTCCCAGGACATGTTGGGGGGCCGGTCGCCGGTTCTGCTCACACCCCTGGTCGATATGTTTGTCATCCTGCTGATCTTTCTCCTGCTGAGCTACTCCACAGGCGGCCACTTGATGTACATGGCCCAAAGCGTCCTGATGCCGGAATCGGTGAGCCGTGAGCAACTCGAACCGGCCGTGGAGATCGCCGTCGCCACGGATCGAATCTATGTGGATGGCGAGCTGATCATGGACGACCTGACCGAGTGGTATACGGAGAAGAAGCTTCTCATGCCGGTCCTGTATGAGAACCTGAAGTTGAAGGCGTTGAAGTTCAAGAAGATGGAGGAGGAGGTTCCCCTTTTTCATTTTGCCGGCAAGGTCACCATCCAAGCCGACAAGGCCCTCCCTTTTCATGTGCTGAAGAAGGTCCTGTACACGGCCGATCGAGCCGATTTTCCACGAATTTCCCTTGCCGTTTATCAAGGGGATTGATATCGAAGAAACGCTGACGGATATGCACCCAGAGAACACAACAACCTTTCGTTCCCAACTCCACTATCCCCACGTGGCGTACGAGGAGAGAGTCTTCAACCTCATCTTCCTGTGCGTCCTCCTGGTGGGCCTCCTGGGGGCCCAGTACCTCAAGGGCATCCGCGTCCAGAGGCCTGTTTACATCCCGAAGCCCGAGGCGAAAAAGATGGCCGAGATCATTCTGAAGGAGCCCGAACCGCCGAAGCCGATCGTGAAGCCGACTCCGCCGAAACCCCCGCCTCCCCGCACACTGACCAAAACGGAAAAGAAGAAACTTACTTCCCCGCCACCGCTGAGCGCCGTGGGCTCGCCCAAGGCGATGCCGAAGAAAAAGGTCGACGTGAAGAAGATGGTGGCCAGGAAGGGCCTGCTCGGGATGCTCTCGAAGGAGAGCAAGGATTCCTCCCTGCGGGCCTACCATCCGTCGAAAAAGAGGGATGTGTCAAAGGAACTCGACCAGGCGTTGAAGAACTTGAGCAAGACCGAGCGAAAGGAAGATCCTGACGAGGACTTCCTCGGGGTAGGCAACCTCCCTGAGGTTGCCAAGAAGGGAACGGATATCGGCTACATCCTGGACGCCGCAAAGATCGGAGAGGTCCAGGAAACACAGGTGGAGTTCTACGGGGGCATCGAGGATCTTCCCGAGGAGATCGAGGAAGAATTCGAGACAGGAAAACAGGGTCGGGCAGCACACGAAATCCGAAAGGTTGTGGCCTCCTACCTGGGCGGACTGCGCTATCTGTACAACAAACAGCTTCGGAAGGATCCCTCCCTCAAAGGCAAGGCAACCGTCCGGTTCGAGATTTCCCCCTCAGGCCAAATCACGGAAACGGTCCTGGTCTTCTCATCCCTCGGCTCCCCACCCCTCGAGAGCGCCATCCTGAGCAACATCCGCAAGTGGCGATTCCCACGCATCCCGGACGAGAGAGGCCACGTGAATGTTACCTATCCCTTCGTCTTCCTCCCCCCCTCCTCCTAGGAGGCGAAGCAGAAGCATCCATCTGCGGCGTTGCACTCATCCTTCGTCACTACGGCGTATGGTGTACGCCTCATTGTCGATCTGGATCCCCGCCTTCGCGGGGACATGTTTCGTTCGCCTTGCATCTGAATACTTCTGCTTCGCCTGCTGGGAGCTCTTCTTGGAACGAGTAGACAGAGCGAGGGGCGGATGCAGAAGTGGCCTCACGACCTGGTACGTAAGCAGTAACGCATCTGGATGGACGAATACGGCCGGTGCAGAGAGTCTGCTAGCTGCAATGAACGAAGTTATCCACCGTGATGGCTTGCAGAAAGAGCGAGTTCTCAGTTATCCGTAGCCCGGGGCGGGAACTGAGCCCCGGACTCTGTTCCCTGACCCCTTTTGTTGTTTTACTTCTTCTTCTTCTTGGCCTTCCCCTTGGGTTCCAGGTCACCGATCTTGCGGCGAACGAGCTTTCCCGGATGCCCGGGAAAGTCAACGCGCAGGTAGACGTTCTTCTGGAAGACTCGGTCTACGACCCCTTCCTTCTCCCCTTTTCCGAAGGGAAAGGTGATTCGATCACCGACTTTCAATTCCATCGGACTCATCGCTTCCTCCATGTTCTCAGTTTTTGCAGATACTCTATTCGCAGCCTCTTGATGAAGCGCAGTTCTGCAGGCCGTTCAAAAAGGTCCAGGTGCAAGGCGCACGAAACTTGCCCCCGCGAAAGCGGGGGTCCATGTCATGAGGAACCGTACACCGTACGCCGCAGTGACGCAGGATGAGTACAACGCAGCAGATGGGCCTTTTTCAACGGCCTGCTAGAGTGAGAAGAGCCTGCCGGTAAATGTAAACATCTTCGTTACGATATCATAGGTGTACAAGAGTGTTCTGCGCAGCGTCGTCTGACGAACGTAGATAATGTCGTCCGGCTGCAGGTAGAAATTCGGCGCCTTGCCCTGTGCAACGGCCACCAGATCCACGGGAATGATGTACTCGGCATCCGGCGTCTTCCGTTTCACCACGCAATCCCTCTTCGAGGCCTCGACCTCCTGGAATCCCCGGGCCATGGCAATGCCCTCAAGCACGGTCGTCGGCTTCTTGAGGGCAAAGCTGCCGGGATCCCTTGCAAAGCCGATCACATGGAACCTCTTTGCCTCAGGCACGTTCACCACGTCTCCGTCGCCGACCAGCACGTTGAGGCTCAAGTCTCCCAACTCGAGGAGCTCGTACAGGTCGATGGAGATCACCTCTTTCGCGCCCAGGTCGAAAGGGAGTCCCGCCGGGGCCGCCCCTGCATTGGACGACACCTCGGGACGAATATCCCGGATCACGTAGGTCACCTGACCGGCCCGGGCATCCGGCCCTCCTGCAAGCGACAGGATGTCCAGCAGGGTGGTGACGTTCCTGCGGATCGTGTACGTCCCGGGGTCCCGAACAGCGCCCACCACGGCAACCCGCTTGCTCCGGAACTGCTGCACCACAACACTGACCCGCGGATTCGGGATGATCTGCCAATCCTTGAGCCGCTTCTCTATCTTCGCCTTGATCTCTTCCACGGTCCGGTTCATCACGTTCATGTCACCGATGACCGGTAGACCGATCAGCCCCGTTTCCGAGACACGAATCTCAACACTCTTCGTCTCTTCCCGCAGCTCCCACTCGAAAATACTGACTTCCAGCACATCCTCGGCACCCACACGGTAGTCCTCGTACAACTCCGGGATCCTCTGAAACGTCGCCGTGGCAAGTCTGCGGCTTATCTCGTCCGTGTACGAGACCGGTGAGGTCACCATCGGTTCCGACAGAACGATCTGCTCTGACGAGGCACACCCCCACGGGACGGCCATCGCCAGCAGGACGACCCAGAGCCCCCCGTGTCCGCGAGATCTGTTAAGAACCCGTCCACGTGTATTCGATCGTTTCATCCTCCATCCCTCTTTTCTCTAGGGTGTTTCCTTGCACGGAGGTTCTCGCCCTCCTTCTGAAGCCTCCGAGAAGATCTCACACCGCGAATCAAAACGGACCGTGTCATTCTCTAACACAACAAGGATGGGGATGCAAGAGATCGCGGTCCCGAACGGACAGGGCCCATTCGCTTGGTTTTGTTGTCGAAAAACCATAACGAGGTACGCTCCTGTGGACCGAAAAAGGGTCACACTCTCGACAGCGAAACGCAACCAAGCGCCGGGCTTGTCATCCATCAGGCAAATGTGCCAATATGCGGAGGTCCGCTCGCCGGAACATTGCACGCAGTTTGCGGTTGGGTGCAATGTGTCGGCGAGTCTCCTGCCACGAGGGACGTAATTGGGGACAGCCACCGATTTCCTTAACCCGAGTCGATAGTCAGCGTAGCAGGGAAATCGGTGGCTGTCCCCAATTACGAACCAAACCTGTGCAACACAATTGCTGGGACAGGAGACTCGCCGGGGACATCCCCGTTTCGTGAGGTTAGCCCCTTGCCCATTAGACTTTCACAGCAGGTAAAGAAGCAAAGAAATGGTAGCCATCAAGCCTTTTAAAGGGTACCGGTATGATGTGGACGACCTCTCCAGGGTCATCAGCCCCCCCTACGACGTCATCGCCAGGGATCATCAGAAGGCCCTGGTCGAGCTCTCGCCGCACAATTTCGTCAGGCTGATTCTCGGGGACGACCCAGACGCCGAAGAATTCAGGCGCGACCTGACCCGGATCCGCCGCTTGTTTCATGCCTGGATCGACGAGGGGGTCCTCCGGCAGGAGGACAAAGAGAGCATCTATGTATACTCTCAGGTCTTTGACGTGCAGGGGGAACAGAAAAGAAGGACAGGGATCATCCCGCTGGTGGAACTGGAGGGCTTCCGGGAGAAGCACATCTACCCGCACGAAAAGGTCATGTCAAAGCACGTCGAGGACCGTTACGCCCTGTTGGAGGCAACGGAGGCCAACTTCGGAATGGTGTTCGGCCTCTATGCGGATCCGACCAGGGAGGTGGACCGGCTTCTGGATGAGGTGTTGCACACCCAGCCGGTCGCTTCCGGTACGATGGACGACGTGCTGCACGAGCTTTGGAAGATTGACGACGATGGCCTGATCGGGCGCCTGCAACGAGAAATGGAGGCGAAGCACGTTTTCATCGCCGACGGGCACCATCGCTACACGACAGCCCTGCGGTATCGGGACGCCCACCCGGAACGGGATGGCGCGCGCTATTTGATGATGGCCCTGGTGAACATGTACAACGAAGGCCTGGTCATTCTCCCGACCCATCGGCTGATCAGGAGAGACAATCACGACCCGAAAATGATTCTCCACCGGATCGAGGACACCTTCCATGTCGAGCCCGTCCCCCGGGATCAGATGCTGGAAAAGATCCACGGAGAGAAATTCTCTTACGGGTTCTGCTGCGATGGGGACGACTACGTTATCCGCCTCAAGGACCGTCAGGCACTCGATTCGATCGCGACCCAGTCCGCCGCGCTCAGGCAACTGGACGTAACCGTCCTGCACGAGATGATCCTGAAGCCCCTCTTCCACATCGATACCGAAGACGAGAATATCCAGGAAAAGATCGCCTACATGAAAACCCTGCCCGCGGCGATGGCCAAGCTATCCGAGGGGGAATATGCCTTCGGCTTCTTCCTGAACACGGTGAACGTGGAAGAGATCGTCCACGTTGCGAGAGACAACGAGGTGATGCCCCAGAAGTCGACCTTCTTCTACCCGAAGGTCTACAGCGGCCTGGTCACTCAACGACTGGAATAGCAGGCCGATGAAAAACGCCCATCTGCTGCGCTTGTTGCGAGCGAAGCGTGGCAATCCCCCTGCTTATCAGCTGCGGCGTACGGTGTACGCCTCATTATCGATCTGGATCCCCGCCTTCGCGGGGACATGCTTCGTGCGCCTTGCATATGGACGTTTTTCAACGGCCTACGCCTCAGAGCATTTCAACAGCTTGATAGTGGTGGGGATCCGGATGAACCTTCTTGATGAAGGTTGATTCAAAGATTTCCTCAGGCCGTGGCAAGTCGCTCACGTACCCTAGCTGCTTCATCACGGGAAGAAACGCGAGCGTTGACTCGAGGTATGCCTCCGGAAGGGAGGCACAGTACTTGGGCGAGACCGCGTAGACCCCTCGTACAAAGGGCTCATCCAGGCCTGGAAGGGCCGAGACCGTGCACTGGGCCGCCCGCTGCGGAGATTCACGGATGAGGTTGCAGGCCCCTTCGTGGAGCCGCAAGAACCCTTCAAGCAGGTCCTCCTGTTTCAGCATTTCCCTCCGGACAACTATCCCGTAGCTGGGGTTGAAGGGCCACAGGGCCTCAGGAGGCATTACGGTCCGGGTCCCGCACCCCCGTTCGCAAAGGAGGGCCAAGGGAGGGGTGCCCACGGCCGCCTGGAGCTCGCCCTTCCTGAACTCGTAGGGGATCAGATCGGCCCAGGGGGTGTTGACCACCTCCACCTCAGAGATCGAGTGCTCCATCAAGAGCGCGCGAAAGATCACATCGTGGATCGATCCGGCCGCCGGAATGCCGACGCGGCGATTTCTGAATTGTTGCAGGAAAGAGCGCACCCCATCTGATTCGGCGAGGCTTCTGAAAGAGGGGCCCGCCACCATGACGGTCCCTTCCACATGGCCCCCTCCCACACAGACCAGAGGCACGCCCCTGGCCATGCCGATGAGCGCGGGGGGCAACCCGATGTAGCCGATGTCGATGTCGTGCCCGTCGAAGGCACGGACCATCTCAGGCCCGGTGCCGAAAAGCAGCCACCTGCAATCGACCTCGAGGTCCTGTTCGATCCACCGGAGTTGCCGCAGCAGATGGGAGGTGTGATAGAGCGTGGATAGATAACCGACCCGCAACAATGAGGCCATGTTCAACCTCCGGCAATGGGCATGAACAGGAAGATCGTCTCCTCTCCCCGGAGATCCGGATCGGCCTGCCCCACGTCTTCTCCTTCGACGAGAACCTTGACGAAGGCACTCTTCTTCCCCGGCTGATCCGGGTCGAGCAGAAGACTTCGAAGGCGCTCGCCATGCTTCCTGCTCAAGATTTCCAACAGGTCGGTCAGCCTTCCCGCGTACTCGATCTCGACTTCCTCTTGTCCGATAATTTCCTTCAATCCCGAAAGAAAACAGAGCTTCATCTCGCAGGTCCTCTACCGTCCGCATTCAACGTCACGTTCGCATGATTCATGTTGACCTAGCCCGAGTTTACCGCCTTTTTGGC